>JAEEGI010007979.1_pt1 | contig 23526 bp, 17 predicted proteins | sample 8958751 | NCBI WGS metagenome assembly JAEEGI01 (sample SAMN16246545, study PRJNA631951) | gut metagenome | biome: gut microbiome; feature: rumen; material: KS-attached | host: Bos | place: Iran: Karaj | collected 2018-10 | reverse complement strand
AGCATTCTGCCCGTTCCCAGTTTACGGGCATCATAGATAGCTTGATCGCTGATTTTCATAGTATTATTAGTTAAATGTGAATTGACACTATACCGGTGCATAAAGTTACTGCATATGCACCTTTGCCTCTCCCCCAAAGAGAGAAGTATTATTCACATTTTTTTAACAGCAGAAACTACCGGTATTTGATCACCAGCATATCGCCCTCGTCCAGAACGAAACGGGCGGGACCGGACGGCTGCTCCACGAAGAGGCCGTCGCGGGCTATGGTATAAACGGCCGAATTGAAAACGGCATCCACCGTCATTTTTTCTTTGACCGACTTATTCCCTACAGTGACATATTTGTTGCCGCGGTTCTCTATGAAACCAACCAGCGCATCCTGGCTGGTGGCAAGGCTGCCGATCTCTGCCGGCAAGTCGGCATCACACAGGCGCTGTGTCCAGGCCGGATTCCGGTTGGCATGGCGCACCTTCTCCATAGTGCATCCGTCAAACACCCATCCTCGCCTGTGCAACTCGGTGTTGAAATCCTTCAGGGTATCGTATGCGCCAGTCCAGGAACCGTCTATCATTATGGGCGCATAGTCGGTGCCGCCGTATTGCAGAATGGTGAAATACTGAATCACCTGAGCGCCGTAGGCCAGGTTGGAATAAACCTGCAGGCGGAGATTCTCTACTGTGGGTTTTGCAAAAAGATGCTGCTCGCGGTCTATCCAGCAACTTGCGGCAAAACCCCACCAGGGAATGCCGTAGCGCTTGGTAAGGCCAGCCACAATCTCGTTGCACTCCCACCAGGAAGATTGTATTCCGTCGGGGTAATCCGGGTCGCCTTCGGGGCGGCAAGGATAAAAATCGTACGATAAGAACTTGAGCTTGCAGTCTCGGATATAAGCCTCTATATAGTCTTGGTAGTAACGTACCCCCAAGCCTTCAGGACTTGCATAGGCAAGTAGATTGATATATACCGGATGATTCGGGTCCAGACTCTCAATTCTTTCTTTACGAAGAAGCAGCGACGGAATCAGAGCCGCGGATGGCTCGTCGTAGATGTGATATGCGAATGTAGCAGGATGATCTTTGAGCTGGTTTATGATCTCGTCCAGGCCTTTGTAATTTACCGGATCGCGATCGTAGGCCTCGGCATATGGCCAAACCACCGGGACACATTTCATTCCGACCTGCTCGGCCAGGTCCAGCTGATGCATAAACGGACCCTCGTCTGTTTCTACGGTGATGATATTGATTCCGGCGTCTGCAAGGCGCTGGAAATTCTCTAACGTGGCCATATGGTTTTTGAGCCCGCGATAGCCCATAGTCTTGAACGTGGTTCGAGTAGCGTCGGAATAAGGGTCACGCACCAGAAGCGGAAGCTTAGCCGCCGTGGACCGGCCATCGTCGGTGGTCGCTTTGAGGATAAAATCCGCGGGGGAAGCGGGGTCCGGGGCTGTAACAACAATACTGCCGGAGGCACCTGACCCGCTGACTGTAACAGTCCACCCCCCTGCCTGGCTGACCTCAACATCAGCCGCCTCGGGCAGAGTGTAATTGACGGTGACGCTACAGCCTGCATCCACGCCATACAGTTTCTTGTCAAAAGTGAACGTGAACGGGGTCTGCGGGTCCACGACGATATCAGCAGCGGCAGGCACCCCGGAGGGTGTCTGCCGCTGAAGTTCGTCCAGCTCTTGCTGCAGGCGCTCTACACGCTCTATGTCGGCCTTGTTGCAGGCGAACGACAGAGCGGCTGCGACCAGCAGAAGAACTATTTTTTTCATCTCCTTAACCAATAAGCTGGGGCAGGAAGATAGAGAAGATCAATATTGCCAGGCCGATGCCCAGAACCCAGATAATCTTGGGCTTGCATCCTTTCCACTCTTTGAGCACGATGCCCCAGAAGTTGGAGAAGAGGATATCCAGGCTCATCAGGATAGCCCAGGCAAAGGCAAGCAGTGCGGGGGAATCCTTCAGGAAGGCACTTCCCAGCGAAAGGCCGAAGAACTGGCTGTACCAGAGGATACCGGCCAGAGCGCAGAAAAGCAGGTTGTGACCCCAGAGGTTACCCTTTTTGTAGTCGCCCCAAGTGTGGTTCTTGCTGTTCTGGCTGAAGCAGTAAACCGCATTTACAATGAAGCCGCCGATGGTCACCAGCAGCACTGCGGGCAGCTCTTTGAACATAGGGTTGGTCCCCTCAAAGAACATATTGGCGCCGCAGCCCTTGCCAATTGCAAAGCAGGCACTCATAAAGCCGGAAATCAGCGCCACAAGGATACCCTTGCCAAAATTGAAACGCTGCGGCTCGGCATTGTCCTTCTTGTCTTTTGCGGCTGCCTTGGCCCTCATACTGCCGGCCAGGCCTATGATGAGCACGCCAATGAACATAACCACCACGCCGGCGATAACGGCACCGGTGATGGTGCCCACGGCGCCGCTGGAAAGACCCAGCAGGTCGGTGGCCACCGGAGTAAGTATCACGCCCAATGCAGAGCAGATACCCAGCGCCAGGCTCTGACCGAGGGCCACGCCCAGATAGCGCATACTAAGGCCAAAGGTCAGGCCGCCCACGCCCCAGAGCATACCGAAGAATATGGTGAGCAGTGTGGCCTTGGGATCGGCGGTATAGAGACTCATCAGGCTGTTGCCGTCGGTCACCGCCAGCAAAGCGCCCAGCAGCGGGAACACGAGCCAGGCAAAGACGCCCTGGACAATCCAGTAGCTCTCCCAGCTCCACTCCTTGATCTTGTTGATGGGCACGTAGCTGCTCGCCTGGCAGAACGCGCCTATCGCAATGATTAATAATCCAAGGAATATCATAACCTGTTATCTTTTGCTGGTTACTTCTGCTTCGTATTTCTGGATAACCTCCACGAACTCCTGACCTACGGGCACATTGTTCTTCAGGCAGAACATATCGTATACTGCATTCCAAGGCATAACCTTAGCCTCTTCAAAGAGAGCCAGCACTTCAAAGTGCTTGTCTTCCAGTTCGTACTTGCTCATTGCCTCGCGAGGCTCAAGCAGAGCGCGGAGCATACATTTCTGAGCTGCGCGGCTGCCGGTAACGTATGCACCTATGCGGTTCATAGCACCGTCGAAATAGTCCAGACCGTAGTGAACGCGCTCCAGTGCGTTTGCGCGTACAATCTCGGCAAACAGATCAAGAGTGTTGTCGTCCATAATGGTTACGTGGTCGGAATCCCAGCGGATGGGACGGCTCACGTGGAGCATCAGCTCGGGTACAAAGTTGAGCAGTGCAGAAACCTTGTCTGCAGGGCTCTCTGTGGGGTGATAGTGACCTGTGTCAATTGTAGGGATCTTGCCGTTCTTTGCAGCATATGCGGCATAGAAGTCGTGGGAACCTACGGTGAAACTCTCCAGGCCGATACCGAACAGCTTGCCCTCTATGCAGTCTTTCATATACTTCTTGTCCTCAGCAAAAATCTTGTCCAGGGAGTCCTTGAGCAGGCTGCGGTACAGCATATGGTTCACAGAGACATCCTTGCAACCGTCGTGTACCCATACATTTAGGATACAGGGGTCGCCCTGAGCCTTACCCATTGCGTCGGCGATGTCACGGCAGCGCTTGGTGTGCTCGATCCAGAAATCGCGGATACCCTTGTCGGGATTGGCGAGGGTGAGGTTGCCACTCTTCGGGTGGGAGAAAGAAGTGGAGTTGAAGTCCAGTTTGGTATCGTTTTCCTTACCCCACTCTATCCAGCTCTTGAAATAATCTACAGTTACCTCGTCGCGATCCACAACCTTGCCCTGGAAATCACCGTAAATCTCGTGCAGATTCAGGCGGTGGGTACCGGGAATCAAGCTCTTGGCCTTGAGCACATCGGCGCGCAGTTCATCTATGTTGCGGGCAGCACCGGGATAATTGCCGGTGGACTGGATACCACCCGAGAGGGCGCCTGCCTGCACTTCAAAACCCTTTACGTCATCTGCCTGCCAGCAGTGCATAGAGAGGTGGAAATTCTGGAGCTGCTCCAGGACTTTGTCGGTGTCGATGCCTATTTCGGCGTAACGTTCTTTGGCCAGTTCGTAGGCCTTGATTACTTGGCTTTCTTTCATTTTTTTATTGATTTATTTTGATATTATTTCTTTGAATCTTGCATAAGCGGCATCCCATACCGGGCCGTCCTTGGGAAGATATTCCTCCGTGGCGATGCTCTCGCCTATCAGGCGGCGCATATCTTCTTTGGTATCCACCAGACCTGCGGCGCGGGCCTGAATCATCACATTGCCTATTGTGGTGGCCTCTGAAGGACCTGCCAGAACGCGCAGCTTGGTGGCATTGGCGGTGATCTGGTTCAGCAGGGCATTCTTGCTGCCGCCGCCGATGATGTGCAACACCTCGATGGGTTCCTTCACGAACTTGGAGTTGAGGGTGTCAATGACATTGCGATATTTGAGCGCCAGACTCTCGAAGATGCAGCGCACCATTGCACAGTCGTCTTCGGGCACAGGCTCGCCGTGGCTGCGGCAGTAATCCTTAATGGCCTGCTCCATATCTTCCGGAGCGGCAAAAGCGGAATTGTCGGGGTCCACGAAAGAGACAAACGGCTTGGCCTTGCCCATCATCTCCACAATCTGGGGATAGCTGTAGTCCTTGCCCTGCTCTTTCCATTTTACGCGGCACTGCTCCAGCAGCCACATTCCCGTGACATTCTTCAGGAAGCGGATGGTGCCGTCTATGCCGCCCTCGTTGGTATAATTCTCTTTGAAGGATTCCTCGCCGATAATGGGCTCATAAGCTTCGATGCCAATCAGAGACCAGGTGCCGGAAGACAGGTAGGCGAAGTTTTTGGTGGCGGCGGGCACGGCTGCAACTGCGCTTCCGGTGTCGTGACCAGCCACGGCCACAACCTTGACTGCGCCAAGGCCGGTCTCGCGGGCCAGATCTTCTGTGAGGGTACCCACAATATGTCCGGGCATCACAATCTCAGGGAACAGCGCGGGGCTGACTCCGGCAGCTTCCAGCAGCTCGTTGTCTATCTTCTTGTCATAAGGATTCAGGAACTGGGAAGTGGAGAGGATGGTGTATTCGCACACCATCTTGCCGGTGAGCAGATACGACAGGGCATCGGGCAGGAACAGCACCTTGTCGGCAGCCTCCAGCGATGAATTGCCCTCGCGGTGCAGCGAGAACAGCTGGAACAGCGTGTTGAAATTCATAAACTGAATGCCGGTGCGGCGGTAAACTTCGTCCTTGGGCACAATCTTGAAATACTCTTCCATCATACCGTCGGTGTAGTGGTCTCGGTAGGCACGCGGCTGCGAGAGGATGTGTCCGTCGCGCCCCACGCATACAATGTCCACGCCCCAGGTATCAATGCCGATGGAGGCTACATCCAGCCCCATTGCCCCGACCTTTTTGAGACCCTTGCGGATTTCGTCGAAGAGATAATAAAGATTGCAGTATGTGCGGCCGGCAATTGTAGAGAAGCCGTTGGAGAAGCGGTGAACCTCTTCCAGCTCCAGTTTGCCGTCCAGGCGGGCCAGGACTACCCTGCCGCTGGTCGCGCCCAAATCGATGCTAATTGAAGTAAATGCCATATTATAAATTAGTTGAATTCAATCCATCAAAATTAGGAAAAAACCGGCTAAAAGTCAATACGTAACCCATCGAAAGCAGGAGAAACACCGTCTGGCAGCATCCTGGCGAACTCTTCGTGACGCGGCAGCTGGTGTGACAGGTGAGTCAGGAAGGTGCGCTTTGCACCCACCTTTGCGGCCACCTCAAGAGCCTGATCCAGAGTGAAGTGGGATATATGACGGGTGAAACGGATGGCGTTGATCACAAACGTGTCCACCCCTCGGAACTTTTCTATGCTCTCTTCAGAAATTTTGCTGGCATCGGTCAGATAGCCAAACTTTCCGAAGCGGAATCCCAGCACCGGCAGGGTGAAATGCAGCGCCCTTACCGGGACAATCTCCACACCGCCTATTTCAAACGGACTGTCAGTAATGGTGTGTAACTCATATTTTGGAGCTCCGGGATATGGATTTTCTGCAAAAGCATAGGCATATTCCCTGCGCAGCGACTCCTGCACATATTCCTCGCAATAGATAGGGAAAGCCCGTTTCTCGAAATAGTTGAAACTGCGCACGTCATCCAGCCCGCCGGTGTGGTCTTTATGATTGTGCGTCAGCAAGATGGCATCTATATGACGGATGTCCTCGCGAAGCATCTGGCTGCGGAAATCAGGGCCGCAGTCCACCAGCAGTTTCAACCCCTCGTATTCCACATATACAGAACTGCGGTATCGTTTGTCCCTGGCGTCGGGCGATGTGCACACCTGGCAGTCGCATCCCAGCATAGGCACCCCGGAAGAGGTCCCGGTGCCCATAAATATCACTCTGTTTGCCATATTTACAATATAACATCGACTATCTGACCCACCAGCGAGGGGTCAAAGTCGCGTTCTACCTTTATATAGTTGCGGCTGTAGCCGAACATCTTTCCGTCTTTGTTGGTGCTTTCAAACAGCACCTGCTCGCGCCTCCCGCGGTTGGCCTCGCAAAACTCACCGTGGAGCTCTTCGCACAGCTGTTCCAGGGCCTGAACCCTGGCTTTCTTTTCCTGCTCACTCACCTGGCCGGGCATATCAGCCGCCGGGGTAGAAGCTCGCCTGGAATAAGGGAATATGTGGATAAATGCAGGTCTGATTTGCTCCAGAAAACGATATGTCGTGTCAAAATCCTCTTTGGTCTCGCCGGGGAAACCCACAATGACATCGATGCCAAAAAACACATTGTCCATCCTGCTTCTGACATATTCTATCCTGCGGCGGAAAAAATCGGTATTGTAGCGCCTGTGCATAGCGGCCAGGATACGGTCGCAGCCCGACTGCAGCGGGATATGGAAATGCGGCAGGAATTTGGTGCCCGCGGCTATCCAGTCTATAATCTCTTCTGTGAGAAGATTGGGTTCTATGGAAGAAATGCGCCAGCGCTCTATCCCCTCCACATCGTTCAACGCTTTGATCAGGTCAAAGAAACTCTCTCCGGTGCTCTTGCCAAAGTCGCCGGTGTTGACGCCGGTAATGACCACTTCTTTGAAACCTACGGCGGCTATCTCCTTCGCCTGGGAAACCACAGTGGCTATCGGGGCATTGCGGCTGTCACCGCGGGCCAGCGGCACCGTGCAATAGGTACAGTGATAGTCGCAGCCATCCTGAACCTTCAAAAAGGCGCGGGTACGCTCTGTCGTTGAAAATGCGGGGAAATATTTGAGGCTCTGCCCTATCGGCTCCACAAAGACCTTGCGGTCAAGCTGCGGGGCGGTGGCTATTTTCAGCAATTCACCTTTATACTCGCTGCCAACCACGGCCCAGACGCCCTCCATATCGGCCAGCTGGCCGGCCTTGAGCTGCGCCTGGCAACCGGTCACCACAATACGTGCCTCCGGACTCAGACGGTGCAGGCGACCAATGAAATTGCGGCCCTTCTTGTCGGCCATAGCCGTCACGCTGCAGGTATTCACCACATAGATATCGGCCGGTCCGGTGGATGGTACCACCGTGAATCCAGCCTCCAGAAACTCCCGCTCGAAGGTGGAGGTCTCTGCAAAACTCAGCTTGCAGCCCAATGTAGAAAAGGCCACTGTCTTCATATCAGAAACTCAGGGTGATGCAGGCGGCGGTTTCGGGTGTATCCAGGGCGTTGGTGGCATAGGTAAACGGCGGGCGCATCTTGCACACAGTCACGGAGGCCTTCTTCACCTCCGGCGCCTGCCGCCTGATCTCAGAAAGGATGGTGCCGGCCACGTGTTCCAGCAAAAATGACGGAGTTGCCATAGCCTCCTTCACTATATTGTACAGCACCGCATAGTCCAGAGTATCGCCTATCAGATCGGTTTTGGCCGCCCTGCGCAAATCCACTTTGCAGCTGAGATTCACCACAAAATCGTTGCCTGCGGTGCGCTCTTCGGGCAGGCAGCCGTGGTATGCGTGAAACTTGAGATTCTTTAGTTCAATGGTGCCGAATCTTTTCATAACCGTCTGATTTTAAGCCAATATAACAAACACGCAAGGTCGCTTGCCAATAGTGGGTACATTGCGTTTCCACTGCTCTATGGCCCTGGTGCGGATAAACGCGTCGGGCTGAGTGATATTGGCGGCGATGCACAGGCGGGTGGTGCCGGAAAGCGTCTCCAGCATATCCTTTACAAGTGCATCGTTGCGATATGGTGTCTCGATAATAATCTGTGTCTGGCCCAGGCGGCGGGAGAGTTTTTCCAACTCGGAAAGACGGGCCCGGCGCTCTGCCGGCTTCACCGGAAGATAGCCTGTAAAGGCAAACGACTGGCCGTTCATTCCGCTGGACATAAGCGCCATCATCAGCGACGAGGGGCCCACCAGCGGCACCACCTCAATGTCGTGCCGATGTGCCTCGGCCACCAGAATGCTGCCGGGGTCGGCCACGGCGGGAAGACCGGCTTCGCTGATCAGCCCCACATCCTGCCCCGACTCCAAAAGCGCCACATAGCCTGCGGCATCGGTCTCGGCAGTGTGCTCGTTGAGTTCAAAAAACTCCAGGGAATCTATCTTGCCCTTAAGACCTGCGGCAGAGAGAAAACGGCGCGCGGTGCGGACCTCCTCCACCACAAACGTGCGGATATTGGAAATGGCGTCGAATACACCGCCGCCAAGCACTTGGCGCGGATCGCCCTCGCCCAGGGGCGAAGGAATCAGATATAGCCTGCCTTTCATCGAAAGGCGAAGTTAATCAACTTTTTCGATTTTATTCTCGGCTGAGTACCAAAGATATCCTTCTATATTTTCATAGCCCATACGGCGCAGCATATCCATATATCGGCGCACCTGGGAGCGATATCCGCCGTGATGGGCGCCGAACTTATAGTCCACCACGGCGACCTTGCCGCCGGAAAGCACGACCCTGTCGGGACGGTACACCTTGCCGTCGGTATCTATGATTGAGAGTTCGTTCATCGCCTCTGCAGCGGAGTCAAACCAGCCGTATTCTTTTACCGATTCTAGCATTCCGCCCACGAGGGAGACGGTCTCGGCGCGCTTTTCTTTAGGAAGTTCGCCCCCCTGGATTGCTGCATCCACGGCAGATTCCATATCGGTGGCAGTCCTGATTCTTGAAAGGATATCGTGCAGCACAATTCCCCTCTGCCGGGCCGCATCCCGGCCTTCGGGATCAAAGAAATCGCTGCCCCGGTAGACCAGCGCCAGCCGCTTGCGGCCATCGCCACTACCCTCCATCGGGATGGAATTGTAGCCATCGAGCTGCATAGGCGTCACCCCCTCGCTGTCTTCTTCGCCCGCCGTGTAAGGCGCCCTCTCCCCTACCTCAAATACATTGTCTTTCAAAGACTTCTCTTTTTCAAGCAGGTTGTAGACCATACCCGAGACGCATTTGGTGTCTTTCTTGTTAGCAAACACTATCAGCTCGTGCTTGGCGCGGGTAAATGCCACATACGCCGTGTTCAGGGCGTCCATCTTGTATAGGAGTTCCTCCCGCTTATAATCGCCGCTGAATGTAGATGCATTTGCATAACTGCTGAATTCCACAGGAAGCAGGCCTGCGTCCAGCTCCGATGAGTCCTTACACCACATATATTTGGCCTGCGAGCCTTTGGGGGCCAGTTCTTCCTGGAAGAAAGGCACTATCACCACCGGGCAGCCAAGTCCCTTGGCCTTGTGGATGGTCATAATGCGGACGGCGTTGGCTCCGCGGGGAGAGGACACGGCAGATGTGCTGCCGACATCGTCCCACCAGCGCAGGAATCCTGCCATATCGGAGCCATAATCTCTCATATAGTCCAGCACCAGGTCCATAAAGGTCATCAGATAGGGCATTTCCCCTTTGATAAGATCCTGGTCCAGAGAGCGGACAATATTCTCGCACACATCGTAGAGGGAATTGCCGGCAATGTTCACAGCCGAAACATCAACACCCATCTCTTTCATAACCTGGCGGTTGGTGGCATCATCGGGGTTGACCATATATTTGAGCACGGCCACTATGCGCTGCACGAAGGCAGAAACACCCACCAGCAGCGACTCGTCTGTGATGACATCTATACCGTCGGCAATCAACTGCTCCGCCACCTCTGCCGCCTGAGTGTTTTTGCGCACCAGCACATATATGGCATTGCGAGGATACCCCAGAGCATCCAGGGCCTCTATCTCACCTTTCAGCGCAGCCAGCGCGGGATTGGGTTCATCAGCCGACTGTTTCTCATACCAAGTGACTTTCACGTGGCCCTCTTTGCCGGACTTCACCTTCTGCTCACAATCTTCAAAAGAGCGGGCTATGGTCTCATCCCCATCGAAATAACCGGTCTTGGCATTGGTGAGGCCCAGGAAGATATGGTTGTTGAACTCCACAATGGCCTTGTCGCTGCGGTAGTTGTCTTTGAGTGTATCCGGCACTATGTTGCGTCCGCCAAGCTCCTTTTGCACACCGCTGTCCAGGGTGTTCCAGTCACTGCCCCTCCATCGGTAGATACTCTGCTTCACATCGCCCACAATCAGATTGCCGTAGCCCTGGTCCAGGCTCTGCTCCAGCAGCGGCTTGAAGTTGGCCCACTGCATCAGAGAGAAGTCCTGGAACTCGTCCAGCAGGTAGTGGTCTATCCAGCTGCCGACCCGCTCGTAGATAAACGGAGTGTCGCTGTCACCTATCATTCTGCCAATCGCCTGGGTGGTTTCTCCAAGCAGCATTATGTTGTTCTCTTTGAGATAATGACCCAATGCCGCATATATGCTGCCGAAAATCTTCATCACGCCTATATTGTTGCGCACAATCACCGCTGTCCTATACTGCTCATAGCCATCGAAAAGCTCCACTATATCGGCCAGCAGAGAGTCCAGGCCCGGCCCTTTGGAGCGACTGCAGGCAGCCCTTGCAAGCGGTGCCATATCCTTTCTGGTTTTTGCTGAGAACCAGGTCTCGGGGTCCGCCCCGACCATTGCAACAAGTCGGTTTCCCGGTACATTTATTTCACCGGAGGCATACTTGCTCACCTGCCCCATTCCACCACTTGCGCCATAGGAGAAATCGCCCACAGAAAGTCCCTGCTCCCTGATAGCCGCCATAGCCTCGGTGGCCAGGCTGCGCAACCGGCTTTCAAATTCAGAAGATATTTCGCGCGCTTTGGCCTCGACCTTCTCCATCTTTTCCAGGTCGGGCTTATATTCAGAAGCCTTGACTTTGAACTCCTCTTTCAGGAAGAGCTTCGCAAACTCCAGAAGCCGCTCTTGGAAGCCGTGTTTGGACTTATAGCGGAGCTGGTCCACGGCAAAGCGGTTGATGATGTCAAACACCCGGTCGCCGCCGTCAGCGCCGCTGTCCAGACCGGAGAGCAGTTCGTCCACCACGTGGGCCAGCACATCGTCGTCCCTGAGCTCTACGCGATAGTTGGAAAAGCTGCCCAGCTCCCGTGCAAACGACCTGAAGATCTGCTGGAAAAACTTGTCTATGGTGCAGACCTGAAAGTTGGAATAGTCGTGCAGGATGGCCGTGAGGGCCTCCTTGGCCTTCTTCTGGATTGCCGCCGCCTCTTCTATACTTTTCCCCTTGAACTCTTCGCCTTTTCCCTGCGACAGCTCGTGGAGAGTTTTCACTATGCGGCTCTTCATCTCCTCAGTGGCCTTGTTGGTAAAGGTCACCGCAAGGATATGCTTGTAGGCATCCCGCTCCGCATCGGGGGCTAGCAAGAAAGAAATATACTTGTGGGTAAGGCGGTGGGTCTTGCCGCTGCCGGCCGAGGCCTTGTATATGTCAAGCTGTCCGTTACTCATAGCTATTAACTCCTATCTGCCGCAAATGGCCTTTGCCGGACAGTATTTGCAGGCATCGCTGCCGGCTTCCACTCCTCTGAAAGGAATGTCCGGATTAAAAATTTCTGAAAGAATCTCCTGAACACTGGCGCTGAAGGCCTCCACTGTCTCAGGGGGGCAATACCTTGACTCCACATAAGAGTCAAACAACTTCTTTACATCGTACACGGCAAGCTCGTATTCCTTCTGAGAAGGATTGTCCAGAGTCAGAAGCAGTGCGTACACCAGCAACTGGTATGATGTCTTGAGCTCTCCGCTGAAGACCTTTGCCAGCTGCGTTTCTGCAGTATAACTGTTTGCCTCCGCCACGCTGCCGGTCTTGTAGTCGCATATGCGCGGGGCGCCGCCCTTGCGGTCCAGCCGGTCAACAAAGCCCTTGAGGTGGACATTCTGCGGCCGGCCGTCTATCATCACCGGAATCTCTTTTTCCAGCCGGAGCTCGCTGGCCAGATATGTAAACGGTGCATAGGCGATATCGTTCCGCAGGGTCGCCTTTACCAGCTCCGTCACCAGATTTGCGGTGATCTGGTTGCGGCGGGACAGTTCGCTGCCCTCCTGCCGCTTGAGCTCTTTGTTCAGATACTTGGCGACTGTTGTCGATATCAGCGCAGCGTTTGCCGCAACACCCTTAAGCCACTCCCGGGTAACCTCTTTCCCCTTGACCGGGGCATACAGCTCTTCCATAGTGTGATGGAAAGTGTTGCCAAACTGACCGGCATCCACCTCTTCGCTTACCTCGTCCTCTTCTGCCAGCCCCACCACCTGAGAATAGTAGAACTTGAGCGGGCAGTTTATGTAGGATATCAGGCTGCTGGCAGAGAAAGCATTGTACTTGCCGTCCTCTTCCCGGGGAAGGAAAAAGTGGTTGTGCAGCTGACGCAGGACCTCCGGTGTTTTCTCTACACTTCTTACTACCCCATCCACCGGCTTGATCTCCAGATCTACGCTGCGGAAGTCCATATCAAAGCCGTAGTGATACTTAAGCTGCTTCACAAAGCGGCTCTCCTCGCCGCTTAGCATACCCTTGGTGCGGGAGTCGTAGATAAGCACCACCTTCTTTGCCCGGTAGATACTGCGGTAAAAATGGTATGCGGCAATGGAGTCGAAAAGCTCCACGGTAGGGAGGCCAAACCCGCGGCGGACATTGTATGGAATCAGGCTGTCACTCTGCTGCTTGGCGGGGAATACTCCCTCATTTACCGAGAGGATAATAAGTGTCTCGAAATCTATGGCGCGGACCTCCAGCGGGCCCATAACCTGCAGGCCGCTGAGCGGCTCGCCCCTGAAGTCCACCGTAAGGCGGGAGGTAATCTCCCGCAGGAACTTGAAGTAGGTGCGCATCTCCATAGGGATGGCCAGGTCCTTCATATGGCTCACGGAAGTGTAGTAGCCGTGGGCAAACTCCTTTTCTATGTCGGGCAGCGACGGCGCCAGAGTCTGCAGCACCTCCATCTGCCAGTCATATACGCCTGCGGTTTCCGTCACGGGACGGAAAACCACACACAGAATCTCATCTTCTGCGAAACGCTCTGCCGGCACAATAATCTCGTTGGACGCCACAATATCTTTCTTGAGCCTGACTGAGTTCTCGGGCGATACCGTGCGGATAAAAGGGTGATTGAGAAGAGCCGTTACATCCTTGTGATAGAAACCGGCGCTGTGCTTATTCAACTGCAGCGAAGAGAGCATATCCATAAGCGACGCAGTGGCACTGTTGTGCAGGCCGTAGCCCATTGTGACATTCACGTGCCGGATATTCTCCGGGATGGAGTTGAGCAGCGGCATCAGCAGATTCTCGTCTGGCAGCACCACCGCGGTGGACTCTTCTCCAGCCACGGCCAACTCTGCCGCAGCCACCTTGGCCTGCGCCACGGCGCTGGAAGCAGCCACCACAGTCACCTTGGGCCGGCTGTCATTCTCTGCCGACAGTGTGTATTTTGAGGGGTATCTTCCCTTATAATTCTTTATGAAATATGAGGCCTTGTTGGCCGGATCGGTGAGGCATTCACCATAGAAATCCCAGTAAAAGTCGCCGTCAAACTCGGCTTTGATATAGTCGTACAGGGCGGTCTCGCACTTGCACAGGGCGTTCTGCCCTACCACCACGATACGGTCGTAACCGGCCAGCGAGGCCTTGATGCCGCCGGTCTCACCGTGCAATATGCGCTCTGCCACCTCCCTCTGCAGCATCCCTTCGTATGCGATGCCTTTCCCTGCGAGGCTTTCCCTGAAAGAAGCGTACAGATCTAAGAGTATCTCCCACATACCCAGAAACTTTTCTTTCTGCTGCGAGCCCTTATTCTCTACGACTACGCCCCAGAATTGCTTCAGCGCCTTTTTCTGCTCATCGTCCAGAAAATCATAGCCGGAATCCAACTCCCGCAAATCTTTAATGTGGGCAAAGAGCTTGGACGCATCGGCCATATATTTGTCCACATCGCTGAAATCTGCAATCACGGCCTCGCCCAGCGAGACAAAGCTGTCAAAACCCTCAGACTCACGGCCGCGCCCGCCGCATACCCTGGCATACATCTGCCAGAGGATGTAGATGAGCTGTACCTTGTCTCCGCGGCCGTACGGACTGAGCCTGGCAAAAAGGTCGCCTATGGTTATGATGTCGGGCGAAAGCACCGGAACGCTGCTGCACTGCCCCAGATATTTCTGGAAAAAGAGCGCAGAGCGGCGGCTGGGAAACACAAACAGGCAGCGGCGCAGATCCGCGTCCTTCTGGGCCGTGTAGGCCTTTGCAATCTGATACAGGAAGCTATTCTCCATTTGCCGGGTATTTTTCCGATAGTTTTTCAATTGCAAATCTATAGAGATATATGAGTAAAATTGCTACACATATTCCATAAATCAAACCGGCCGCCACATCCAGCGGATAGTGGTATCCCAGATAGATTCTGCTGTAGGACACCAGCAACGACCACACAACCAGCACTATCCTGAGCCAGCGCCGGCCCAGGATGCCCGAAACCAGCAGCGCAAAGCAGATGGTGTTTGCGGCGTGGGCAGAGAAAAAGCCGTAGGGCGACCCGGTTCCGGTGGGGAAACGGCCGCCGGCAATGGCGGGTTCGTATCCCGGCCGAGGCCTGCCCACCAGCCACTTCACCAGATTTGACCCCCAGTCGCACAGCAGATAGCCCAAAATGCAGGCCAAAAGACCAATCAGAGCGGCAATCCAGAATTTACCGGCAGCGACGGGCCTTTCAAGAGCATAACCGCCACACTGGGTGGCATAACATTTGCGGAAAAACAGCGCGACCGCAAGTGCCAGGTAAAGAGGTATCCAAACCGCTATCGCAGAGAAGAATTTCATTACCGGGTCAATAAGCGGACTCCACCGTCCGTTTATTAATAGAAAAAGTTGTTGGTCATATTCAATCATATCTACAAATATATTCTATTTTTGCCGCCGCTACAAAGACAAAGCACATTATGAAAAAGATTAACGCGCTTAAATATATACTGATATCGATACTGATTTCTTTCGGTAATTCTGCATTTGCCCAAACAACTATCAAAGGCATTGTGAAGGACGCCGAGACCCTGGAGGGAGAAGTGGCCGCAATAGCGCAACTGCTCAAAGAAGGCCAGAGTGTCACCTACACAATCACCGATTCCACAGGAGCCTTTTTGCTTAAGACAAACGTCACCGGCCCGCTTACGGTCAAAATTGAAAATATGGGCCGCAAGACCATAGAGAGAGAAATCACCGCCGGCGGCAGCACCGTGGACCTTGGCGAAATCCTTATCGAAAACGATGCAGAAACCCTGAAAGAATCTTCTGTATCGGCGCTCAGGACCCTGGTCAAGATTGGCGCCGACCGCCTGAGCTACGATGTGGAGCACGACATCGACGCCAAGAGCATGACCGCCCTGGACCTTCTGCGCAAGGTGCCTATGGTCACCGTGGATGCCCAGGACAACATCACCGTGAACGGAAGTTCATCTTTCAAAGTATATGTAGACGGCAGGCCCAACCAGATGCTGAGCAACAACCCATCCCAGATGTTCAAGGTGATGCCAGCCAGCCTCATCAAGAGCATCGAGGTAGTCACCAACCCGGGCGCCAAATATGACGCCGAGGGCACCGGCGGCATCCTGGATGTCAAGACTATGAGCGGCGCGGGCAAGAGCGTGACCACCGACGGCATTTTCGGCACCGTGATGGCCGGGGTGGACACCCGCGGCAGGGCAAACGGCGGCGTGAGCATCAACGCCCAGAAAGGCAAATGGACATTCGGCGCCAATATACACGGTATGAGGGAAGACCTGGGCGGAATAGAGATGTCCAGTACAACTTCATATTCCGAAACCGCCACATCAATAGAGACACTGACCAGAGGCTCCAACAAGGGCGGCGGCATATTCAGCAATGTCAGCGTCGGCTTTGAACCCGACACCCTGAACCTGTTCAACCTGACTGTCGGTGTCAACAGTTTCGGAAACAACTCCATAGGAAACGACGGACGCACTACATACACCGTGGCAGGCATCCCCACCCTGAGTTATTCGCAGTCCACCGTGAGCAAGATGTCTATGTCGTTTATCAACGCCAGCTTTGACTATCAGCACACCTTTGCCGACAGCCGCGACAAGACACTTACCCTCTCCTACCAGTTCTCCGGCAATCCCCAGAAAGGAAACAGTCTCTACGATCTTACCTATGACGACGGACGCACAGAAGAGCGCCATTCTGTGACCGATGATCTCACTGCAGAGCACACCGTCCAGACCGACTTCACAACACCCATAGGCAAGAACCAGACACTGAGCAGCGGCTTGAAATACATCTACCGTCACAACAGCGCCAACGACGCCTATAACGGCATACCCAGCGTCTACGACTATTACAACCACATTGGCGCAGCCTATACCGAATATACCGCCACAATAAAGAATCTGGTGCTCACCGCAGGACTCCGCTACGAGCACACCTTCCAGACGGTGGACTATGACCTTGCCGACAAGGACTTCGACATCAACTACGGCAACTTTGTACCCAACGCCAGCCTGCAGTGGAACCTCTCCGAGGCAGGCAACCTGAGCCTGGCCTACAATATGCGTATCCGCCGTCCGGGCATCAACTCCCTGAACCCCTATGTAGACCAGTCGGACCCCACCTCAAGGTCCTACGGTAACCCCGATGTCCGCGCAGAGAGAAACCACCGCATCTCCCTGGCCTACAATTTTGCCAGCCCCAAGTGGGTGATCAGCGCCAAACTCCGGGAACGTCTGGGTAAGGGCGGCATAAGCGACTATTCGTTCTATGACGGCAGCATACTGAACCACACCTACGGCAACATCATAGACCGCAGCAGTACCGGGCTTGACATCTACGCCAACTGGAACATAAACAACAAGACCCGCCTGTATGTAAACGGCGATGTGGACTATAACATATTCAGCAGCAAAGAGCTGGATCAGCGCAATTCGGGTTGGGACTACGGTGTTTTCGCCGGCTTCCAGACCTCTGTTTTCTGGGATATGCGCCTCAGCCTGAACACATTCATCAACGGCGGCGATATATCCCTGCAGGGCCACAGCAGCCCCTTCCGCTTCGGTATGCTGGGTCTCACAAAGACCTTCTTTGGCGAAAGGCTCAGCGTAAGCGTACAGGGAATGTCTCCCCTCTTCTCCCGCGACCTTATCATACGTGAATACTCAGAGGGTAAGGGCTTCACCAGCGAGAGCGTGGTCAAGATACCCATTATGAATGCCGGCTTCAACATCAGCTACACCTTTGGGCAGATGCGCGGAGGCAGCAAGAAAGTGCGCCACGGCATCAACAACGACGACGTGGACCAGAACACCGGCGGAGGCAGCATTATCCCCTCCGGCGGCGGAATGGGAATGTAAAATCCTCTAAAGAACCGGGAGGATATTGTCCCAGATCAGGCTGATTTCTACCTGCATATCCTGCACCTCGGCCGTCACGGCCATCACGGCATCCTTTTCGGGCATAACTATGATATACTGGCCGTAGGCGCCGTCGGCACGGAAGGCGTTGTGGCGGCAGCGCCACATCTGGTAGCAGTAGCCCTGATGCCAGTCGGGACGGGAGTCGTTTTCAGGGTCAAAATTCTCGGGACGGTTGTCTATCTGATATTTGGACATCTCAGCAACCCAGCTGGCCGGTATCACCTGCTTGCCGTGCCACTTGCCGCCGTCCAGCATAGTCTGGCCTGCCTTGGCCATATCCTCGGTCTTGAGATAAAGCCCCCAGCCGCCATAGTTTATCCCTTTGGGACACTCTTTCCAGTAGGGTTTCTCTATGCCCAGCGGCTGCCACAGGCGAGGCTCCAGATAGTCAACTATCTTTTCTCCCGAGACTTTCTGCACTGCGGCAGAAAGCATATAGGTGCCTATAGTATTGTAGCAGAAATATGTGCCCGGCTTGCGCTCTACGGGGAATTTAAGGAACTCTGCCACCCAGTCCTCACCGTCTTCGTAGCGGATCTCGTTGGTATGCTCGTTTTCGTGGCCGCAGCTCATTGTGAGCAGGTCACGGATGGTTATTGCGCGCAGGTTGGCGCTCAGGTCGCCGGTCACTTTTTCGGGGAAGATATCCACAAGATGGTCGTCCAGGCTAAGCAGACCTTCATTTATGGCAAAACCCACCGCGATGGAGGTGAAAGTCTTGCTCACCGAGTGCATAACGTGGGCGCTGTCTTTATCGGCGCCGTTGAGCCACCGCTCGGCTATGACTTTGCCGTGCTGAAGCAGCATAGCGCTGTGGATGGTCTGCCCGGCATCGGCCTCCGCCTGCAGCCAAGCCTCGAAAGCATCCGCCTGCTCTTCAGTTGCCTTGCCGCGGGGCAATGAATTGTTTTCCTTGGATTTGCAGCCGCAGAGCATCATCACGGCCATCATCAACAAAAGGCACGATTTTTTCATAGTCGGTTGATTGTTTGCATTTTACCAAAGGTAATAAAAACTATTGACATTTATTATTCTATTACATATTTTTGTACTAAACAAAACGACTAACACTATTGGTATGAAAAAGTTTATAATTATTCTGATTGCCTTGCTTATGACGGGCATCAGCGCAGACGCCCAGCTTCTGGACCGTCTGAAAGACCGCGCAAAGGATGCCGTAGAGCGCAACCTCGGCGACAAGGTAGAGAAAGGCGTGAACGACCTTCTTGACGGCAAGAAGAAAGACAAGAAGAACAAAAACACATCCAATAATCAGGAAGTGGAAGATGCTGAAGAAGCCGAAGTCGAACCGGCAAATGAGAAAGTAGATTTTGCACAGATCCAGGCCAAGAGCGACTTCAAGCGCGGCGGCACCGTATTCTTCGAGGATGATTTCGCTGATGAGCAGATAGGTGAGTTCCCTTCCAAGTGGGATTTGCTCGGTGGCAGTGAAATCGAAGTGGTTAGCATAAAAGGCAAGAAAGCCGTCAAGATAGAAGAGGCGAGAATCAAACCCTTGATGAAGGATCTTAAATACCTGCCCGAAGAGTTTACCATTGAAATGGATGTGCTTGCACAACCGGCACAAGAAGGATCAAGCTGGGATGGCACGTTGGATTTCTGGTTCACGGGAGAGGAAACGGATGGTAATGCTCACGACAGAGTATTCTCTATGAGAACGTGCGTGGAGACCCATACACTCAACAATCCAAGTGGAGGATATAAGGGAATCAACTGGGACTGGACCTCATTTAATCCTAACGGGGGCCAAATAGACGGTCACGCAAAAGATTCCGAGATTGCCAAGGTGTTCAAGAAAAATGATTGGAATCATATCGCTTTTTCTTTCAACAAGCGTGCACTCAAAGTATATCTCAACTATTATCGCATTGTTAACATTCCTAATCAGCAACAGCCGCGCTGTTGGTGGATGGAAGGTAGTTCTGACAGTAACAAGGGTGTTTACATCACCAATGTCGTGATGGCGAAGGGCGCCGTTGACCTTTACGAGCGCAACACGACCGATTATTCTTCAGCCGTCGAAAAGGCCATCGCCGAGACCGGCAAATTCGTGACCAACAACATCCTCTTCGAGACCGGCAAGGCCACGCTGAAGCCCGAATCTATGGAAGAGATCCAGAAGGTTGCCGAGTATATGAAGAAGAACCCTCAGGCACGCTTCGAAGTGCAGGGCCACACCGACAATGTCGGCTCCGACAAGACCAACGACCCTCTGAGCCAGGCACGTGCCGAGGCCGTGGTCAAGGCTCTTGAAGAGCAGGGCGTGGATCCCTTCAACCTGCGTGCTGTGGGTAAGGGCAGCCACGAGCCCGTGGCCGACAACAAGACTGACGAAGGCCGCGCAAAGAACCGCCGCGTGGAGTTTATAAAGAAGTAAATAGGTACTTCTGAAGCGGCGCCACCATCAGCGCCTGAAGTATCTGATTCTTTTCAAGGAGAGTCCGGACAAAATCCGGGCTCTTCTTGTATACGGTAATATCCTCGGTGGGATCCAGGTTCTGCCCGGCGACCTTTTTGACGCCCACCGCCAGGAAGCTGTGCGCCAGATTGTTGCTCGTGGCGGGATTGGGAGCAAGGTCCATCAGATGGCTCCACTCGCCTCCGGCATAACCCGTCTCTTCAAGCAATTCGCGCTTGGCCGCCTCCAGCGGGGTCTCCCCCTTCTCTATCACGCCGCACGGCAGCTCGTAGCAGGTATTGCCCAGACCGTGACGGTACTGCCGCTCAAGAATGATATCTCCATCTTCTGTTACGGCGATGATATTTACCCAGTCGGGATATTCCAGCACGTAATAATGGTCGTTGATGCGGCCGTCCGGCAGGCGGCAGACATCCTTTCTGGCCGTGAGCCACGGCGCCTTTTTCAAGAGATACTCGCTCTGGAGCACCTCCCATTTACCATCTTCGTTTATCGTATTTTCCATTACAAAGCAAAATGGACTGTGGTCTCGTAGTCGTTCCAGTTGCGAAGGTCCAGCGTGATGTTCTTCTGATCGTACACGTTGCTGTACTGGGTGTCCTCTACGGTGCCGTTATCCCAGACCAGATCCTTCCAGTGCACCTGCGCCAGGCATTCCTGAGCCTCTTCCAGAGAGAGGATGCCATTGTGCTCTTTAAGATATGCGCCGGCAGTTTCGTATCGCCACCAGCTCTTGCTGTGGGGATTGCCCACTGCCGGGTCGGGCTCGGTGGTGAAGTATTTCTCCGAAAGCAGGTGGTTGGTCACCAGCATATAGTTTGCGGCTGGGTCCTTGCGCACCACCATAGATTTCCAGCCATCCTCCTTGTCAAACTCCAGCACAGCGCAGTCGCCAGCAGCATCGGCAATCATATAGTGATAGCCGCTGCCCACGGTGGCGTCGTGACATATGTCCAAGCTTTCCGCCAGATCCAGCGCCTCCTGGACGGTGGCGCAACGGTCCAGCCAGAGCCTCATAATTATGGTGGTGCCGACATTATGCTTTTCGGTTTCCTGTGCGGCGGCCTGTTTGGGAAGCGCCATAATGGAGGTGCAGAGCCCCTTCTCGTTGATGCCGTCCACCGGAGCATATACAGCTGCCAGGCAGCTCAGCTTCTTAATGAACGAGTCGGGAAGCTTATCCAGCGAATAGCCAAAATGGGACATATCACTCACTCCAATGGAGGCATAGCCCTTCTTGGGGCGGGAAAAAGTCACCATCGTCGGGTTCTTGAAATAGTCGTAGTTGCGGCCGTACCAGAAGCCGCTGCCGTCACTTTTCGCAGCCTGGAAGCTGGTGCAGTTGAAAGTGGCCATTTCGCCGTTTTCGTCGGCCACCTGAGCGCTCTTAATCTTGATGGGAAGACCCTTGCCTATGCGGCCTATCACATAGTCCAGCAGTTCGGCATTGGAATCAATATCCTTGGAAATCAAATCGTCCAGATCATAGCGGGCATTGTAGTTCATCTGATAAAGATACTCGTTGCCGCCGACACACTTCACGGTGCGCAGGGTCGAGATTTCACCGCCCCAGATACAGGCAACGGCAATACACAGCGCGGCCAGAATGCCGACAATCCAAAGAATAACTTTTTTCATAGTATAGGATTATTTATTGTTCGAGAGGAATCGCAGCTGGGCCTCCAGCATTTTCAGCCGCGTCATTTCAAAGCCGGCGGCGGCAGCTATGGCAATCGGGTGCGAATAGAGATAGTCTATTTCCATAGGCCGGCCGTTGTCGTAGTCCAGCTTCATAGAAGGCTTGTAGGGAGTCATCTTGTCGGTGGTTGCAATCTGCTTGTCGGCAAAGGACTCGTCCAGTCCCATCACTCCGCAGGCATTGGCTGCGCCTATCACCTCCATCATCTGCTCTTTGATAAGCTGGCGGGTGGCCGGGTTGGCCAGCAGTTGTGCGGTGGATGTATTCAGTGCCACCGTCATCCCGTTGAAGGGCATATTCCACACCGCCTTGCGCCATCGGGCCAGAAGATAATCGGCGGTATAAGTTTCTACGCCGGAGTCTTTGAGGTCACCGACCAGAGTATCCAGCTTGGCTGTGTCGCGACAGGAATAGTTTGCAATTGTAAGACTGCCGTAGTCCATATGGCAGATATGCCCGGGGCCGATTTTGGAAGAGCAGATAAACGCAGTGGCCGCCGCAATCTGAAGGCCGGGCATCGCCTTTTGCAGGTCGTCTTCCATACCGATGCCGTTCTGGATCAGGACCACCAGTGTTTCGGGACCGGCGACCTTGCGCAGGAGGCCTGGCAGGAGATGATTGTTCACCGTCTTGAGTCCCACCAGCACCACGTCGCACTGCGGCAGGCCGGCCGCATCGCGATAAGCCTGCACCGGATTGAGAAGGAAATCGCCGCGGCAGGAATCAACCCTGAGGCCGTGGCTGCACACATAATCATAGTCGGAGTGCAGCAGGAAGCAGACGTCCCTGCCGGCATTGGCCAGCCGGCCGCCAAAATAGCCGCCTACCGCCCCCGCTCCGATAACAGCATATCTCATATCAGCACTGAAAGTATCAATGCAAAATTAATACTTTTCCTTTTTCAGCAGGAGCCCAGATAGAGCAAAATCATACTGATGAACAGCAAGAGAAGGTCCAGGGCCTTTCGCTTGATATTCTTCTCCTTGAGGATGAATGCGCCAATGGCGAAACTTACCAGCACGCTGCCGCGGCGGATCATAGACACCACTGCAATCAGCGCCTCAGGCTGCGACAGTGCCCTCATATAGAGGAAGTCGGCGCCGCACAGGAAGATGCTGATAAACGGGATGGACCAGCGCCACTTAAAGGGTGTGGTTCGCGCACGGTTGGGCCACCACACGAAAGCCACCAGCAGCACCATCATCAATGCCTGATAGAGCGAATACCAGCTAAGCACCTGCATCCTGTCAATCCCAAGATAATCGGGGGACATCAGGTACTTGTCGTACAGACCGCTGGCCGCGCCCAGGATAATCGCCAGAATCAGGAACAGCATCCACTTGTTGCCCTTCCCGAAGCCTTCTTTGGCGCCGCGGAAGCGCATCAGGGCATAGGCGACAATGGCCATCAGGACACCGGCCCACTGGAGCGTATTAAGCCTTTCATTGAAAATGAATATTGCGCCCAGCAGCACCAGTACGGGGCGGGTGGCGTTTATGGAGCCCACGATGGTAAGCGGCAGATGCTTCATTGCCACATAGCCCGCCATCCACGAAGAGAGCACAATGGCGCTCTTGCCCAGGATGTATAGCTGGGTATGCCAGTCGCCGAAACCTGTGCTGAAAAGCCAGGGAGAGAAAATCA
>JAEEGI010007973.1_pt1 | contig 23534 bp, 25 predicted proteins | sample 8958751 | NCBI WGS metagenome assembly JAEEGI01 (sample SAMN16246545, study PRJNA631951) | gut metagenome | biome: gut microbiome; feature: rumen; material: KS-attached | host: Bos | place: Iran: Karaj | collected 2018-10 | reverse complement strand
TGGCCGATCAGGCTGTATGGCCGAAGGTCAGCACCGATCTGCCTGAGTTCGCTGAGGCAGAGAAGAAGGTGGACGCTGAGATGGACCGTCTGCTGAACATCAAGGGTAAGCGCTCTGTTGACTCTATCCACAAGGAACTCGGCCACATCATGTGGGAGTATGTTGGTATGGGCCGCACCGCAGATGGCCTGAAGACCGGTCTTAAGAAGATGCATGAACTGGAGAAGGAGTTCGACGAGAACCTCTTCGTTCCTGGAACCAAGGAGGGCTTGAACATCGAGCTCGACAAGGCTATCCACCTGCGCGACTTCTTCACCATGGGTCAGCTCGTTGCTTTCGACGCCCTCTCTCGTAACGAGTCTTGCGGTGGACACTTCCGCGAGGAGTATCAGACCGAGGAAGGTGAGGCTAAGCGCGACGACGAGAACTACTTCTACGTAGGCTGCTGGGAGTACAAAGGCAAGGGCAACGAGCCTGAGCTCATCAAGGAGCCGCTGGAGTACGAGGCTATTAAGGTACAGACACGTAACTATAAAAACTAAGGAATTATGGCTAAGAATATAAGCTTTACAATAAAGTTCTGGCGCCAGAATGGCCCCAAGGACGCAGGTCATTTCGACACCCACGAAATGCACGACATCCCCGATGATACCTCGTTCCTCGAGATGCTTGACATCCTGAACGAGGAGCTTATCAACGAAGGCAAGGAACCCTTCGTGTTCGATCACGACTGCCGCGAGGGTATCTGCGGTATGTGCTCACTCTACATCAACGGTACGCCTCACGGTAAGACTGAGCGCGGTGCTACTACTTGTCAGCTCTACATGCGCCGTTTCAACGACGGCGACGTGATCACCGTTGAGCCTTGGCGTTCTGCTGCCTTCCCTGTTATCAAGGACTGTATGGTTGACCGTAATGCCTTCGATAAGATTATCCAGGCTGGTGGTTATACTACGATCCGCACTGGTCAGGCTCAGGATGCTAACGCAATCCTCATTCCTAAGGAGGATGCTGATGAGGCTATGGACTGCGCTTCTTGTATCGGCTGTGGTGCTTGCGTAGCAGCTTGTAAGAATGGTTCTGCCATGCTCTTCGTATCGTCGAAGGTATCTCAGCTCGCTCTGCTTCCTCAGGGTCGTGTAGAGGCTGCTCGTCGTGTGAAGAACATGATTGCCAAGATGGATGAGCTCGGTTTCGGTAACTGCACCAACACTCGCGCATGCGAGGCTGTCTGCCCGAAGAACGAGACCATCGCTAACATCGCTCGCCTGAATCGTGAGATGATTAAGGCAAAACTGGCTGATTAATCAGTTGTATAGATTGGTAGTGGAAGCATCATAGCCTCCACTACCTTTATTTTAATAAGAGGAAAACTATAAATATTATGAATAAGAACGATAAGTTTGTTATCACGATTAATCGCGAACTGGGTAGTGGCGGTCGTACAGTAGGTCGCATTTTGGCTGAAAAGTTGGGTGTTCCGTTCTACGACAAGGCCCTTATCAGAGCTTTGGAAGAGAAATACCAACTGACAACTGATGAAATAGAACGCCTGAAAAGCCGTGAGCGTTCATGGTGGGCCGATTTCAAGCGTGTGCTGACTGTCGGTGAAGATGCTGCTAACTCCACAGCTTATTATACGGGTGCTGATGCCGACTTGCTGACTACTGAAGCCTTGTTTAAGGCAGAAAAGGAAATCTTGTTGGGCATTGCCGAAGAGGAATCGTGTGTTATTGCCGGCCGTTCAGCCTTCTTCATACTGAATGGTCATCCAAATCGTCTGAGCGTGCTCATTCAGGCTCCAATAGAGTTTCGCATAGAGCGCTTAATGAAGAAGCAGAACATGAGTTGGAAGGATGCTATGAAGACTATCAACAAGGTGGACAAGATGCGAGAGGATTATGTTAAGAATTATGCCAACACTTCACGCTATGACACTCGTAACTACGACTTAGTTATCAATATGAATGGCAAGACTGAGGAACAAGTTGCCAATCTGATATTGAGTTATATTGACTAGTTGATAGACAAGTTGTTTTCTTTGCAGCTAAGAAGTAATGCTCAAGGCTAACGGGCGTCTGCCGCCCTGTTACCTTGAGCATTTTCTGTTGACTGAGCGGCTTGTATCGAGTCTGGCTCTTCTGGGTTAACAGCTAAACTGAGACTGTCAGCGAGTTTTTCGCTATAGTTGACTGGTCTAGCACCATAGCATGCCGTAAATACGAATGCCGCCGAAGTAAATCCTAGCAGCGTTAATAATTTGGTAATGCCCTTGGCTTTAATTGAATTTATTTTCATACATTTTCCTTTTGACTGCAAATATAGCATGTTTACTTGATTTCTGCAAGCAATTCGCCCTTTTTTTTGCATTATAGGGTACTAAGCCTTTAGGCGGTTGTTCAGTTCGTGGACGTCTTCCAATAGATTCCAGATTCCATCTTCAGAAAGCACACCACGTTTCAGACCAGTCGGTAGTTTCCCTGCTTCGTCATCATCGAAGTCCTGCTTCCACTCAGAACTGCTATAATATTCACTCAGAGTGATGATGTCTCCTTGTACCGCTTCATACTCCTCCAAAGCAGCCGATAGGTTCAACACCGCCATTGCTGCCCTCTCCATTTTGCGCTCCATCTGCGTTATACGTTCAATCTGTTCCATATTTATATATTAATATGGTGCAAATATACACATTTCCTGTGACAATCTTTGTTTTCTTTGAGAAGATTTTGTACCTTTGCCGTCAACTGGTAAAGACTCAGAAAACAACCAGGAACAATTAAGATGAATGAAACAAACAAGGGATTTGTACAGTTACACCTGAGTGTACTTCTGGCAGGCTTTACTGGTCTGTTTGGACGATTGATAACACTGAACGAGGTGGACATCGTGTGGTATCGTATGTTGTTTACCAGTCTGATTTTGATTGTATTTACCGGTTTGCCCAAAGTGGGTTGGCATAAATTCCTGGAACTTAGCGGTTGCGGAGCACTGTTAGGCCTTCACTGGATTCTTTTTTATGGCAGTATTAAGGCTTCGAATGTATCCATTGGTGTCATCTGCTTTTCACTGATAGGCTTTTTCACAGCCATTTTCGAGCCCATTCTGTTTAAGAAGCGTTTTTCCTGGATGGAACTTTTCTTCTCATTGATAACGGTGGCTGGTGTGCTTTGTATTTTCTCGCTCGATGCCCGCTATCGTTATGGTATTGCGATTGGTGTGGTTTCGTCGGCCGTATGTGCACTTTATGCTATTTGTAATAAGAAAGCGAGTGTCGGTGTTCGTAGTCGTACGGTGTTAATGTATCAGATGTCAGGCGGTCTTATTGCCGTTTCTGCTATCATACCTTGTTATCTCTTTTTCTTCCCAAGCAGTCAGCCTGTCTGTGTGATACCTGAAGGGACTAATCTTTGGTTTATGCTTTGTCACGCGCTGTTCTGTACGGTTGGTATGTATATCTTGCAGATTCAGGCACTGAAGCGTCTCTCAGCGTTTACCGTGAATCTCACCTATAATCTTGAGCCCTGTTACACCATTATTCTTGCTTTTATCATCTTCGGTGAGGGGCGCGAAATCAATTTCTCCTTTTATATCGGCATTGCTTTGATTTTGCTGAGTGTTCTACTGCAGACGAGAAGGTTCATGCACTCCAGTTCCTGACTTTCTTTTTTAATTTGCTGTGCATTTTTTGGTTAATTGAAAGAATTGTATTATCTTTGCCACCAAAGATCATGTGTATGATGAGAAGGTTTTCTAAAATTGGTTTATTGCCGCGCGTGTTGATAGCCATTGTGCTGGGTATCCTGTTGGGGGTGGTAATGGGAGAACCGCTCGTGAGGTTTTTTGTAACTTTCAATGATCTCTTTGGACAGTTGTTGGGCTTCCTTGTGCCGCTGATAATAATTGGCTTGGTGACTCCGGCTATTGGTGAGATTGGTAGCCAGGCACGTAAGTTGTTGCTGATAACTGTAGCCATAGCTTATGCAGATACCGTGTTTAGTGGATTACTGACTTATTCTACTGGTCAGCTGTTGTTCCCCGCAATGATGGGAAATACAATGGCGGCAAGTCTGCCAGAGCAGGCTGTTGCCCTCTTGCCTTACTTTAAACTGCAGATTCCGCAGATGGTTGACGTGATGTCGGCTCTTATCTTATCATTTATCTTAGGAATCTGTATTGCTTATGGCCAATTGCCAACATTACGGGCAGGAGCGCTTGAGTTCAAGGAGGTCGTTTCCAGAACCATCAGCGGTTTGCTGATTCCGCTACTGCCTATTTATATCTTTGGCCTCTTCCTGAATATGACTTTCTCTGGCCAGGTTTGGCAGGTCATTTCGGTCTTTGCCAGCATCATTATGATTATTCTGGCGCTCCATATCTTTATTCTGCTTTATGAATTCGTGGCGGCTGGTATTATTTCACGTCGAAACCCCATTAAGTTATTATGGAACATGTTGCCCGCCTATGCTACAGCATTGGGTACTAGCAGTTCAGCAGCAACGATTCCTGTTACGCTGAAACAGACACAGAAGAATGGTGTGTCAGAGGAGACGGCCGGCTTTGTTATACCAATTTGTGCCACGATTCACATGTCGGGTTCGGTCATGAAAATTACGGCTTGTGCACTTGCTATAAGCATGCTTAATGGTATGCCCACCGATTTGGGACTTTTCCTTAATTTTATTTTGATGCTCAGCATCATGATGATTGCTGCGCCAGGTGTTCCTGGAGGTGCTGTTATGGCGGCGTTGGCTCCCCTTTCTAGCATTCTTGGGTTCAGTGCTGACCAGCAGGCCATGATGATTACCATATACATCGCGATGGACTCCTTCGGTACAGCCTGTAACGTAACTGGCGATGGAGCTATTGCCCTCATCGTGGATAGATGGCGCAAGAAGTGATATGATTATCAAATTAGAATTGAAATTTTGCAGTTGTGGACATCAAGAAGAAGATTACAGAACAACCATCTCGCTTCGATAATCTGGATCAGATGTCGGTCGTGGAACTGTTACAGCATATCAACGAGGAGGATTGCAGTGTAGCAGCAGCTGTAGGTCGGGCAATACCTCAGATTCAACCTTTTGTGGAGGCTGTGGAGGAACGTATGAAGCAAGGAGGCCGATTATTTTATGTGGGTGCAGGTACGAGCGGTCGTCTGGGTGTGTTGGATGCCAGCGAACTGCCTCCAACTTTTGGTGTCCCTGATACGAAGGTGATAGGTATCATAGCAGGTGGTGAACGGGCTCTGCGTCATGCTGTGGAAAAGGCTGAGGATATGCTTGAACAGGGCTGGCACGACCTCCTACCATACCATCCGACACCTAAAGATACAGTGCTGGGGATTGCAGCATCAGGTACGACGCCTTATGTGATAGGGGTTATCAGATTGGCTCGATTGAACGGGCTGCTTACGGGCTGTATTACAAGCAATCCCGATACACCTTTAGCCCAAGCGTCTGATTTCCCTATTGAGACTATCGTAGGCCCGGAGTTTGTGACAGGCTCTAGCCGCATGAAGAGTGGAACGGCTCAGAAAATGGTGCTGAATATGATTTCCACCTCACTGATGATACGGTTAGGACGAGTTCAGGGCAACCGTATGGTTAACATGCAGTTGACGAACACCAAACTTGTGGATCGTGGTACACGGATGTTACAGGATATGCTGGGCTTGGGCTATGAGGAGGCCCAGAAGCGTCTTCTCGAGGCTGGTAGTGTGGGTGGTGCAGTCAAAAAAAAATAAGTAACCTTTTTTATTTTTATTTTCGTGTAGTTTTTTGTATCTTTGCTGCGTCTAATGGGCGTAAAGATTCAAAAACAGAAAGACAATGAATGCATTAGAAAAGCAGTTTGCGCAGACCGTTGCAGAACATAAGAGCACTATCTATACCGTGTGCTACATGTTCTCTCAAGATGCCGATGAAGTCAATGACCTGTTTCAGGAGGTACTAGTCAACCTTTGGAAGGGTTTTGAGAAATTCGAGCATCGTTCAGATATCAGGACGTGGATTTACCGAGTGGCGTTGAACACCTGTATCTCTCTCGACAGAAAGAAGCGCCGCTCAGCCACCGTTCGGCTGACGATGGACATCAACCTCTTTGAAGACCGCGATGAGGACACACGTCAGGTGGATATGCTCCACAAGCGCATCTCCAAGTTGCAACCCTTCGACAGAGCGATAGTCTTGCTATGGCTTGAGAATCTGTCGTACGAAGAGATCGGTCAGATTGTCGGCATCACCACCAAGAATGTCAGTGTCCGTCTGTTTAGAATCAGAGAGCAACTGAAACAAATGTCTAACGATTAAAGCTTACCCATTATGAACACAACAAAGATGAACGAGAATTTTGAATTAGAAGATATGCGCCAGCAGATGGCCACATTGAAGAAAAAGTTGGAAAAGCAGGAGATTATCAACGACCGCAATATCCGTCAGTCGCTCAAGTACAGCACTTCGAATATCAATCGTCGCTATCTGTTTACTTGCATCCTCTGCTTGGCCATGATTCCTTATGGCTACTGGGCCTTCGTGAAACTCAATGGTTCTTCACTAGGTGTCTGGATAACGATGAGCATACTGATGTTGATAACCTTAGTATATACGGTTTACATAGGTCGCCATCTGCACAATAGCAATCTGTATGACAGAGACCTTGTGGATGCCCGTATGAAGGTTGCTCAAGCCAAGAAACTCGATAGAGAATGGCTGAAGTTCGGTATTCCTGCCGCTATACTGTGGTTGGGTTATTTTCTCTACGACGAGTATTTACAGATGGCTGGTAACCACTTCCTGATCTTCATGATGATGATGATTGTCAGTGGTATTATTGGTGGTCTGATCGGCTATAAAATCCACTGCCGTAATCAGAATAACTATCAGGAGATCATTGATCAGATAGAGGATGTCACCAAAGAATAAGCTGAATTACTTCACCTTCCAAACGTTAAGTACAATGCCCTTGAACTCTGGCGTGAACTCAGGCGCGCAGACGAAGAGGGCATTGTTGAGCCAACCATATTTGCTGTCGGCTGGTGCCTCAAACTGGGGGGCAGCCTTGAAGTAGAAGGTGGGGTTACCGTTAGCATCCTTTCCGTTAGCAATGATACCGCGATTGCGAACATGTATGTAAATGCCATCATCGGTCTTGATGCAGTAGATAGCCTCAAGCTCTGTGCGGTTTTCCGCATTCAACTGGTAGTCGGCTCCGCCATTGATAATAGTACCTTTCAGTTGCGGACCCTCGAAGGTGCCTCCTGTGATGGGAATCACGGTGCGTCGTCCATGTTGGGTGTTGTCGATAGAGAAGGCTTCTCCAAGTGTGACTTTCAATTGCAGTGCAAATTCCAGTTCTGGCGTCTCTTTCGGTGGGTAGCTTTGCGGCCAGGCATTCAGCGAGAATACCATCAGCAGTATAATAATTGCTTGTTTCATGAGTAATGTTGTTTATTGATTTAAAAAGTTTTTGACTGATAGTTTGTATTCTTTTGGATAGTCGCGATACGAGGCTGCATGTTTTGTTCCTTTCGTAATCCAGATGTCTTTCTTTCCTGACTTTGCCTTGTGGAGAGGATAAACCATCTTAAAAGGTACAAAGTCGTCTTGGTCACCATGAATAAAAAGCATCGGGTAGCGACATTTCTTCACTTGTTCTATGGGAGCGGCTTCTTTGAAATTCCAACCATAGCGCCATTGGCAAAGTTGCGAAGTGGAGTATAGCAATGGAAAAGCGGGTAGGCCGAACTGATCGTCCAATTCATAACCGAACTCATCCCAAACACTCGTATAACCGCAGTCTTCAATAAACTTGATTGACTTGACGCAGTCGGGCATTGATTCACCAGAGACATTCATTGTGGTGGCTGCTCCCATAGATACACCGTGAATAATGAAGTCATTTGATTTGAAACGGTTGGAGGCTATTGTCATCCAGTAGATAATGTCTTTCCGCTCCTGCCAGCCCATTCCGATGGCATTACCTTCACTGAGCCCGTGGGCATGAAGGTCTGGCATCAGTACATTGTATCCTAATTGTTGGTAAAGTCGCGCAAGATACATGAATTTAATTGCGCAGTCTCTCCACCCATGTATAATGATGGCTGTGCGACGGCTTTCTGGGAGAGGGAAGAGATAGGCATGATGGCGCTCACCGCGAGGCATGTTGACAAACGTGTCGCGCAGACCGTGACAAGTATTTAGACTATCAAGCCAAGGCTTAAGGTCTGGATAGTCTTCTACGAGCTTTTTAAAGCAGGCAGCAGTGTCGGCTCTTGCTTCATCTGGTTTCAGCGAATAATTGAGCATATAAAAACTTCCGCCAATGACGGCGATGATGAAAATGCCCAAAATGATGGCAATGGTAAGTAGTAAACGTTTCATATTTTACTGATTTGTTTGCAAAGTTACGGAAAAATTTCGTAATTTTGCGCCAACAAGATAAAAAATGATTTGGTAACACAAGCAACACAGGATTTTATCCGTCTGCATTGCAATGAGGATGTGCGTCAATTGGCACTTCTGGGTGGGATACAACCAGAAGTTGACTTGAAATATGCCCTTGAGCAGATTGCAGGGCGACAGAAAGCACGGACGAAACTTCCTTCGTGGGCTATTGTCGATGATATCATCTATCCGCCTCATCTCTCGATGGAACAGTGTTCGAGCGAAACGACTGCTTTATATAAGGCCAGAATAGCAGGTAGTGGTGACTTCATGGTTGATCTGACGGCCGGGTTCGGTGTTGATGCTGCTTTCATCTCAAAAGGTTTTAAACGTGTGGTCACCGTTGAACAGCTAGAGCAACTTTGTGTGATTTCATCGGCTAATTTCAGACGACTTGGCTTGAATCATATAGAGGTCGTCTGTGGGAATGGGGTAGAGTATCTCCACACTTTGGAACATGCCGATTTGTTGTTTATTGATCCAGCCCGCAGAGACGAACATGGGGCTCGTACCTTTGGAGTCGCAGACTGTACACCGAATGTTCTGGAGCTGATTGATGAGATGATAGCCAAGTCAGACAGGGTGATGGTCAAGCTTTCTCCGATGCTAGACTGGCGCAAAGCAGTGGCTGACATCGGATGGGTGCGCGAGGTTCATATCGTGTCTGTCGATAATGAGTGTAAAGAACTCTTGTTGGTGGCTTCTATGAAAGAGCAGCCGTTGAGGCTTTATTGTGTCAATAATGGTGACGTATTCGAGTGCGATGCCGTTGAGTCGGCAGGCTCCGCTATCATTTCTATGGATACCATTCCTTCCTGGCTTTATGAGCCGAATGCTTCCATCATGAAAGCAGGATGTTTCAGAGTGCTGTCAGAGCGTTTCCATTTGACTGCTCTCGACCGTAACAGTCATCTTTTTGTTTCGGATGAAGAAGTGACGGATTTTCCTGGTCGCCGGTTTGTGATAGATAAGGTAACCTCCATGAATAAGCGTGAACTGAAGGTGGCTTTATCGGGAATCCAGAAGGCCAATATTACCGTCAGGAACTTTCCTATGACGGTAGCAGAACTGCGTAAGCGCCTGAAGCTTCAGGATGGCGGCGATACCTACATTTTTGCTACAACAGTAGCAGGCAAGGGGCATCAGCTGTTTGTTTGCCGTAAAAAATCTTAATAATTTTGTGATTTCCTCTTTTTTCGTTAACTTTGCATCGAATTACTGATTTGCAAGAAAGGATGTCAATAGTTGAGATTAGGCGGGTTGCAGACAAGAAAGGATTGAAAGCCTTTATTGATTTTCATTATGACTTATATGATGGAAATCGGTATGATGCCCCCAACCTTTATTCCGACGAGGTTCATACCTTGAGCAAAGATAAAAATGCAGCTTTTGAATTCTGTGAGGCCGAGTATTTCCTGGCATACAAGGATGGATGCCTTGTCGGGCGTGTTGCTGGTATTATCAACAAGCGTGCTAATAAGCGCTGGGAACGTAAAAGCGTGCGCTTCGGATGGTTTGACTTTATTGACGACGAGGAAGTCAGCAGTGCCTTACTTGGAGCAGTCGAGGAGTGGGGGCGAAAGAAAGGAATGACAGAGATGGTCGGCCCCTTGGGTTTTACAGATATGGATCCTGAAGGGATGCTCATTGAAGGTTTTGACCAGTTGGGTACAATGGCAACCATCTACAATTATCCCTACTATCCCAAGCACATGGAGAGAATGGGTGGTTGGGAGAAAGATAACGACTATGTGGAATACAAGCTCATCGTTCCCCAACAGGATGTCCCAGAGAAATATAAGAAGGTGGCCGAATTGGTCATGAAACGCTATAATCTGCACCCAATGCACCCCAAGCGTAGTCAGGTGTTCGGAAAGCAACAATATGGCCGTAAAGTACTTGATGTTGTGAATAAGACCTTTGGTAACCTTTATGGATATTCCCAGATGACAGAGGCACAGATTGATGAGTATTTGAAGATGTACTTCCCCCTGCTCGACATGAATCTGCTTTGTCTGATAGAAGACTGGAACTTGCCCAATCATGATGTCGTCGGTGTGGGTATCTCCATATCGTCAATGACGCGTGCTTTGCAGAAGTGTCGCAAGGGTCGTCTCTGGCCTTTGGGCTGGTGGTATTGTCTGCGGGCATTAAAGCTGCATAAGGCCGAGTGTGTCGATCTCATGCTGGTTGGCATCTTGCCAGAATATCAGCAGAAAGGTGCCAATGCCTTGTTGTTCTACGACCTCATCCCTTGGTTTCAGAAATACGGCTTCAAGTGGGCAGAGACCAATGTTGAGATGGAGACTAACGAGAAGGTGCAGTCACAGTGGCAATATCTTGAACACATACAGCATAAACGTAGAAGATGTTTCCGTAAAACACTTTAACCAACAATTTTGAATATGACAGAAGATAATAATATTGTTTCCCCAGAAACCGTCAATTATGACGAAGGTAATATCCAGACGCTGACAGGACTTGAACATATCCGACTGCGTCCTGGTATGTATATCGGCCGCCTGGGTGATGGCTCATCATCCGAGGATGGTATCTATGTGCTGTTAAAAGAAGTATTTGACAACTCTATTGACGAGTTTAAGATGAAGGCTGGCGACCGTATAGAAGTGAATGTGGAGGATAATCTCCGTATTTCTGTGCGCGATTATGGCCGAGGCATCCCTCAGGGTAAGTTGATAGAGTCGGTAAGTATCCTTAACACCAGTGGTAAGTTCGATTCGAAAGCATTCAAGAAGTCAATTGGTCTTAATGGTGTGGGTGTGAAAGCCGTGAACGCATTAAGCAGTCATTTCGAGGTTCACAGTTATCGCGATGGCAAAGTGCGAAAGGCCGTTTTTGAGTGTGGCGAATTGAAAAGTGATGTCACTGAGCCTTCTCAGGACGAGAACGGCACTTATATTTTCTTTGAGCCCGACGCGACCAAGTTCTTGAACTATAGGTTCCATGACGAGATTGTGGAGAATATGCTCCGCAATTATACGTATCTGAATATTGGTCTTACCATTATGTATAATGGTCGCCGCATCCTTTCCCGTCACGGATTGGAGGATTTGCTGAAGGACCGGATGACCAACGATGCGCTTTATCCGATTGTCCATCTTCAGGGTGATGATATTGAGATCGCCTTCACACATGCCAATCAGTACGGTGAGGAATACTATTCGTTTGTTAACGGTCAGCACACGACTCAAGGCGGTACTCATCAGAGTGCTTTTAAGGAGCATATCGCCCGTACTATTAAGGAGTATTTCGGGAAATACGAATATGGAGACATCCGGGCAGGTATAGTTGCGGCCATCTCAATAAATGTGGAGGAACCAATCTTTGAAAGTCAGACAAAGATAAAGTTGGGATCAACGACAATGTCGCCTGATGGAGTCAGCATCAACAAGTATATTGGTGACTTCGTGAAACAGGAGGTCGATAATTATCTGCATATTCATCAGGATGTGTCCGAAGTCTTGGAGAACAAGATTAAGGAGAGTGAGCGTGAGCGTAAGGCGATGGCTGGCGTGACCAAACTGGCCCGTGAGCGTGCCAAGAAGGCTAATCTGCATAATCGTAAACTGCGTGACTGCCGTATTCATTTCAGCGATGAGAAAAACGATCGTAAGGAAGAATCTTGTATTTTCATTACTGAGGGTGATTCTGCCAGCGGTAGCATTACCAAGAGCCGCGATGTGAATACTCAGGCGGTATTCTCTTTGCGTGGTAAACCCCTGAATTGCTTTGGCCTCACTAAGAAAGTGGTCTATGAGAATGAAGAATTCAATCTGCTGCAGGCCGCTCTCGATATAGAAGACGGACTCGACACGCTGCGTTATAACAAGGTAATTGTGGCTACCGATGCCGATGTCGATGGTATGCATATCCGTCTGCTGATTATTACTTTCTTCCTCCAGTTCTTCCCCGAATTGATTAAGAAGGGACATGTCTATGTACTGCAGACTCCACTCTTCCGTGTGCGTAATCGTCGTACGAAGGTCAAGAACAAGAAGGTTATTGCTGAAGCCGATGCTAAAAGCACCCAGAAGAGCGATTTCATCACCCGTTACTGCTATAGTGAGGAGGAGCGCCAGGCTGCTATCGGTGAATTAGGTCCTGATCCTGAGATTACCCGATTCAAAGGTCTTGGTGAAATATCCCCAGACGAATTCGCGGGCTTTATCGGACCTGATATCCGCTTGGAACAGGTGACGCTACATAAGACTGATCAGGTGCAGAAACTATTGGAATATTATATGGGTAAAAACACGATGGAGCGTCAGAACTTTATTATTGATAATTTGGTGGTTGAGGAGGATCGACCAGAAGAAGATGTGTATGAATAGTGTTCATAAGTATGCGAGTTTAGCAGCTTTATGGCTGTTTGCTCTTTCTGTGTCTGCGCAGTTTCGAATGGGTCATAGCGATGAGTCGCCTCAGCGTAAGCTACATTTTGCCGAGGTGGCCATAACGAACCTTTATGTGGACAAGGTTGATGAAGAAAAACTGGTTGAAGATGCTATTCGTGGCATGCTCGATAAGCTCGATCCCCATTCCAGTTATTTGACTCCTAAGGAAGTTGAGCAGTCGAATGAGCCGCTTAACGGCAATTTCGAGGGTATTGGTGTACAGTTTAATATGATTGAAGACACATTGCTTGTTATTCAGCCTGTCACCAATGGGCCTTCTGAAAAGGTTGGTATCATCGCTGGCGATCGTATTGTATCTGTCAATGATACGGCGATAGCGGGTGTGAAGATGTCGAAAGAGGAGATTATGAAACGCCTGCGTGGTCCAAAGGGTACAAAAGTGAATCTGGGCATCGTCCGTCAGGGTATTAAGGACCAGTTGAAGTTTACTGTTGTCCGCGATAAGATTCCTGTTAAGTCGGTTGATGCCACCTATATGATTCGTCCTGGTATTGGATTTATTCGTATCGGCAGTTTTGGTGCTACAACCCATCAGGAGTTTCTTGAGAGTCTTGACCAGTTGCGCCGGCAGGGGATGGAGCATCTGATTCTTGACCTTCAGGAAAATGGTGGTGGTTATCTGAAGGCTGCTGTTGACATTGCAGAGGAGTTCCTTCAGAAGGGCGATCTGATAGTTTATACCGAGGGTAGGAAGGTGCCCCGTACAGAATATACCGCCAATGGTGATGGCGTGTTCCGCCAGGGTAAGATTGTGGTGCTGGTCGATGGCTATACGGCCTCTGCTGCCGAGATTGTCACAGGTGCCATACAGGATCAGGACCGAGGAATTGTGGTTGGCCGTCGAACTTTTGGAAAAGGACTGGTACAGCGTCCTATTGACTTGCCCGATGGTTCAATGATACGTCTGACGATAGCCCATTATTATACCCCGTCAGGCCGTTGTATTCAAAAGCCTTATAAGAAAGGTGACATCAGGGATTACGCCATGGATATGGTGAACCGCCTGAAGAGTGGTGAACTGACCAATGTCGATAGTGTTCACTTTGCCGATTCTCTGAAATACGAAACCCTTCGCAAGCATCGTACTGTTTATGGTGGTGGTGGTATCATGCCCGATGAGTTTGTACCGCTTGACACAACGATCTATACCCGTTTCCATCGTGAACTGGCTGCGAAAAGCATCGTTATCCAGCAGAACCTGCGTTATGTCGATAACCATCGTAAGGAGTTGCAGAACCGATGGACATCGTTTGCCGACTTTAAGGAGAATTACGAGATTCCCAAGAGCCTTCTCGATACCATTTTTGCAGAAGGAGAGAAGCAGAATATCAAGCCTAAAGATGAGGCAGAACTTCAGAAGACGATACCTTATCTCAGCCTGCAGCTGAAGGCTTTGATAGCGCGTGACCTATGGGATATGAGTGAGTATTTCTCTGTCTTCAATGAACAGAGTGAGATGGTGAAAAAGGCTCTGGAGGTTATTCAGCAATAATTTATTTTTATTAAGAGAGGATATGAAATAGTGTGGCTTGGGAATATTGGTTGCCATCCTGTTGGGTAGCCTGAGTGCTGAAGCGCAGATAGAGAGAAGTACAGATTTCCATAGTCGTTATACTCTGAAAGAGGCTGTGGTCTTAAGTCGCCATAACATCCGCTCGCCATTGTCAGGTCCAGAGTCGGCTTTGGGGCGCATCACACCTCATGAGTGGTTTCATTGGTCTTCTGGGAAGAGTGAACTCTCGTTGCGTGGGGGTGTTCTTGAAACGGAGATGGGACAGTTCTTCCGCAAGTGGCTGGTTAGTGAAGGGCTGATGAATGAGAACCATCTTCCTGCAGAGGGGACGATGCGTTTCTATGCCAACTCCATGCAGCGCACGATTGCTACAGCCCAGTATTTTTCAAGCGGTATGCTGCCAGTAGCCAATGTGAAGATTGAACATCATTACGATCTGAATACGATGGACCCTGTCTTCACACCTCAGCTGACGGTTGTCAGTGAAGACTACTGCGCCAGAGCCAGCAAACAGATTGCTGATATCTTTGGCAATGGCTCTCTGAAAGGTGTGGGAGTGAAGATGGCAGACAATTATGCTTTGTTGGAGAAAGTGCTGGATGTCGAGCAGAGTACCGCTTGGCAGGCAGGTGAGTTCACTGGCTTCAAGACGAATGATACGGAGATTATTCTTGAACTGAATAAGGAGCCTGGTATGGGAGGGTCGCTGAAGACTGCCTGTAGTGCTTCTGATGCCCTTGTACTGCAATATTATGAGGAGCCCGATGAGCAGAAGGCTGCTTTTAATCACGACCTGACGCGTGGTGATTGGGAGAAGATTTCTGCTGTGAAGGATTATTATGGCGATATACTCTTTACAGCTCCTTTGGTGGCTGTCAATGTAGCGCATCCTTTACTACAGACGATTCTTAACGAATTGAGGACTGAAGGCCGACAGTTTACTTTCCTTTGTGGTCATGATTCAAACCTTGGTAGTGTGCTTGCTGCCTTGGGGCTGACGGAATATAAGCTACCTGAGGCTATTGAGTCGAAGACACCCATCGGCTCCAAACTCGTCTTTGAGAAATGGTTGGGTGCTGACGGGAAAGAATATGTGGCGATGAACCTTGTCTATCAGAGCGTCGATCAATTACGCCAGAAGCCCCTGCTCATGCTGGAGAATAGGCCAATGGTGTTCCCCATTTCGCTTGAAGGACTGATGGCTAATAGAGACGGTCTCTATCTGTTGTCTGACCTTGAGGCCCGTTTCGAGGAATGCATTGCTGCCTACTACCAACTGTTAACTGGCATCAACGCTGAAGTTGCTATCTCAAGGCAAGAGCCTTGTTTTCTGCAGCTTCCATGATTTCGCGCTCACCGGGGCCCTTGTCGTTGATACCACAGAGGTGGAGGATGCCATGGATAATCACTCGGTGTAACTCCTCGTCATAAGGACGCCCAAACTTTTCTGCATTCGTCAAGACGGTATCGAGCGAAATGACGATATCGCCATTGAGCACGTCTTCCTCACAATAGTCGAAGGTAATGATATCTGTATAATAATCGTGGCCGAGGTACTCGTTGTTCACTTCGAGGATCTTCTCGTCGTTGACAAACAGATATCCGATCTCTCCGACTTTCTTTCTGTATGATTCTGCAACTTGGTGAATCCATTTGGTGGTTTCACGCTTCTTGATGCCTGGGAATTTGACACCCTCTGTGCTGTAAGTTATCATGGTGTGTTACTTTTGATTCTCTGCTTTGGGAATAAATTCACTCACATCAACGCCAAAATGCGCCAATTCGCGAAGTGCGCTTGACGAGATACTTGCCAGTTCTGGCTCTGTATAGAGCAGGATGGTCTCGATGCCACCAAGCCTGCGGTTGAAGTCGGCCTGCCACTGCTCATATTCAAAGTCACTGACCGTACGAACGCCCTTGACAATGAAGTGGGCTCCTTCTGCCTTGGCAAAATCCATGGCCAGTCCATGATAAGGTTTCACCTCAATACGTTTGTCGTCCTTATAGAGTTCACGGATGGCCTGCATCCGTTCTTCTGCAGGACGCATATTGGGCTTATGCACATTGTCGCCTACCACTCCAATGACCAGACGGTCGAACAAGGGCAATGCACGGCGCACGATAGAGTCGTGCCCGATAGTAAACGGATCGAAACTTCCGACAAATATTCCTGTTCTCGCCATGTTTCTACAATTATACCTTTATTCAATCAAATAAGTTGGGTTCCATAATGTTGCCGCTATAGGGATTGCGTCCAAAGTGGCGATAGGCCAGTTCTGTGACCATACGGCCGCGAGGCGTGCGCTTGATGAATCCTTCCATGATGAGGAATGGCTCATAGACCTCTTCGATGGTGCCGGCGTCTTCGCCAATGGCTGTGGCAATGGTAGTGATGCCTACAGGACCGCCCTTGAACTTGTCGATGATGGTAAGCAGAATCTTATTATCGATCTCGTCCAGACCATATTGGTCGATGTTGAGGGCCGTTAAGGCTATCTTTGTGATCTTTGTATCAATCCTTCCATCTCCTTTTACTTGGGCAAAGTCGCGCACACGGCGCAGTAAAGCATTGGCTATACGGGGCGTTCCACGACTACGTCCGGCAATCTCCAGGGCAGCATCTTCTGTAATAGGCACACCAAGGATTCTGGCAGAGCGCTCAATGATGGCTTGCAGGGTTTCGGGCTCGTAGTACTCTAAGTGCATATTGATACCGAAACGGGCACGTAGTGGAGCCGTCAACAGTCCGCTACGGGTCGTAGCTCCTACGAGTGTGAAGGGATTCAAGTCTATCTGTATCGAACGAGCCGAAGGGCCTTTGTCGATCATGATGTCGATGCGGTAGTCTTCCATCGCTGAATACAGGTATTCCTCTACGACTGGGGATAGACGGTGAATCTCGTCGATAAAGAGCACATCGTTCTTTTCCAGCGAGGTTAGGATACCTGCCAGGTCGCCTGGTTTGTCGAGCACAGGTCCTGAGGTAATCTTGAAACCTACGCCCAGTTCGTTGGCAATGATGTTCGAGAGCGTGGTCTTACCCAGTCCTGGAGGACCGTGCAACAGCGTGTGGTCGAGGGGCTCGCCACGATACTTGGCAGCCTCGACAAACACCTCCAGATTCTCTACGATCTTTTTCTGACCGCTGAAATCCGAGAAGCTCAGTGGGCGAAGTGCGTTCTCAAAGTCTTTCTCGCCTTGAGAGAAACGTTCTTCGTGTATGTCAAAATCTTCGTCTATCATACTTATTAATTGCTATCGGATGCAAAAGTACGAAATAAATTTGTAATTCAGTCCGCTGAAACAAAAAAACTGAGTTTTATCTCACACCTCCGCCAGAGCCTCCGCCAGAGAAACCGCCTCCGCCTCCCCATGAGGAATGACCACCATGGCCTGATGACCGAGCTGAGCGCTCTGCCTCTCGTTGAGCCTTGTTCATGGCTGCCCGACTGGTGCTCGAGTGCATCGTCGAGTAGATGGTGGGTAAGGTCATCTCGTCGGCCATCTGTCCGGCCACTTTGTCCATATCGAAATATGCTGGGTTGATTTGTTTCATATCTTTGATCACCTGGTCGGCAATGCCGAAGAGTGTTGCAAAGATCATATAGTCCTTCCATAGCGATACTTCTGAAACGTGGCGCTCATCAATCAGCGAAAATTCCTTCAGGTATTTCTTCAGGCCAAACACTTGGCGCACATCTTCCATCTCATCCTTATATTTTGAGATGCTGGTTTTGGTATGGAGCGTATTGATAAACGAGTCGGTGATGTTTTGGTTGTATTTGTTCATCATATACGTCTTCAGTTCCTTGGGTTCCAGGATGGTATCGTTGCCTGCAGCCTGTTTGAAGATGTTGTGCACCTGTTTCAGCAGTTTGGGCTGATTGTCGGCCTGCCTGAGATCGTGAATCACGAAGTTCTGTACGAACTGGCCTTTCTTGTTCTGTTGCTGTTCGATGGTGATAGCACCAAGATTAATCAGTTTCAGAATACAGGCAGACAGCAGATTATTATAGTCTGTGTTGAAGTATTTGTAGGCGTTGAGCACATCGTTGACGCGTTGCAGATTCCCGTCGTAGGGGATGTCTCGATACCACATCAGATCTTTGTTTACCTTCTTGCGTTCACGCCATACATATATAATATAGCCAAATAGTAAGGCGACAGGGAAGATGATAAAGCCGATGATAAGGGCTGCAACGACCAGAGTATCTTCCCACGTCCAGTCGTCTTCACTGGTGTAGTCGCTACCGTCGAAGGCAAGTTCTTTGATGCTTTCGAAACTACCCTCTCTGATGTCCGTCGGCTCGAACAGTCCCTTGTTGAAACGGCACATGATAATCATGGCACTGCGACTTTCGAAAGGCTCGCTGGTCTCTGCCACGATGTTGTAGTTCATGAAATTGATATCGCCCTTGTAGCGGAATCCCCAAATGCCTGTGTTCTCAGTGGTAAACTTGAGGGTGTCTTCTGGCACGATGGTGAGTTTAACATGGTCAGGACTTGGTGAGACACCTTGGGCAACGAACATATAGTTGAAGCCGTCGGCATCGTCGAAGCCTTTTACCAGTTGTGTGACTGTATAACTTGTCTTATAGGTGCGCGAACCGCTGTCACCCAGTCCCCAGCAGAGCTCGTAGCCGTCTCGTTTATTGACGATGCCACACTTGCCTGCCTTGTAACTGCGACTTTCATTAATATCCCAGTCGCCGAGAAAGGTGTAGTCCTGCCCCGTCTCGTCGCTCACTTTAAGGTCGCGCACCTCACTGCCGTTAAGGTTGCCGATGACGATATAGCACTCTGTGCCCTCCGAGTCGATGTCCATCGTACGGGTCTCAGTGATATAGGCATCACCATTATGGGCCAGCACCACCTGTATATCAAGATTCCTTAATTGAGGGCGCCCGTATAGCATTGTTGCCGTTGACAACAGCGCCAGCAACAGGATGACTTTACTTTTTGAATGCTTCATCGAGGTTGGGGTATTGTTTCTTTTCTTCACTATCCACCTTCAGATACTCTTTCACGTCGAAGTGGAGCATAGATGCCACGATGCTCGACGGCCACTGGCGAACCATCCGGTTCATCTTGGTCGCTGTGTCATTGTAGATCATGCGGCTCATGCGTACATTCTCCTCATACTCCCGTTGTCCGTTTTGTGCGTTCACGTAGAGCTCACTGGCTTTCAGTTCTGGATAGCGCTCAAACACCACGTTCATCCTTCCCAGCAGTTGTCCTAACAGATCCGACTGTTGGTTGATAGTCTCCGGGGTGTTCGCCCGCCCATTCCCTCCACGGGCCTGAATAGCCTGGATAATCGTCTCCGACTCATGCTCAGCGTACTTGGCTGCCGTCTTAGCCATCGCCAATACGGCATCGAAACGTGAGTTCAACTGAACCTCTATCTGGCTCAGTGCATTCTTGCACATTTCATCGAGATTGACCAGCGAGCGCTGGGTTGACACAAAATAGGCAATGATGGCAATTGCCACAACGATAATGATAATTAAAGAGGTACTCATAATTTAAAAAATTTAGTTCTTTGCGGCAAAGTTACAAAAAATCTGCGATAATTGTTCCAAATTATGTTTTATTATCATTTTATATTTTTTTTAGATATGATTGTATCTTGTATTGCGGAAATTTTGTATCTTTGCAACCGATTCGAGTTTACCAAAATGGAAAACTTTTTAAACTTAGAAAACAAAATTGTTTCCCAAAACGGATAACTATAAGCCTCAAAATGACAATGATTAATAACAAATAAATGCAATGGAAATAAAAAACTTTACCATCACCAAACGAGACGGCTCACAAGCGCAGTTCTCATTAGACAAGATTATGAATGCCATCGTCAAGGCATTCGATAGTGTGCAGGAACCTGCTGACCTGGGAACAATCTCAAAGATTCTCAGCCATCTGGACATCCACGATGATATTACCGTGGAAACTATTCAGAACCAGGTTGAGGAGGCTTTGATGAGAGAAGGCTTCTTCAAGGTGGCCAAATCATTCATTCTCTATCGCCAGTTACATTCTGAAGATCGCGACACGTTGGAGAAGATGATGTTCCTTTCTGAATACACCGAGTCTGTGAATGCTGCAACTGGTTCGAAATACGATGCCAACGCAAATGTGGAGCATAAGAATATTGCCACACTGATTGGCGAACTGCCCAAGTCGAACTTTATCCGTCTGAATCGCCGTCTGCTGACAGACCGTATCAAGAAAATGTACGGTAAGGAACTGGCTGATGAGTACATCGACAAACTGACACACCATTTTATATATAAGAACGACGAGACATCGTTGGCCAACTATTGTGCCTCTATCACGATGTATCCCTGGCTTATTGGCGGTACCACCTCTATTGGCGGCAACTCTACGGCTCCAACTAATCTGAAATCATTCGCTGGTGGCTTCGTCAACATGGTATTCATGGTAAGCTCGATGCTGAGCGGTGCTTGCGCCACACCTGAGTTCCTGATGTACATGAACTATTTCATCGGCAAGGAATATGGTCTTGACTATTATAAGCGTGCCAACGAACAGGCAGACCTGAGCCTGAAGAAGCGCACCATCGACAAGGTGATTACCGATTATTTCGAGCAGATTGTCTATACGCTTAACCAGCCAACAGGCGCCCGCAACTATCAGGCCGTGTTCTGGAACATTGCCTATTACGACAAGTACTATTTCGAGAGCATCTTTGGCGACTTCTATTTCCCTGATGGTTCAAAACCCGATTGGGAAGGTCTGTCTTGGCTGCAGAAGCGCTTTATGAAGTGGTTCAATCATGAGCGTACAAAGACGTTGCTGACTTTCCCCGTAGAGACGATGGCATTGCTGACCGATGAGAATGGTGACTGCAAGGATCCTGAATGGGGCGACTTTACGGCAGAGATGTACGCCGAGGGACATTCCTTCTTTACTTACATGAGTAATAATGCCGACTCACTGAGTTCTTGTTGCCGTCTTCGTAATGAGATTACGGACAACGGTTTCAGCTATACACTGGGTGCAGGAGGTGTTTCAACAGGTTCGAAGAGCGTGCTGACAATCAACCTGAATCGTTGCATTCAGTTTGCTGTGAACCACGAGATCAACTACCTCGACTATCTGGCAAAAGTCATCGACCTGTGCCACAAGGTGCAGCTGGCCTATAACGAGAACCTGAAGGAGCTCCAGTCGCGTGGTATGTTACCGCTGTTCGATGCCGGCTATATCAATATCAACCGCCAGTATCTGACGATTGGCATCAACGGTCTGGTTGAGGCTGCTGAGTTCATGGGACTGAAGATCACGCCTAACGACGACTATCTGCATTTTGTTCAGGGTATCCTTGGGCTAATCGAGAAATACAACAAGCAGTATCGTTCGAAGGAGGTGATGTTCAACTGCGAGATGATCCCTGCAGAGAATGTCGGTGTGAAGCATGCTAAGTGGGACCGTGAGGATGGCTATTTTGTGCCACGCGACTGCTATAATAGCTACTTCTACGTGGTAGAGGATGACTCGCTGACCATTATCGACAAGTTCAAGTTGCACGGAGCACCCTATATTGAGCATCTCACGGGTGGTTCCGCTCTGCACATGAACCTCGAGGAGCATCTATCGAAAGAGCAGTATGCCCATCTGTTGAAGGTGGCTGCCAATGAGGGCTGTAACTATTTCACCTTCAATATCCCCAATACGGTCTGCAACGATTGCGGTTATATCGACAAGCGTTATCTGAAGGAGTGTCCTCACTGCCATTCTAAGAACATTGACTATATGACGCGTATCATCGGTTATCTGAAGCGTGTGAGCAATTTCTCACAGGCTCGTCAGGAAGAGGCTTCACGCCGTTATTATGCAATGGCCGACTAAATGATGCTGAAGTACGTTAACACGGGCATTGTTTTTCAGGAGATACCCGACGAAGTGACACTGGCAATTAATATATCCAATTGCCCGTGTCACTGTCCGGGATGTCATAGTCATTATCTGTGGGAAGATATCGGACTGCCGTTGAATGCTGAGGCTATAGATGCCTTTGTCGATAAGTATGGTACCGATATCACCTGTATATCCTTTATGGGCGGCGACAACGATCCGAAAGGTGTCAACCTTCTGGCGCAGTATATACATGAAGAGCATCCGCAATTCAAGGTGGCCTGGTATAGCGGCCGTACACTCATCTCGTCGAAGGTCAACAAGAAGGATTTCGATTACATTAAGATCGGTCCTTTTATCAAGCATCTCGGACCGTTGAAGAAGCCCACAACGAACCAGCATCTCTATCGTCAGTCCGACGATGGGACGTTCGAGGATATCACCTCACGTTTCTGGAGGAAATAGTCACTTCAGGCTTCTGCGATCGATATCAGGTCCTGTTTCTTCAGGATAGTAATGTGTTTGCCGTCGAAAGAGATAATTCCCTCGTCGGCAAATTCTTTTAGGCTACGTTGAAGCGAGAATTTCTGGACGGCAAAACAGTCGGCTATCTCTTGGCGTGACATCGTGAGCAGGAAAGAGTCGGAGCAATGCCTTCTAGACTCTTGCAGCAAGAAGATGGCCACCTTCTCACGCACCGTATGAAGGGTGAGCATACGAACCTTCTTGACCATGTAGTTGCATGAGTTTGAGAGCATACGGATAAAGTTGATCCTCAGCCGCTTGTCGTCATCCATCATCTTCTGGAACATCTCTGGCGATATTCTGAATAGCGTGGCGGGTTTGATACACTCCAGACTGACAGGCATGGTGTTGTCATCACTGAAGATGAAAGCCGTGCTGAGCAGCGCACCTGTAGTCTTCACGCAAACCTGGACAGACTTGCCCGATGCTCCAGACATCCTGACAGCAATCTCACCATGGACCACGAAATCCACGTTACAACAAGAATCACCCGCTAAAAGGTAGGGATCTTTCTTTCCCAATCTGACCATTCTGTATGGTACTCTATCAAATACGAAATAGAGTTCTTCATTTGAAAACCCATCGAAAAGTGGGCAAAGTTGTAAGGCTTTTAGTATGTTCCGGTCCATTTGCTATCTCTCTTTGGGTGCAAAGATATACAATTTATATGAAACATCCAAATAGTGGTAACATTTGTTACCACAACAAGGGCGGAAGCCCTGATCAGGCAGGCTTATTATCCAA
>JAEEGI010007970.1_pt1 | contig 23539 bp, 18 predicted proteins | sample 8958751 | NCBI WGS metagenome assembly JAEEGI01 (sample SAMN16246545, study PRJNA631951) | gut metagenome | biome: gut microbiome; feature: rumen; material: KS-attached | host: Bos | place: Iran: Karaj | collected 2018-10 | reverse complement strand
TGGACAGCATCATCGAAAACAATCGTGTCATCATGCTTAACGAGATGCATTTTAATCCCCATAGCAGGGCTTTTGTCATCAGTTGGTTGGAAAAATGTTACCAAAACGGATACCGTTACTTTGCCGCAGAAACCTTATTTGCGAAGGACTCCTTGGTGAACGAGCGGCGCACTGTGCTTCTTGGCGAGACGGGATTCTATAGCGATGAACCTGTTTTCGGCGACTTATTAAGGACAGCTCTCAACATGGGCTATATGCTGGTGCCCTACGAGGCTGATGGATGGGGTGTTGACCGCGAGAGGAATGAAGCTGATAACCTGATTAAGAATATTCTTGACAAAGATCCTAAAGCAAAGATTTTGCTTTTAGGAGGCATGGGGCATATTACCGACCGAAAAGGCTGGTCGATGATGGGCGGGTTTTTCAAGGAAAAGACAGGCATCGACCCGTTTACGATGGACTGTGCCATGTTTTTCTCAGAACAATATGAAAGCATGGACTCACTACGTACCGTGTATTTTGACCGCATTGATGCCATGCCTGTCCGTAAACCCGTAATTATTTACGACACGGTAAAGCATATCTACACCAACCTTTCTGGCATGGATGCCACCTGCTGTCTGCCTCGTACTCACTTCATTGAAGACAACATCCCTGACTGGAAAGTCTACAATGGCAAAGTGCTTTACACTATCGACCGCAGTTTTATCGATGAAAACGGCTTCTCTGAAGGTTGCGTGAGCGCGTTCCTGAAATCGGAAGGCGAGCAATGTGTCCCCATCGACCAGTATATGTACGGTAAGGATGAAAGCGAGTTCAAGTTGGCTCTGTACAAGGGCGAGTATCTGCTGCGATTTGATGACGGGAATGAATATAAATATGCTTCAATCACCGTAAAATGAGCATGTTATGAAAAAGAACTTTTTTCTTGCTTTGCTATTGCTATTCTTTGCTTCTTCGCTTTCCGCACAAACCAAAACCACCGTTTACGGCAACCTCGGTGTGGAGAACGTGAACATCAGCATCGTGAACACGCCTTACGGCACCAGCACCGATGCCAAAGGGCTTTACGAACTGCCGCTTTTCGACCGCTCGGAGACCGTCAACCTTTATTATTCGTGCATCGGCTATCAAGACACGGTAGTGGGCCTCAAACCAAGACAGTTGCAGCGCGATTCCATCAATGTCAGTTTCCGTATGCGCAAGATGAGTTACGACCTTCAGGAAGTTGGCGTTTCGGCAAGCAAAGACTTTTACCGCTCTGCTTCCAACCGCAATATCGCCGACATCGCGTTTTTGGGCGGGAAAATCTACCTTTTGGAGAACAAACCCAAGACTTCATCGATGGTCGTCCTCGACGCCGAAGGCATTGAACAAGCCCACAAGGACTTCGACCAACTCTTTGAGAAACTGCACATTGACGCTTTCGACGACCTCATTCTCGTTGGGCAAGACAGTTGTCTGCAAGTGTATCTTGATGAAAAGCAAAGCATTCAACCTGTTTCCACCTTCTCACGCGACGATTACCGCAACAAACTCCTCAAAATCGTGTGCGAGTATAACGGGGCTTACATCTTAAGGACCATAGTACACGACCGAGGACTTTACTGGCTTAAGTTCAACCACGGCAAGAGCCAGGACTTCCTTTACATGAAGAAAGACGGCACGATGGAGAAGCCCCAATATCTATGCAGTTTTATTGATACCCTCGGCTATCGCGCCTGTCAGTCGCAATGGATGAAGATTCAAAACGAATACCATCAGGCGATGGCGGAAAACTTCACCCTCGAGTCTATCTATGAAGAGAACGGTGACGGGCATCCAGTGCATGAAGGAGAAAGCATAACCTCCATTCGCATCAAAAAAGCGGAACGAGGAAGTCCAGGCATCGACCTCATCAACGAGGGCATTTGGGACGGAAATCTGGTTCGCTTGGCAGAAACCCCGACATTGCTTGGAATGATACAATGGTATTGCTCCATGATGGCCAAAAATGAATTCCAGATTGTCCCCTTGAAAATCAACGGCATGCTTCAATTCGTCGGCCTCGACAACCGTGAAATCGTGGAAATCGGCACAGACTTCAAGATTGCTAGAAGACAACAACTGAAAATCACTTCGGGAGAACAATTCTTCAAAAACGAGTTCCTCACCGACAAAGCCACGGGCAAAACTTACGGTCTGTTCGTGGACAATGGGATGAGTTACATCGGCCTCTACGACCCCGAAGCAGGCACAGTCGGCATGGGACAAAAAGCCAGCAAGAAGATTTATCCAAGGGTATTCAAGGTGCATGGCGGCTATGCCTACAGCGTGTTTTTCGATTCGGGGAGCAATCGCGGGGTGATTAGTCGGATGAAAATCGAATAAAAATCCTACCTTTGCGGCATGAAAACCCTATTCAGATTACGATACGACAGCCGCTGGGGCGAGGAATTGTTCCTCACGGGAAACAGCACAGAATTAGGCAATTGGAATCCAAACAAGGCCGTGAAAATGGAATATGTGGGGCCTGGGATTTGGTCCGTTTCCGTAGAGACGCAAAATTTTGCGTCTCTACCAACACAACCCGAATACAAATATTTCATCCGTGAAAACGACCAAATCCGTTGGGAGGACGGCCCCAACCGCACCCTGCTCGAGGGCAAAGACCGCGTTTGGGATTGGTTCGGCCTCACCGAAAGGCATACCATGAAAGGTGTGGCCGTGCCGCTGTTCAGCCTGCGCACGGAGGATGATTTCGGCATAGGCGAATATGCTGACTTGCCGAAACTAGGCGATTGGTGCGTGGCTAACGACATGAAAATCATCCAAATCCTGCCCATTAACGACACCACTGCACATTACGATTGGCACGATTCCTATCCTTATAATGCCATTTCGGCATTTGCACTGAACCCGATTTATTTAAATGTTGAACAATTGAATAAGAACGCTGTTTCCCCCATAGATTCCCGAGGGAAATGCCTTGCATTCGACGGAGTCAATGACATGGGGGGGAAAGCGTTCAAGCGGATGCGGACGATACTCAACAAGGAGGAATTCATCAATTATCCCAAGGTACTGAAAGCCAAATGGAAATACTTCCAAATCGCTTTTGAGCAGCAATGGGATACTTTGAAAGAAGCCACCGAATTCAAACAGTTTGTCAAAGAAAACGATGACTGGCTACTCGACTATGCCCAATATTGCTCGGAGCGCGACGGTAACGGCACAGAGATCCATCTTTTCCTGCAATACCACTGCGACAAGCAGCTATGCGAAGCCGCCAAAGCCCTGCATGACAAAGGCTTGCTGCTGAAAGGCGACATCCCCATTGGCGTAAACCCCTCTGGAGTAGATGTGAAATCACATCCCGATTTGTTCAACCTCGATGTGCAAGTGGGCGCCCCGCCCGATGACTTTGCCGCCGAAGGACAGAACTGGGGCTTCCCGTCCTACAACTGGGAGGCGATGGCCAAGGACGGCTACGCCTGGTGGCAACGCCGCCTGCAAGTGATGGCGCGCTATTTCGATGCCTACCGCATCGACCATATATTGGGCTTCTTCCGCATCTGGGAGATTCCAAAGACGGCCAAATCGGGACTACTGGGACACTTCTCTCCTGCCCTACCCTTGAGCGTGGAAGAAATTGAAAACCAAGGTTTTCATTTCATCAAAAGCAAGCACTTGAAAAAAAGTGTCGACACCCTTTTCATTTCCGCGCCAGACGAGAAAGACAAATACATTCCACGCATTGAATTGCACAAAACCAAAGCTTACCAAGTTCTCAGTGAGGAGCAAAAGCAGGCCATCGATGGCATTTATGAGGACTTCTATTTCCACCGCCACAACGACTTCTGGAAGCAGAAAGCTTTGGAAAAACTGCCTGCTCTCATCAACGCAACGAAGATGATTGCCTGCGGTGAAGACCTCGGCATGATTCCCGCCTGTGTACCTGAAGTGATGCAGGAATTGGGCATCATGAACTTAGAAGTACAGCGAATGCCCAAAGTGTTTGGCCATCAATTCGTCCAGACTGAAGACCTGCCCGAAAACTGCGTCTACACCACGGGCACCCACGACATGCCCACCTTGCGCGGCTGGCTGGCCGAAGACCGCGTCCGCACTCGCCAGTTCCTCGACAGCCTCGACGACCGCAAAATCACCGCCAAGACGCTCAAAAAGATAATGGAAAAGCACATGGACAGCCCTTCAAAGTGGAACATCTACCCGCTTCAAGACCTCTTGGACTTGGATGAAAAGAATTGGTCGCCCAACCCTGCGGATGACCAAATCAATGTTCCTGCCAACGCCAAAAACCAGTGGAAGTGGCGGATGAAGATGACGATAGAATCCCTTTCAGCACATCGTGATTAACTGCATTCCCAAAGGCGGAAAAACACTTTTTATTGTATTTCTTCCTCAAAACTAACAAATTTGTCTAATTTTGCAGCATGATGAACACGGCACAAAGCAAAAACGGACACATTGGGGATAAAAAGCATGTCCTTTGGCGGCAACTTGAAAAGATGGGCTGCCTGTGGTCGTATGCCAAAAACCCAAACTGTATTGATGATGACTTGCTCATAGAAAAGGCTTTGCTTTACCTTGAGTTTGAGGACTTGCACAAATTATGCGCACTCTATCCAATGAAACGCATCCAAAGCGTTTGGCGCGAACGCCTTGTCTCGCAAGGCGACTATTACGGCATTATCAATTGGCTATTAGCAGCCATGTTTTTCGATATCAAAAAACCTGACCAATACTTGAAACGGTATGGAAAGCCAAGATTGGAAATTGGGGCTTAGGAAAGAAACGATCCCTGTTTTTGAGGCCGTTTCGAAAATGGAAATCGTTAAAGGATTGTACCTTTGTGGTGGTACGGCCCAGTCTTTGCAAATGCAACACAGAAAAAGCGAAGACCTTGATTTTGAGTTGTTAGGTACGCGAAAGGAACGTCCCTTGCTAGATTTTTCAGCCATTTCCAACGAACTGTCAAGCGTTTTCCCCGATTGCAAAAAAGAATTCCTGTCAAAAAACCAACTTCAGATTTTTGTGAATGGAAACGTAAAACTATCGTTCTTTAGGCCTGAAAATTCAGTTCCAGAATTAGGCAGGGGTTTTGTTTACAACAACATAGTAACGCCTTCGTTGCAAGAGCTACTCGGAATGAAACTATTTACCATCGCAGTACGCAGTGCCTTCCGTGATTATTATGACATTTATGCCTTGCTGAAAGATGGATTTGACTTGGCAAAAGGCGTCGACTATGCAGGTCGTTTTTCACGCCACACCATTCATTCCAAGTTCATTTACAGCATCTTACTGAATGAAAACTATTTTCATAAACCAGCTGAATTCTCTTTACTTGAACCAAAATATCAGGTTTCAACGGAAGATATTGCAGGTTTTATTAAGCTATATATTGAAGACCATGAAATTAAAGTAAAAAAATAAACAAATACAACCATGAAATTCAAACCCTACAACCATAGCGAAGCTGCGCTCAACGAGCGCATTGCGCTGATTCTCAACGAAGAGAAGAAAAAAGGTCACGAAAAAGAAGCCTTGCGTACCATCTTCCAAAGCATTGACTTCACCACCTTGGAAGCCTTCGACAACGAGGCTAAAATCAAAGACTTTTGCGAGAAAGCCTTGGCTTTCCCGAAGCAGAAGCCTCACCTCAGCGTGCCCGCCATCTGCATCTACAGCCCCTTCATCCGTCAGGCCAAACAACAACTTGCAGGTAGTGGTATCCGTGTAGCCACGGTAGCCTGCGCCTTCCCCTCAGGTATGATGCCCTTCGACCTGAAAGTCAAGGAGGTGGAATATTGCGTCAACGAAGGTGCTGATGAGGTGGACATGGTCATCTCGCGCGGCACTTTCCTCGCGGGAAAATACGACGAGGTCTTCAACGAAATCAAGACCATCAAAGAAACTTGCGGCAACAAGACCCACTTGAAAGTCATCCTTGAGACGGGCGAACTGAAAACGGTTGAAAACATCCGCAAAGCCAGCGAATTGGCCATCCTCGCCGGTGCTGACTTCATCAAGACCTCTACAGGCAAGGTGCTGGTGGCCGCCACGCCTTTGGCCGCCATCATCATGATCGACACCATTAAGGAATACTATGAAGCCACGGGCAAGAAGGTCGGCTTCAAGCCTGCTGGAGGCATGAAAGTACCGGAAGATGCCCTCACCTATTATTATTTGGTGAAAAACATCCTCGGCGAACAGTGGCTCAACCCGAACCTCTTCCGCGTGGGCACAAGCCGGCTGGCCGGTTTAATTTTGAAACAAATTGGATAATGGGATCGGCTGAAGCCGAGAAATCTGTCAAAAATCAATTAAAAAATCATCTATAATACAAATCTTTGATTTTGAGAGATTTTAGACATAATTTTGATAGATTTCTTGCGAAGCAATCCCAAAAAAAAGACAAATATGGTAACAATAAAAGGAACTTATAAGGGTAATCTCCGTAACGAGATGACCCATGTGCAGTCGGGCAACACCATCCTCACCGACGCACCCACCGACAACCACGGCAAAGGCGAAGCCTTCTCGCCCACAGACCTCGCCTGTGCGGCTCTCGCCGGCTGCATGATGACCATCATGGGCATCAGCGCGCAAGGCCATAAATTCGACATCGACGGCACCACCTACACGGTGAAGAAGACCATGAATGCCGACCCGCGCCGCATCGGGCAGATCGACATCGTGTTCAATTTCCCTGCAAAGGAATACGATGAAAAGCAAAAAGCCCTGCTGTGGGCCGCAGCCGAAAGTTGCCCCGTGGGCCGCTCCTTGCACCCCGATGTCATCGTTAACATCACCATGAACTTCCAAGCCTGATGGAATACGATGCACTGAAAGGTCTCCACAACAGCGTGACGCTGGTGGTGGAGCATAAGGATACCGCTGCCGTTTACGGTTCAGGCGCTTTGGAAGTGTTTGCCACCCCCGCCATGATCGCCCTCATGGAGAAGACCTGTCTGGAAAGCGTCGCCGACAAAATCGGCGAAGGCAACACCACCGTGGGCATTGCGGTCAACATCAAGCACTTGAAAGCCAGCCCAGTAGGCTCCACCATTCGCTGCGAGGCAGAAATCACTGAAGTGGACCGCCGCCGTTTGGTCTTCGAAGTAAAATGCTTTGAAGGCGAAATGCTGGTCGGAGAAGGGATCCATGAAAGGTTTGTGGTTGACAGCGAGAAGTTTATGTCCAAGTTTTAGATCGGCTTAGTAACCTCAGACAATTTTCAATTATCAATTCTAAATTATCAATTTTGAATTATGAGATACACCTACCGAACCCAAGGCACATGCAGCCAAGCCATTGAGTTTGAAATCGAGGACGGCATCTTGAAGAATGTGCAGTTCTATGGTGGCTGCAACGGTAACACGCAAGGCGTTAGCGCTTTAGTGGAAGGCATGAAAGTAGAGGATGTGCTGCATCGCTTGGAAGGCATTCGCTGCGGATTCAAGAACACTTCTTGTCCTGACCAGTTGTGCCGTGCCATCAGACAAGCATTAGAAAGTTGAGAGTTTAGTGTTTAGAGTTTAGAGTTTCACACAATTTAATTGATGCCTTTGCGTTATAGAACAGATTAAAGACTAATGAATATGAAAAAACACATCTTATCGGTGGCTGTTTTGGCACTTGTTGTCACCCTCACCACCTTCACCAGTTGCAGAAAGCCCAAAGCTGAAGACACCACTCCGGCCAAAGAAGGTCTTTATTTAGGCATTGTGGGTTTCAATAGTGAACTTTACACCATGCCACTCGGCCTACTCAACCAGGACACGAAGCATAACTTCGAGAACTTTGTCGATGGCCTTTCGATGCAAAACGGCACCATTCTTTACCATGCTGTCAACACGGGCCTCAACAGTTTGGCCGCAGCCAAAATCCCAGAGAACCTCATCAATGTCTCCGTGGTGACTTTCACTGACGGCCTCGACCAAGGCTCATACAGGCTTTCCGAAACCTACAACTCTGGCAGCGAATACTTGGCTGCCGTCAATTCAAGAATCAACAACGAACTCATTGGAGGCAATAATATATCGGCCTACTCCATCGGTGTGCGCGGCGCAGATGTGAGCGACATTGATAGCTTCCGCAACAACCTCAACAAGCTTTCGAGTGACCCCGTCCATAATGTCGTCGAGGTCAGTAACATGAGCGAAGCCTCAGAGAAATTCGCCGAAATCGCCCAACAGCTGTATAACCAAAGCACTTTTTACAATGTCACGCTGAAACTGCCAGCACAAGAGCCCAACACCAGAATCCGCTTCACCTTCGACAATGTGACGGATGTCAATGAATCACAATGCTATATTGAAGGTACCTACATTAGCAACAACAACAAGGGACAATTAACCGACATTGAATATGTAGGATTGGAATGCATGTCAGGTATTGCAGTCACTGCCTCAACCGAAGGCATCTTCGACCTGTTCATGTTCCAAAACCTCACCGACATGAGCGGCACGCAAATCAGCACCGACTATGTGAAACAATGGAACTGGCTGGAGCCGACGTCGCAATGGCAGTACAACAGCGAGTTCACGCCCTCGGGCAATACCCAAACCGTTAACGAGTACAAGAGCGCGATGATCATGCTCGTGCTCGACTGCTCCAGCTCCTTGGGCAGCGACTTCGTCAACATGAAGACCGCCGCCAACGGATTCATCGAGACCTTGAGCGGAAATTACAACGGAAGATAGTCGGTTGACTATGACTAGTGACAATGACCATGACCACCTTTACGGTGGGTCGTGGTCATTGTCATTAAAAGTGGAAACGTTCACGATGCACAGCCACTTTCTCCTTAAAGTTAGCCAAGCGCGAACCGGCTTCCGACAAGGTATCGGGCAAGCCTTCACTGTTAGTCACCTTACCCGCACTACCGCCACGCCAAAAGCGCTCAGAGAAAGCCATCAGAGCTTCCAGCTCCTCATCCTCGAATTCGCTCAAGCTGAGGAAACCACCTTGTCCAATAGCCATCTTTGAGAAAACACGATTCACTATGGGAAACTGCACATTGTTGCTAAACAAAAACAAACCAACATCAGCCACATTGGGGATATCGTCAATCATTTGGATGCCCAAATTGCTGGCATATTCCCTTAAACTGTCAATTTCCTTTTCAGAGCAATTTCCATCGCCGTTCCATTGCAGGTAATTCAACTTATAGAAAGCCATCACATCCAACAGCTTTTTTATCTCACTGAATGTCAGTTTTTTGTCATACCTATCAAGACTAATGCCACGATAAGGACAAGCCGGCTTGTCGTAAAAATCAACGTTAGCGATCCTTCCGTCCTCACCAATAAGCTGGTTAAGAGTACTTTGCGCCCATACTACGTTGCCCGAAACGGTGGCCTTGCCCCGTCGGGTAACAATATGATATTCATCAGGATTGGCGAAGGTTTCACTCTCATCGACCACTATCCTCTTGAATTTATACCGTTTCCTCGTATACTGTTGATAATCTTGTGGCTCTGGAATAACATCGGTCTTTGTATCCAACTCATAGTAGCGCACATAGTCGATGCGCAGTTCCACTGGCAACTTGGCAGTGTCAATGTAGGGCGAACGGTCACGACCCAATTGTGCATCCAAAATCAAGTAATAGTCGTAATCACTGAAAGGGAACTGGCCATTTCTGCCATCACGGAAGCGAGGATAGGTCAGCGTCCGGCGCCCATTGACGAAAAACACGAGACTGTCCTGAAAGCGTTCCACGCTGTAGGTGTTGTATTCCCCTTCGTTATAACTCGGATAGGCCACCTGAGAAGGTCGGTTGCGCCTACGCAGGTTGTACGTGTAATGGCTATGCACCGTGTTGTTCACAAAAGGATTGTCCCTAAAGTGCTCCATGATGTCAATCTCACCGGCATAAGGCCAATTCACCTTGTGGTCGGTCCAAGGCAGCATCCAAATGGCAGGCCAATAACCCTGCGCCACATCGAACTTGGCCCTCACTTCCAATCTGCCGTAGCCGAAGGTCTTTTTACCTTTGCCCCACACGCCGCCAGTCAAAAAAGCAGCCGTGTCTTTGGCCAAATAGTCATTCACCATGCCGCGCAACACCAGGCTACCGTCATCAAAACCATATAGCCTTTCGTCCGACGACATATGGATAGCCCAATCGGCCTTGCTCCTCGAAATTTTGGACCAAACCTTCTCATCCAAAACGCCAAAATCGAATTCATCGTTCCAAATCAAGACATAACGACGGTGTTCCTGAGCATAGGAGATTCCAAGGAACCCTATGAGTATCAACGAGAAAACATACAATCGTTTCATAATATCTTTCTTTTTTCGCTGTAAAAATACATTTTATTTCAATTTGTTCCTCAATTTTCAGCTTTATTTCATATTTTTGCCGAAAAAATCAAAAAAATGGAGAAAATTGAACTACGTGCCTATATCAAAACCTTGAAAAGACAGCATACCAAAGAGCAACTTCTCGAACAATCTGAGAAAATCTTGGCCAAATTAGAGCAACATCCCGATTTCATCAAAGCAGATACAATTATGCTTTACAGTGCCTTGCCCGACGAAGTGCAAACCCAAGCCTTCTTGGAAAAATGGCACTTGAAGAAAAAAATCATTCTGCCCACCGTTGTCGGCGACGACATCATTCCCGTTGAATACGCAAAAGACACCGATTTTGCAGTGGGCGATTTCAATATCCTTGAGCCTCAGAACGAGCCTTATACGGGTGATTTCGACCTAATTATCGTCCCAGGTGTAGCCTTTGACCCTAAGGGAAACCGCATCGGTCGCGGACGTGGTTACTATGACCGTTTCCTTTGCCAACATTTGGACGTGAAACGCATTGGCATCTGTTTCGACTTCCAACTTGTAGATGAAGTGCCTACCGAACCCATGGATATCCGCATGGATGAAATAATTTCGCTCTAATATTGAGATTTCTTTTCCATTTTGGAACAACATTTCAATTCTTTTCTTACTTTTGAAGCCAATTTAAGAAACACTAATTATCATGAAGAAACAACTCTTTTTATGCCTTATCATGCTAATGAGCATGACCGCACTGAATGCCCGTCCCGTTGACGCAGCAAGAGCTAAAGAAATCGGACAAAAGTTTGCCTTTGCAAACTTCGACAACAATTTAAAAAACAGCGAATTACAATTAGTATACACTGGTTCATCAAACCGTGGCGAGGCCTGTTTCTACGCTTTCAATGTTGGTGACAGTGGTTTCGTTATCGTCTCAGCTGACAGCCGTTTCCGTCCTATTGTGGGCTATTCAGACGAAGGCCCGTTTGAGACCGAAAACATGTCGCCTGAGCTTGCCTTCTATCTTGAAAAGATTATTGAAGCCCGCACCAGCCGCAACGCCGTTCTTTTTGATTACACCGAACAAGAATGGCAAAGTGTGGCTACTACGGGCCGCCTGCTCTCGCTCAACAGAGGCCGGGGTGTTGATTATATCTGCACCACCTTGTGGAACCAAGATTCACCTTATAACCTCTACGCCCCTGAAGCAGGTAGCGGTCCTGGTGGACGTTGTTACGCAGGTTGTGTGGCCACGGCTATGAGCCAAGTGATGAAGCACTGGGATCACCCTGCACAAGGTTCTGGCAGTCACTCCTATTATTGTCAAGGCTATGGCATGCAGTCGGCCAATTTTGGCGAGGCCACTTACGATTGGGAGCACATGCCCGACAGACTTAGTGGAGCCACACAACAAGAGATTGAGGCTGTAGCCCTATTGATGTATCATTGTGGCGTAGCAGTCGAAATGCAATTTTCGCCCTCTGGCAGCGGTGCCAACTCATGGGATGTGCCTGATGCCATTGAGAACTATTTCTCATATTCGAGCCATGCCGACCTCAAAATGCGCGACATGTATTCACTTGCCAACTGGCAAAACATGCTGAAGGAATCTTTCGACATCGGCTGGCCAGTATACTATTCCGGTTTCAGCAACAGCGGTGGTCATGCCTTTGTTTGTGACGGTTACGACGACAGTGACCTCTTCCACTTCAACTGGGGGTGGGGTGGCAGCAGCGACGGTTGGTTTGTCATCGACGAAATCGACTATGCAGGCTGGGCCCAAGCCGTATTTAACTATGTACCTGCCGACGTCTATGACTACATGCCCCTTGAGCCAGAAAACCTCACCGTCATCCCTAGTGGTGACTTCGATTATGCCGCCACCTTAACTTGGACCAATCCCACGCAAGACATCCATCTGCAAAACCTTACCAATATTGACCAAATTGTTATCACCCGCAACGGCAAAATCATTTACACGGAGGACAATGTAACTCCAGGAGCCGAAATGAGCTATACCGACCAATACATCCCAATGATGGTGAATTATAGCGTTTATGCCGTCGTCCATAATGCCAAGGGCTTAGCTGCCACCGAGAAAAACATCCTTTTGGGCCCCACTTGTCATTGGACCGTAGAGATGAGATCCTCTAATCCACAAGGTTGGAGCGGAGGAGCTCTTTCCTTCATCAATAGCGCAGGGGACGAAATTGCTCACGTCACTCTCGAATCGGCTGAAGCCACACGCACCATCACTTTACCACTCGGCCACGTCGAAATCCAATGGCAGAAGCCTGAGCAAGCCCTTGAAGACTTCAGATTCGTAATTAAAAATGCTAATGGCACAGCTAAATCCCATTTCCATGCCTCTTCCTCTGAAATCCAAAATGGCCTATTCTATATCGCCAATAACACATGCAACGACAAGGACGATGAAATCAATGGCACACACCTGACTGCCACTATTTCAGGCGACCAAGTGACGTTGACTTGGGATCCCGTCGACAACAGCATCAACTATCTAGTTTTCCGCGACGGCCTGCTGTACAACATGACTACGGAAACCAGTTTCGTCGATGATGACTTAAGAGCAACCTTCCACACCTATCACGTTACCGCCTTCACCAACAGTGGTGAGACTCTTCAGTCCAACAATTGCAGCTATCAGCCTGAGAGTGAATGTATCATCCCCACAAACCTCAGAGTAGAAATAGCCACCCCAGAAAGAGCCAAACTTACATGGGAAGCTCCCGAAGACGAAACCGTAACAGGTTACATGATCTACCGTCGTCCCAAAGGTGGAGAATTCAAGCGCATCAAGCTGCTCACTAGTACCACTTATACCGACAACCTCTCCCCTCAACCTGATGACTGCTACGAATACACTGTCACGGCTTATTATCGTGATAACCAATGCGAGTCGGGATATGCCTCAGCTGAAGAAAACCCTGAACTGAATTTCGTGGCATTCAATAAAACCATCATCCCGACAGACCTCGATTTCTACATTCACGAAGGTCATGTCATCCTGCAATGGAAAGAAGCTTCAATGGCCCAAGGCTATAATGTCTATCGCAACGGGGAACGTATTGCCACTGGCGTAACAGGACATGCATTTGTCGACTATACCGCCACTTCTGAACACACATACCACTATGCCATCACAGGACGTACTGCCCATATCGAATCCAACCCCTCCAATGTCGTATATGTGGATTGGACCACCACCATAAATGAAAACGATGGCATTCAAAACATTAGCATCTATCCCAATCCAACCGAGAATACCGTGACCGTTGAAGCTGAAGGCCTTCGCCAAATCAGAGTTTTTAACGTGATGGGACAAGAGGTAAATTGCATGACGACACTCGAGAATAACTTCACCATTGACCTTTCATCTCAACCGAAGGGATGTTATTTCATCGAGACCACGACCAAATATGGTTCCACGACCACTAAAATCATGAAATTGTAAGGACATCAAAATCTCAAACTAATTATGAACAAAATCCTAAATGTGGCAGCTTTTGCGCTGCTGTTCGGCATGAGTGCCCCACTCGTTGCCCAAGAAGCCAAAGAAGAACCCATCTATAAGATTACGGAAATCGTCAACGTGAAGCACACGCCTGTCGACAACCAAGGTAGTTCAGGCACCTGCTGGTGCTTTGCCGGCATTGGCTTCGTCGAGGCGGAAATCATGCGCATCTATGGCAAAGAGTTCAACCTTTCAGAGATGTTTATCGTCCGCAATGCCTGGACTGAAAAAGTGGCAAAATTCACCCGCATGCACGGCAACAACACGCTCAGCCAAGGCGGCGAAGTGTGCGACGTACTCTACATGATCGACAAATATGGCATGATGCCAGAAGCCAACTATAGCGGTAAGGTTATCGGCGAAGAACGCCACATGCATGCTGAAATGAATGAAGTCATCTCCTCGGTGGCCCATGCCATCATCAAGAACGGCAACAAGAAAATTTCGCCTGCTGGCCCCAAGGCAGTGCAAGGCGTTTTGGATGCCTATCTCGGTGAATCGCCAGATGAATTTACGGTCGATGGCAAGAAATACACAGCCAAGTCGTTTGCAGAAAAATATCGTATAGATCCCTCCAACTATATTGAAATCTGCTCTTTCACTAACGAGGAATACAATAAGCCTTGCATGGTTGAGATTCCCGACAACTGGACCTGGACTCCTGCTTACAACATGCCTCTAGATAAACTTATGGAAGCTGTCGACTATGCGCTTGAGCATGGTTACACCCTTGGTTGGGCACAGGATGTCAGCAATCCAGGTTTCTCGCGCAAGGAAGGTATCGGCATCGTGCCTGAAAACCCGAAAGACGAGAACCTGTGGAAAGAAATCGTTGCCGAAAAGCAAGTCACCGATGAAACCCACCAGACTGCCTACGACAACTGGGATGCAGGCGATGACCATAGTATGCTTATCGTCGGTATCGCCAAAGATCAAAAAGGCAATAAATACTATAAGATCAAGAACTCATGGGGTGATGCTGGTCCGTATAAAGGTTATTGGTACTGCTCCGAACAATACCTTCGCCAATACACCATCTTCTTTACTTTGAACAAAGATGCCCTTTCGAAATCCATGAAGAAAGATTTGGGGCTTTGATTGAAAAATTTCATACTTTTGCAATCAATTTTGAATATTAAATCTTAAATCTTTAAATTATATCATTATGAATTTTAAGCATTTACTTACCGCTGCCGCTTTGATGCTCAGCATCAGCGTCGTTGCACAACCACCCATGCCGAAACCCGAAGACAAAGAAGAAGGAGAAGGCTTCAAGTTCACAACGGTGAAGGAACTTCCCGTCACTTCCGTCAAAGATCAAAACCAGGCTGGTACCTGCTGGTGCTACAGTTCACTGGCATTCTTTGAGGCAGAATTGCTCCGCATGGGCAAACCCGAGTACGACTTTTCAGAGATGTACATCGTTTACAAGACCTATTTAGACCGCGCTGAGGCTGCCGTCCGTACCCATGGCGACGTTTCCTTCTCACAAGGTGGTTCTTTCGGTGATGTGCTGTATGCCATCAAACACTATGGCCTCATCCCCGATGAACTGATGCCTGCCGGTGCCATGCACGGTGATTCATTGTCAAATTTCACCGAACTCTCCGCTGTCACCGACCCATACGTGGAAGGTGTCATCAAAAGCCGCAAGATCCAAATGGACAAAGACGGTAACCCTCTTTGGAAGAAGGGCTTGGCTGGCATTTATGATGCCTATCTTGGCGTGCCTCCGACTGAGTTCACTTACAAAGGCAAGAAGTACACGCCTATGAGCTTCGCCGAATCTACTGGCCTCAACATGAACGATTACATCAATCTGACTTCATTCACTCACCATCCGTTCTACGAACCCTTCGTCATCGAAGTGCAGGACAACTGGCGCTGGGGTCAAGCCTGGAACCTCCCCATTGACGAGTTCATGCAGGTAATGGACAACGCCATCGACAAAGGTTACCCGATTGCTTGGGGCTCCGATGTCAGCGAGCAAGGTTGGCTCCGTGGCAAGATGGCCGGTGTGGCAGTGCTACCCGACATCGAAGCCAAAGGCCGTGACCTCCAAGGCAGCGACATGGCCCACTGGCTGGGCATGAGTGCCGCTGATCGTAAGAAAGAAGCTATGAATGGCCCGACTCCTCAGAAATGGGTCACCCAAAAAGAACGTCAGATTGCTTATGACAACTACGAGACTGGCGATGACCACGGCATGCTCATTTACGGCACTGCCAAGGACCAAATGGGGAACGAATACTTCATCGTGAAGAACAGCTGGGGTGAAGCTGGCCAATACAAAGGCATTTGGTACGTCAGCAAGGCTTTCGTCCGCTACAAGACCTTAAATATCGTGGTACACAAAGATGCCCTGCCGAAAGATATTGCCAAAAAACTGGGCGTCAAGTAATTAAAATACTATAGTTTACGACAATAACGGGAAGGTTATTTGACATTCCCCATCAGTTAAACAATTAATAAACTGGTAAAGAGTTCGGTATTACACCGGACTCTTTCCTTTTAGTTCCAGTTTATTCCATCGGAGAAATGATTAATTCTTCCTTAAAAACTCCAAGTATTTACCAAATTATTCGTACTTTTGCCGCCCATTCCGCGACGGAATGGATTTTTTATCACTAATACATAATCATAAATGACTGAAAACGAAAGATCTGGCAAGCGTCCGCGCACCAGAAAGCCTGCTGAAGATGAATTCCAGCAGAGAAGGTCCTTCAAGTTCTATCACCGTGACGGTGACGAGGAAGGACGCGAAGAGAGAAATTTTGGCGACAAGCCGAGAGGTGAACGCCGATTTGATGACAACCATGGCGACCGCAGATTCGGCGACCGTAAGTTTGGTGACCGTCCCCGCCGCCGCTTTGATGACGAACACGGTGAAGGCCGTCGTGACGACCGCCCGCGCCGCCGTTTCGACGATGATGAGCGTCCACGCCGTCGTTTTGATGACGACAAGCCGCGTGAACGCCGTTTCCACGACGACCGTCCGCGTCGCAGATTTGACGACGAAGACAGACCCCGCCGCCGTTTTGATGATGACAAACCTCGTGGCGAACGCCGTTTCGACGACCGTCCGCGTCGTAGGTTCGACGATGATGAGCGTCCGCACCGTCGCTTCGATGACGACAAACCGCGTGAGCGCCGTTTCCATGATGACGATAGACCCCGTCGTCGTTTCGATGAAGACCGTCCAAGGCGTCGTTTTGACGATGAGGAGCGCCCTCGTCGCAGATTCGATGATGACAGACCACGTGGTGGCAATCGCCGCTTTGACGACCGCCCGCGTCGCGGTTTTGAGGATGAAGAAGAGCCGCGTCGTGGTCGTAAGGGCTATGTCCGCGAGAAAGACCCGCTGTACGATCGTCCGAAAGCCACTGGCGAGATCCGTTTGAACAAATATTTGGCCGACTGTGGCATCTGCTCACGCCGCGAAGCCGACGACCTCATCAAGGCCGGCTGCGTAGAGGTGAATGGTGAAGTGATTACCACGATGGGCTATAAGGTGAAGACAGAAGATAAGGTGGTTTATGGAGGCCAGACCCTCAACCGCGAGAAACTTCGTTACATCTTGCTCAACAAGCCTAAAGGCTACATCACCACTTCTGACGATCCGTATGAGCGCGATACCGTGATGGAACTCGTCAAAAACGCTTGCCCGGAGCGCGTTTATCCCGTTGGCCGTCTCGACAAACAGACCACTGGACTGTTGCTGTTCACCAACGATGGTGATTTGGCCAAGAAACTGACCCATCCGAGCAGCGAAATCCCGAAGCTCTATCATGTCATCCTGAACAAGCCCTTGACCAAAAACGATATGCTTCGCATCTCTGAAGGCATCGAGTTGGACGATGGTCCCATTGCCGCTGACAATATCGCCTACGACCAGGACGACGACAGCAAGAAGAGCATCGGCATCGAACTCCATTCAGGCCGCAACCGCATCGTGCGCCGTATCTTCGAACACCTCGGCTACGAAGTGACCAAGCTCGACCGCGTGATGTTTGCTGGTCTCGACAAGTACAGACTGCCTCGCGGCGAGTGGCGTTTCCTCACCGACCTTGAGGTGAACAATCTGAAGAAGATCTGAACTTGAACGATATCACTAGACAATACATCAGGGAAAACCTGAACGCCGATGTGCCGACGCTCGCCTTGAAAAAGGCGCCCGTCGGCACTGACGTTTCATTAGCATTACGGCAAATCACCGCCCGACAATTGCTTCAGAAGAAGGTACCCCAATGGTCCGAGAACGAGGAGCTGCTTTTCCCTGCCCACCTTTCTATTGAACAATGCTCTTCAGAGGCAGCAGCGAGATATAAGGCTAGCCTTTTAGAAGGTCGAACTTTTACTGACCTTACTGGTGGTTTGGGCATCGACACATATTATATCTCGCAACGTTTCCAACAGTCCGACTATGTGGAATGCCAGACCGAGCTTTGCATATTGGCGAGGCATAACTTTGAGGTCTTGAAATCCAACATCAAAGTATGGAATGAAACTGCTGATGTTTATTTAAAGCATTGTGAACCAAGAGACTGTACATTTATTGATCCATCCAGAAGAGATGAACATGGCCGTAAAACCATTTCCATCAGCGATTGCACACCCGATATAGTGGCATTGCAAAATCTTTTGCTTCAAAAAGCTGAAAAGGTAATGGTGAAACTCTCCCCAATGCTCGACATCAACAAGGCTTTGAAAGAACTGCACCATGTGAAAGAAGTCCATATAGTGGCCGTCACCAATGAATGCAAAGAGCTGGATTTCATTTTGGAGCGCAATTACCAAGGGGAAGTGTTATACAGCTGTGTCAATCTGTTGACAGGCCAGCCAGAGGTGCATTTTATGCATGAGGAGGAAAGGGATTGCCCATGCCGAATGGCTGAAGGTGTGTTGAAATACCTCTATGAGCCCAATCCTGCACTTATGAAGGCGGGCTGTTTCAAGCTCTTGACTGAGCATTATGACATTTATAAACTACATAAAAACAGCAATTTATACACTTCAGAGCAATACATTTCCAGCTTCCCAGGACGTGTTTTTGAAGTTGAGGAGTGGGCACCATATAATAAAAAGGTAAAGCAGGATTTGCTTCCCGACGTGGAGAAAGCCAGCATTGCTGTACGCAACTTTCCGCTTTCGGTGGCCGATCTACGGAAAACCTTGAGAATAAATGATGGTGATATGATATATTTATTTGCCACCACCTTGAAAGGTGAAAAGAAGGTTCTTATTCGCACAAAAAAAACCGCCTCTCACGAAGCGGTTTCTAAAGTCTAACTTTTCAAATAATTATCTCCTGTCAGGTATGCCGAACTTGGTCCACCAAGTTTGGTCATATTTTGATTTAACGGCTTTTTTTACAATCTGAGTCCTGTTTTTCAGTGTGTTAAGGGCTTGATGGGCTTCATCGCTCTTCTTGCGGAGCTCTTCATGAAGTTTGTCGATTTCAGCAGAAATGGCTTCCAAACGCTTACAGTCCTCCTCCATCTTCTGCATCACGCTTTCTTCCACGCCAGCATCGCGTCCAAGGCGTTGGTTGCGTTTCACTCCGGAAATGATGAGTTTCGACTTCTCAAGTTGGTCTTTAAAAATTTGGTACATAATTCGTTGAAATTTATGCTTTTGTCGGTTGTTCGTTTTCAAAATCGAAGGCAAAGATAAGAAAAAATTCAACGATATTTCATAAATAGTTGAAAATAAGATTATTACATTTTTAATCTATTGATTTTCAAAGGAATTTGCAGATTATTATTTTTTTCAAAAAATAGTGAATCCTCATTTGCGTTCAAAAACGGCTTCTTTCTGCTCGCTTCCGAATACTTCTACCTTTAGTTCGTCAATATTGTGGTTACTTACATCATCAAGCACGACGGCGGTACGGTAGTCATTCTTCAAAGCTTTCAATGTGATGTTTTTCATCACCAGTCCGTCGACATGGCGGACAAAGAAGCCCCATGCAGGTAATTCCATATGCTGTGAGAATTCAGGATACGCCTTGGGCATCTCAGGCACTTTGTCTAGTTCGTCAAGACCCACATGGGCGTAATGCGCATCGCCGCCGCCAGGAAAGACGATTTCGATATTTTCCAAGGTGACATTCTTTATCTTACTGTTTTTCAATCCGATGATACCACATGGCGAGATGTTGCGCGGCAGGTCTTCTATGGGACCTTCGTACTCGTATCCTGCATCGGGCTTGGTGGCAGCCACCTCGCAATAGAGGTTGCGTATGGTGATGTCGTCCATGAAGCTCTGCTTGTCGCGACGTGCACCCACATTGAGGTAAATGGCATTGCCAACGTTGGTGCCATAGAGCGAGTCGACGAGGATATTCTCGCAGATGCCGCCGTCGACACTTTGGATGGTGATGGCACTGCGGTAGGTGTCGTAGACGACGTTGTCGATGATCTTCACATTCTTGAATCCACCAGCACCCATGGTGCCGAACTTGATGCCGCTGGCACTGCTACGTGCGGTGCAGTGACGCACCTCCACGTTTTGGCACAGCTTCTTGGCACTGTGTGATTTGAGGCAGATAGCATCGTCACTGGCGTCGATGTAGCTGTTGGTCAGGAGAAAGCCGTCGCAGTCCACAATGTCGATGCCGTCGTTGTTCCAAAAAGCCGTGCTTTGGATGCGAACATTGTTGACCTTGACGTTCTCGCATTGGTCGTACATGGTGACCCAGTTGGCGGCATTGCGGAAAGTGACGTTGTCGACCTCTATGTTCTTGCATTCCCTGAAAATCAGCAGTCGAGGACGGAAACCCTCGCCTACACGATCATTGCTCAATTTGTCTTTCATTAGGCCCTTATGCACTAGGTCGGTGCAGTTGTTGCCCAACTCGCGGCCTTGTCCCTCGACGATGCCACCGCTGTTGTATACGCCAATGAGACGGATGTTCTCGACGCCTTCGGCCAGGATAAGGCCATGGTCGTTGGTGGCGTTGAGGCGGTCGTAGTCAAAAGGATTGGTGCTACCCACAAGCACGGCGCCTTCCATCAGCTCGATGGTGACGTTGGATTTGAGATGGATGCTGCCCGTCAAGTATCGGCCAACCCAGAAGCGCAGGGTGCCGCCGCCTTGCTCAGCGATCCAGTCAATGGCGAATTGGATGCTGCGGGTGTTCATCGTCACGCCGTCGCTGCGGATGCCGAACTTTGAGGCATTGTAGGTGGGTTTAGGTTCCTGTGCGATGGCTTGAAAGACCATCAAGAGGGTGAGGCAAAGGGTGAGAAAGTGCTTTTTCATTGTATGTCAGGTTTGTATAGTTTCACTGGTCCAATCATCCCCATGGGCTGCAAAAGTTGCTCCCGTCTGGGGTGGTTGACGTAGACCCAAGTGGTTTGGTTTTCCTTGTGGTCGAAGGTTTTGAGGTAGTTGCCCATCGTGGTCGTCACTCGGATTTCCATGTCGTTATAGCCTTCTTTGAGGTGTTGCTCAATGTCGTACATACGCCTTCCAAAATATTGTACACCAGCGGATTGTCCGTTGACAAACACCTCGGAGACGCCTTCCACAAGGCCTAAATCCAATACGGTAGAGACGTTGCGTGCATCGTCTGTACCATGATAATCGATGGTTTTCCGATAAACAATAGTCCCGCAGAAATGCTGGTGAACCTCGCTATCTTTCAAATCAAACAAGGTGTCAAAATGGAAGTTAGCGGTGTCGTGCAAGAGGCTGTGGCAAAGTTCAACGTCCCAATCGTCCGAAAGGTCGATGGACGCCATTCCTTGTATTGTTTGATGCAACGGCTGCCATATCGGTAGGTCAATGGGCTTGGTCTTCTCAAACACGATGAGCACTGATTCCACTGGACCGAGGTCAAAAGTGTAGCTGCCATCTTCCTCCAATGGCAGGGCATAGCGTTTCCCGGTTTGCAAATCCCAAACTTGGGCTTGCCGCTTGTGGGTCAAGGCTTTGTCAAATGTGATTTTGGTTTGATGCGCCTGATAGCGATGGCTGTTGCAGAGCAGAACCATCTCGCTGCCATCGTCGGTGGTGTAGCGGTTTTGCATCACAAAGGGGTCGGGACTTTCGATGTCGAGATAATGTGGAAGGCTCTCCGCCTGCATCAGGCTGTCGTACCATGGGATGAAGCCTTCTTTTGGAGGCTCTACGAAGGCATAATTATTGGTATGCTGCATCACCTTTTCCATGGTGGCTTTCACGAGGGAATCGCGTTCGCAGTGGTTTTGGCGTCGGCCCAATGATTGGTATGGTATCGTGTCAATGCAAATCACCTTGCCGCCCGTTTCCACGAATTTCAATAGCTGCTCGGCGGTCTCGGGGTGTAGGCTTTCCACGTCAATAAGCATCAAAGTATTGTATTTCCGTCGGTTAAAGCAGAGGTTGCCCCGTTTGATGTCCGATTGTTTGATGATGTTCTCGCTCACGTAGTCCACGCCACCTCCGCATTTGTTGAGGGCTTCCCAAATCATGGTCTTGTAGGGGGCACGAGTGGTATTTGGGAAGGGTTCGTTCTGCATCCCGATGGTGCTCCACATGTCGTTTTCGGGATTAAGGATGGCGATGTCGGCATAATAGGTGCCGTGCTGCAATGCATAGGAGAGTCGAGCCTTGTAGTCATTGTAATGCTTGAAATACGGCCACCAGTTGTTGTTTTCGCTGTAATAGGCGCCATAGCGCAGCCAGCCAGGGAACTTCGCCTCACGGTTGGGTGAGTAGTTGAAGCCGTGGAAGACGCTGTGGGTCATGCCCGACATGGCCGTTTGGTCGCCGCCAAGTTTGAGTTGGTCGAGACTCATGTTGAAGACGGTGTAGGTGTTAGTCATCTCCTCACAGCTGACGGTACGGTTGCCGGCAAGATGGGCGCCTGACGACACGAATTTGTTGACCATGGTATAGGCGCGGCCGCGACGGTAGTCGGTCTCCGACATCTCCTCGCCAGGCTTGTGGCGTAGCCAATTAGTGGTCCATGACTCGCCTTCGGGGATGTCGTAACCCATGGCATTCTCCAAGGGATAAAAGCCGCGACCATAGGCTTGGGCACGGGCTTTCACGCCGAGTTGGTGGCACCATGCGAGGTAGGTTCCAGTGAAACGTTCCTGCATCAGTTGGGCCTTGAAGTCCTCGAAGTCGTAACGGGCGCGTTGGATCTCCATTTGGAAGTCCTCGGTCACGGGGACAACGGGGTCGTAGTTGAGCGCGCTGCCCATCGATCCGATCCTGAAAAGAACGAATGGCAGGTATTCGGTGATGTCGTAGCCGTATCGCCTCTGGAATTCTCCGGCCATATCGTTGGTCCAGTTGGCGCCTTCCAGTTCCATGCTGTCGGTAAACAAGGCGCGGATGTTGCCTTTCAATGGTCCGATTTTAGCCTCAATCTTGTCCGACATGTTATAAAGATACCGGTTGACCGCCTCGGAATTGAAGTGGTCGAGCACAGGTCCGGCCGCCCCAGGTGCACCGTTGATGACTTCCAGGAAGCCATTGATTTTCACCAAGGCGGCAAGGGTGTACTCTCCCTCGGGGACGTCGATAGTGATGATGCTATCTGTCGGGCCTTCGACGAATTCGGGCACCTTAGTATTATCAGTAGAATCAGGTCCCTGAGCCTGTCGAAGGGCCGTCCATATCGTGATGCCATCATTAATGGAAGTAGCTGGATTTGCATAAAGTTTCAGCATCATCAGTTCCTTGGTGTTGCCCTTGTATGGCGAACTCACCTTA
>JAEEGI010007966.1_pt1 | contig 23549 bp, 18 predicted proteins | sample 8958751 | NCBI WGS metagenome assembly JAEEGI01 (sample SAMN16246545, study PRJNA631951) | gut metagenome | biome: gut microbiome; feature: rumen; material: KS-attached | host: Bos | place: Iran: Karaj | collected 2018-10 | reverse complement strand
TAGTTCTATAAATATGCCTACATTCAGGAACAAGTTTAGAAGTCCATTATATGAAATTGTTCCAAATAGCTTTAGTTGTAGAATATAATAATTTATTAATCCTGGTGCCCAAATATAGTTTGAATATATATCTGAACTAGATGGATACCAAGAGGATTGTTCAAAACATTTTTGTGCAAGTTCTATATAACAGATATTATCTGATAATTGAGATAAGTTTCTAAATACATATAATAAAATGCATTGTATTAATAGAAATATAAAAAATATTGCAATTGCTATATTTTTTATTGTTAAATAATTATTTAATGTTGCTCTTAACATATATTTTGATAAAAATAACTCAAAGACATTTCCCAATTATACTTTGGCATGAGATAATCTGACAAAGCAAATGGAGTTTTAAAGTAGAATTTAAAATCATACCCATTGGCTTTCGCAAGATTATATAAAGATATCACGGCTTTCAGTCTGTCGGCTAAACCAGGATGACTGCAGTGGGGTTCGAATACAAAATAGAGTACATTTGTTTTCTTTGCTTTGCAAAAACTGAGTTTATGCCAATACCGAATATTGTGCAGGAAGTACTTTATGTCATATTTAATATATACTGATTTCATCTTATAATTGTATATCCGTCTTACATTTTACCTAATTCTCCTTTTATACCTCGACGTATCATCTTCAGAATCATGAAGTAATCAGAGATGGAGTATTTATGCCCCTTGAAGAAATTATATGTTATAGCGGCATACATATCTAGTACAAATGGTAATGTTCCGAAATACTGGAAAAACATATTTTTTCCGTATTTATGGCAAAAATAAGCAGTATTACGGAAGTGATACTTTAATTTCCATTTGTTTTTTACCAGATTATCCCTTTTGGTTAAAATGCTCTGATGATTGAATTTTTCCATAACAGCGCTACTTACCACTTTTACCTTATATCCTGCAAGTATTGCCCTGTATGAGTACTCTGTGTCATCATAGAGGATGAACAAATCTTTATTAGGCAGGCCTATACTCTCCACAACCTCACGCCTAATTAATGGTCCCTCGAATGCCATCCCCTCTATTTCTACTGTCTCATTATTATTTAGCAGTTCCTCTTTCAGACAGTCTTCATATATGTATTTGAAAGGATTTGACAGGTTTTGTTTCCTTGTTTCTGAAATAAACAACCTGCCATCCATCAATCGTTTAGGGCATAATATTCCGGTTCTGTCTTCTGAAGTGTAGTGATTGATTAACTTTTCCAGACATTTAGAAGTAGGAAAGACATCATCATCCATACACCATATCCAATCAGTTTCCGTAGTCATCGCTTCTTTTATACCTCTATAAAAGCCACCTGCTCCTCCTACATTCTCTTGGTGTATAGTAATAAGAAATTCTTGAGAATCCAGCCATTCTTTGGTACCATCTGTTGCACCATTATTAACGACAATAATTTTGTCGACTGGTACGGTCTGCGATTTTAGAGCGGATATAACCCGTTTGAGCAGTTCTAACCTATTATATGTTACTACTACTGCAACTATCATATTTTATAACCTAACTCTGTTAACCAATTCATGATTTTCTTTATACGGATGCTCCAAGGAGCCATAGACAATGCTGTTTCTCTGTTCTTATCTACAAGAACTTGATAGTCATTTATATGCGCAAGAATATCTTTTATCTGTTTCTCAGCATTTTGCCTGTCAAGTGTGATGACGGGATTATATCCGATTAAATCTACTAGTTCTTTGGGCGCCCTGCCAACAAGTACACTGCGTGACAACATTCCTTCCCAAAAGCGTTGAGTTAGGGTCTCTACGCCCCCTGTCGTATCCTTATCAACATCACATCGAGGAAGAGCGAGCGTCACTCTTGCATCTGCCATTGTGTTAAGCAAATCATCCCAAGTCATCATTTGGGTTATGATACTTGTAGAATTAACATGGTTAATTCCTTCAAGTGGCTTGTCAAAAAGATTGCGCTGCTTGCTGCCATATTCAAGGAAATCTATATTACGTTTTATCAGTAAATCGCCAGCATGATACGCACTAGTATCTATTCCTTCTGTAACATTTAGAATCTTTATGTTGGGACATCTTTGTTGCATTGCTTCTGCCGTGATTGATGACGTAAAGATTGCAACTTTCACATTATGCCTTTTCAACCATTTTTCTATTCTGTCATATACAGAAGGCCAACAATCCCAGATAAAAGGAATTGTTTCGCAACAACAATAGTCGGGCCAACAATCAAAATTAATAGTACATGCCTCAACAAAGCGTAGTCTTGCCTGAGACGAAAGAATATTAAATGACGGCAGTTCTATTTTATGTGCTAAACCATGAAGTTGCCTAATGGGATAAAAGGCTTTTGAGATTTTACCACCATTGTTCACCCATGCTTCATATGGAGGGCACTTAAAATTACTACCGTTACGTTGTGTATAAGGTCGTATAGCTTTTACTGTCTTCATTATCTCAGGTGAGAACCTAATAATTCTGATATTCTCGCTAATATACGATATAATCGGAGAGGTATCATATATCTTAATCTAAGAAATTGCCTTCCTGAATGAGCACATCTCATAACCGCATGTGCATAGAAACAATGTTTTACCTCTATTCTTTCTCTAAGATTCAGTCCTTTATACAATTCTCTATGTTTCTCATATATATAGAACATTGAATCTTTCCAACGATTTAATCTATTAGATATTCGATATGGATCGTTTTTATAAATCCTATATATGAATAATGGTTCGTTTATTCTACATATTGGAGACACTTGTGCCACACGCATAGACATCTCTCCATCTTGCCATGCTTGTAACTTAATATCAAACTTACCAACTTTTTGGAAAACATCTTTTCTAAAAAACATCTCTGATGTAAGAACATATCCTGAATAGAGACACCTTTTAGATATATCTATAATTTGACTATCATAAGAATATTTAGGAGTATGTTTTACAGAATCTATTTCATTTATACATTCTTCGTGATATCCACAAATACACAAGTCACATTCAGGATGTAGTTGCATGGCTTCTACTTGTTTCTCAATTTTGGCAGGTAACCACAAATCATCATCATCAAGGAAGGCTACATAGTAACCATTCGAATTTTCTATACCGACATTACGGGCATGATTAGCTCCAAGACTTTCAGATGGCGAAATGTACAGATAGCGTACGTCTGAAAGTTTTTCACAATATTCTTTGGTTCCATCTGTGCTCGCATCATCAACAACTAATATTTCTATATTAGAATATGTCTGATTTCTAACACTGTTAATAGCCTCTTTCAGCAGATGTAATCTGTTGTGAGTGGTGATGATTGCAGATACTAACATTTTATTTTTCATAATATTTACTATTATCAAAAATCATAAGTGGTAATGTTTTTATTCTTTTTCCTTTGGCGACACAATATTGTATAAAGGCATTTGTGATGAGTTCCCCTAAGTACCCACAGATACGAGACACTGATTTCTCATTAAAGTCTGTAATATACCCTTCGTTCACGCACTTTTCTTCAAAGGTTTGTAAAACAGGGAATAATAAGGCGCAATAGTGATTAAAGGTTTCATTATCCATAACAAACATATTTCTCTGGTATATATCATGTTTTGTTAAGGACAATTCAAAATATTTACCAAACTCAGGATTTAATTCAAGGATGATTCTCCGTAATAATTCTAAAGCCCAATGAGGAGCATCAGGAAAAGCTGCTATTACAGGAAGGAAGTAATGTTCAGGGGTAGGCACAATTATATTTACGCCTTGTCGCAGTATCTTTTCTATCTGATTATCAAATATTTCTGCATGTTGGCGATAATTATCTTCTGTACCGGCAAAATATTCTATTCGCATACCGTAACTATTTAACGGTCTAAATACTGATAATAAACTGCGTAATGCTATTTTCGCTTTTAACTTAACGTTTTTGTATGTGTAGTTTTTCTGTATCGTAAAAATACGCCTGTAGTGCATCAGTCCTTTATAGTCCGCTGTCGTGTTTTTCCACAACCAATATATGCCTGTCAACTCACAATATAGCGGATTTCTCTCACTGATATTATCGCCAGTATTGTCTTTCAGTATATCAAGTTGATAATCAGAAATAGACTTGCCAACATGTAGAGGGATGAAATTCTTACCACGAAGAATTAGTGCGGGCTTATGATATGCAATTGCTATCTTAATATTCATAATTGTGCATCGTAAATCTACAGTTTTTTCTTAGCTTTACATGGATTCCCCGCGGCTATGCAATCACAGGGAATGTCTTTTGTCACTATGCTGCCAGCACCGATGATACTACGTGCTCCTATTGTTACGCCCTTAAGTATAATACTGTGTGCTCCAATCCATACATCATCTTCTATTGTTATTGGAGATGCTTTCGTTCCTTCATTAGACGTACGACGTATATTGTAATCTATAGGATGAGTGTCTGTGTCAATTAGTAAAGTACATGCACCGATTTTAACATTGTTGCCTATGGTAAGTCCTTTGCTAATCCACAAACGTGTTGCACTCATTCCTACATTATCTCCGATGTTGACAAAAGCATCGTCTTCGGTATAGAAAGACCCTTTTATATTACTACTGATAGGATTGATACTACCATCATTTGTCATCATGAAATTATCGCCGATTACTATATGTCCTTTACCAGTGATGTTCATTCGTCCTATGACGTTCATGTTTAATCCAAATATCACTCCTTTTGCCCTAAAATACCATCGATTAAAATATACGGACCATTTCATCCTTAAGACTTTGGGAATATTGTATATTTTTAATAGGAATACATTAACCATTTGCAGTAATTATTTCACTATATGTTTCGATTAGTTGATTGACAATTTCTTTTTTATCGTGACGTAACCTGGCAGATTCGCATGCATTATTGCCAATTTCTATATTCAAATTGTGATTTTCAATTAGTTCTTTGATATGATATACTGCCATGTATGGATCTGTTGCAGGGAATAAAAATCCAGTTTTACCATCTTCAACCAAAGAAGATGTGCCACCAACATTTGTTGCGACAATCGGTATTCCTAATATTTGTGCTTCTGCAATGCTATTAGGACTATTTTCTATGTATGACGTGTGACAGTATAATGTACTTGTTAGAAGTTCTTCACGTAGTTCTTGTGCAGTTGCAATACCACGTAAGTGAACATTCACATGACTGTGATTAATTCCCGTAAGATGCTCTGCTAATTTGGAATTAATATTTCCGAAAACATTCCAAACGAAATCATGTTTCACTTGACTCTTTAGTATGTCAGCTATTTTAAGTAATAAATCAAATCCTTTATATGTAGCATCAGATATGATTGTCGTTATAATAGTTTTTATAGGTATTGAACGTTCTGAATATTCATAAAATTCTGGGCGCAGAATTTCTCCTCCATAGTGATATTGAGCTTGAGGGACAATGATCTTCATTGCTCGACGATCCCAGTCTGTACGACCAATAAGATGGGGTACAGCTTTAAGTAACGTTTTTTCTCTATGACAACTTCGTTTCCAATAATTCAGATATTGAAAATTATTAAATGATTTTGTAATTCCGTTGCTAAATATGTATTGCAAACGTGATAGTCCAGGAACTAAATATATAGATAATGAAAGTATACCTTGTATATGCAGACTGCATGGAACGTTTAATTCTTTAGCAGCAATTGTAGCAAGTCCTATATAGAGTTCGGAACCAAATACTTCAATGACATCAGGTTTGAAGTCTTTGATGATTCTTTTAAATTGTGAAATATAATAAGGCCAGGCAATTTCGTCTCTTGTAATATCATCGTAATTAATGATGTCGAGAATTTTATCTTTTATGCTTTTTCTAAAGTATGGTACAGGGTAATATATTGTTCCAGCCTGTTCAACCTTGCAGGCTTGACCATCCATACAGAATGACACACCAAGTGATATGTCCTTTATTTTACATAATTCATCTTGTAAGGCAGTTAGCCATCCTCCTCCACCATATCCTATGTGTTTTTGATAATTACAAGGAGTATTTGTAAACCAAAGAACTCTCATTTCTTCTGCAAGAATTTATAAATACATAAAAGGTCATACCTGTAATACCAATTAGGATATAACCTTTTGCATTCTTCTGGATAGTTTTCCCTTTCTTCTATAAACAAGCGATAGGTGCACATTTTATGCCAAAAACCACCTACCGTTAGACTTAAACTTCCGATATAGTCCTCCTTGATATCCTTTCTTGGATGACTGGCAGCTATAGTGTCCATATCATGAATTTCTGTAGGCATCGAAGAGGAGTAAACCTTTGCAACAGGCAGCATTCTTAGCAATAAATCTGCATCCTCAAATCTACGGAAACGCTCGTCATAAGGATGTTGCTTGGCAAAAGACGTCTTGAAGATGGAATGACCACATCCCGGAGATATATCCCTAAAATACCAAGAACGTAAAGGGTTCTTGACATATCCCTCGATTGGATGCTTCTGTAACGTCAGTTTCCCATCTTTGCGTATATATTTGTTAAAATCAATTATATCTGCATCTTGGTGTGATATTGTGTATTGGAACATCACTTTAAGTGCGTCATCACATAACTCATCGTCTGCATCAAGAAAAACGATCCAATCTCCTTTTGCTTCTTTTGCTCCCGTATTACGTGCAGCACTCGGACCGGCATTGTCCTGTTTTATCAGCCTCAACCGACCATCATCTATGCTCTCCACCACAGAAACACTATTGTCCGTAGAGCCATCATCAACGACAATTAACTCTATGTCCCGATATGATTGGGACAACACACTCTCAATAGACTGCAGTATCGTTTTCTCTTTATTATATAGTGGAATGACTACGCTAATCATAACAGGTATAATCTTTGGATAAGATTTACTGCTTTCCTATAAATTAAACCATCTTGTCTTGCTAGGAACAATACATAAAGCAGTAGTCTCTCTATAAAACTGTTGTGTGTACTAAAATACCGTTTTAGTACCTCAAAATCATTTACAGCGTGATAATACTTGTTTGTATACATTGTTAGTAGATGAAGCAATATAAAACGCTTTTGTGCTCCATTTTCTACATTATCTATATTATCAGTGCAGTCTTTAATTATTGTATTAAAAGCGTGTGACTCTTTTTCTATATTCGGTTTCTTGGTTATTGACCCCGGAGTTACCCTATAATAGTAGAGTTTCTCTGCACAGAAGGCCATACGTTGAACATATTTTGCCAAAAAGAAAGTCCAATAGTTATCTTCATGTATTATACCCTCTTTAAAAAACAGTTTATTCTCTAGTATTAACTCTCTCCGAACAAGTCTGTTAGCTGCCGTGACCGGTATTTTGTCATAATCTAACAACGAACGCTTTATCAATTTCCTGTCATCAGAAAATTCAGGAAACGAATGTTTCCCAAATTGTTGCATGTCATTATTATCTCGTAAATATAAAGCAGGTAGGAGGTCTACACCTCCATATTTATCTGCTAAATTAAGTAATATCTCTATGCATGTAGGAACAATGGTGTCGTCGCTGTCAAGGAAATACAGATATTCTCCTGTAGCAGCTATTATTCCTGTGTTTCGTGCTGCAGATAGACCTCCGTTACTTTCTCTGTATATTATTTTGAAATCAACTTTTGTGTTTCCTTTGTTGCTTTCAATAAATTGTTCCGCAATGTTAATGCTACAATCTGTACCTTTATCATCAACAATGATACACTCGATGTCTCCTCCTGCTGTCTGATTAGCAACAGAGGTCAGACATTCTTCAATGTATGCTTCTACGTTATATACGGGAACTATGACAGAAACTCTTTTCAATTCTCTGAGTTTAATATTCTGGAAATCCGTTTTCTTACACTCTTTTCCGTAATAGCCCTTTTAAAGGCAGACAGTGAATGTAGGTCGCTGCCTTGATATGTATAAAGGCCTTCTTCAAGTAGATATTCTGCCCTTGCTTTCGGTTCTGGACCGTATGCGCCTGATAATGAAGTAATGTTCAATTGGAATTTAACGCCTTGCTCATGTAATGTGAAATAGTCATCATATTCCATGTATCGATATCGTTCTGGATGCGCAAGGACAGGTGTAAGTCCTGCTTTTCGAATATCTTGCAATATAAGTTTGAAGCGATAGGGTGCTTGAGCATAAGACGTTTCTACAAGTAATTCATCACCTTTATCACCATATGTCAATAAATTACCTTGCTCTAATCGCTTGACAAATAGAGAGTCTATCATGTTTTCTGCTGCAAGATGCAGCTTTATCTTGCTACCCCCTTCTGTCTTTGCATAAGCTTCACACAATTCCTCAAACCTCTCTTTCAACTCATAAGGCTCATTAGGACAGTCTTCCATGATATGAGGAGTAAGCCAAACATCATCCACACCTATTTGCTCATAGTAATTTAATACTGCAAGCGAATCCTCCATAGAGTGAATGCCATCATCCACACCCGGAAGGATATGAGAATGACGATCTTCCCACCCATCAAAGAAGTCCGATTCTAAAAGCGTATATTTCTTGTTGAAAAAAAACATTTATATTTAGATTACGCATTTACTTTGATGAATATCCATCGCCATAACCTGAAGAATAACCAGAACCATAATAGCCGTAGCCTCCGTAGCCATAACCGTAACCATAACCATATCGGTATCCATAACGACGGTAACCGTAACGAGAATTTGCTGTTAGTGTACCGTTGAGGATGATGCCCATGTTGTTGTATTTATGCTCATCATAATATTCTTCTATTACATTGAGGAATTCCAACTCCATGAGTCCGACACGTATTACAAAGAGCGTTATGTCTGCATACTTCGCAATAATTGAGGTATCAGCCACAATCTCGACAGGCGGACAGTCAAAGAATACATAGTCGTATTCTTTCTTTATCTCACTTATCAACTGCGCAAACTTATCGTATGCCAATATCTCTGCAGGGTTTGGCGGTAGTGTACCTACAGGAAGAATCTGCATATACTCACTCTGTTCTGACTGCACCAACAAATCGTGCCAATCATCCACAGTGCCATTGATATAGTCTGATATACCAACCTCTGGTTTATCAACGAAAGCAGAAAGGTTACGTCTGCGCAGATCAAGGTCTATGGCACATACTTTTTTCTTCTTCAACGACATACACAGAGCCAAATTGTACGATATAAAAGTCTTTCCCGATCCCGGATTAGCAGAAGTGGTCATTATCACATTATTCTCCTTGTTCTGACCAATGATAAATTCAAGGTTTGTACGCAATACACGGAATGCTTCGTTGATAACATTACGACTTCCATGTTTCACGACAATGCGATTACCTGTATGAAGTTTATCTTTCTTTTTCCTATGTATGTGTTTTCCTTGTATTTTCGCTTTCGTACGTTCCCACTTATCCTTCAAGTCTATAAAGAACTCTTTTATGACATTCACACTGTCCTCATCAGGGAATTCTATCTGTGGCAACTCACCAACAAATGGTACTGACAATTTCTCTACATCCCTACGTCCGCGTACCTTTGAGTTAAGGAATTCCCTAAGTATAATGAATGCCAAAGGAAGTCCTAATCCAAGTGCAAGCGCTATCAGCTTAATCTTTTCAACATCAGGGAACGATTGCTTATTTGAACCACCTGCAGGTTGTAGCACACGAGTATTATACGCTGCAAAAGCCTGATTCAACTCGTTCTGCTCACGTGTCTGCAACAAGAACGTATATAATTGTTCCTTAATCTTTCTACGACGCTCTATATCAACAAATTGCTTCTGTTTTCCTGGTGTTGCATCTATCTGGGCATTGTTCCTTTTATCGTTCATATGCAACATCTTCACCTGCGTATTGAGCGTACCGATGTGATTATCTATCGTAACGAGTATTCCATGTTGCAACACTGCAAGTTGCTTGTCTATATCAGTAACAAGAGGATTCGTCTCTGCTGATACAGCCACGAGATTACTGCGTTGCATCACCAGATTGTTATATTGATTCACCTGACTTGACAAAGCGCTATTGCTTATGCCAGTACTTAATGGTAAAGTTTGGTTATAATCTTTGACGTTAGCTATATAGCTGCGAAAATATTTTACTAAAGCCAATTCGTTTTCATACTCCATGCCTTTGTTTTCATACTGCATGGAACGACTCATATACTGACTACCTTCCGAAGTATAGTCAAGTGTGTGATTTGCTATCTTATAGCTTGTCATCTCGGTTTCCACATCACCCAATTCTTCCTCTATCGACAACAAGCGTTCGTTTATGAATTTATTAGTAGCGACAATAACCTGATTTCTATTCTCTATCCACTGTTCGTTATACACAGCTATGAGCGTATTGAGCACATCATCAGCTCGTTCTATGTTCACATCAGTAAGTGCAAGGTCTATAACTGACGATTCATCATCAGAGTTATACACAAGTAGTTTACTTAGGAACACAGATGTTGCTTCACCTACAGGGCGTTTTGTAACCGTAATATTATCTTTCGAACGACTGCTGAAGGCATTGGTCTTCTTTACTGTAATCACACCAAGCGGAGTGTTCACTGCCTTATCATATGGAGCCTTGTATGATTTTTCTTCATCACCATGTTTCCAACTTATAACGACCTCATTATCTTTCCTTATGTCAAGTACAAACAAAGAACTCAAATTTGCGCCTCCCTGTATATCTACTGTCACTGGCAAACTATTAGCATACAAGGTCGTATGACGTAATTTTCCTCGTATCTGATATTCATATTCAAGATGCAGACGCTCCACAACCTTTGACATCAGACCAGGTTTGCGCAGTGCTATCATCTCATTGTTCAGCGTCGTGTTTGCATTTCTTCTACCATAACGTGTACGGGTAAAGATATCGTTCAAGGCCTGATTGTTTGCATCTTCCTTCACGACGATTGAGGTACTGCGCGTATATACCGGTGGTGTCATGCGCAGGTATATCAGCGCTGCACTCCATGTCACGGCAAGACATATTACGAACCAAAACCAGTTGCTGATACACAGTCCAACAATGTCCATTATATTGAGGAAAGAAGTGCTATCCTCCTGTCTGTTTGAACTCAGTTTTTTTGTCTTCTTAGTAGCCATTCCCTGTTTCTTTTTTAGGCAATTACATTCTCGATTGTCTTAAGACGTGGTCTATTATTAAAAGAGCCAACCTTCAGCATTTATCTGCCACAACCACTATTTTGGTTAGAAGCTCTTGATTAGCGACCATAGTGACAAACCGCCTACACCGGTGATACTTGTCCAGAATCCCCATGTGTGGAACATATTTCCGAGGTTTGTCGTGCTTCGTTTTGTCTTGTTATTTGGTTCTATATATACGATATCATTCTGGTGCAGGTAATATGCTGGTGACTCATATACGTTTTTCATCTTCGTCACGTCCAGTTCATATTGGCTTATCACCCCATCCTCTTCTCTTATCACCAGAACATTTGTTCGTATGCCATTCATGTTAATATCACCTATCAATGCCATGAACTCAAAGAAAGTGAGTTTATCCTTGTCAATGTTTATGCGTCGGCCACCATTCTGTCCCAGCAAAGTGATATACAGCCCCGTATAGTTTACTGTCACAATAGCATCGTCCACAAGTTTCGTTTCGCGCAACACCTTTGTCAAGCTATCCGTAAGCTCTTGGCGATTCATACCTGCCACCTTAACTTTTCCAAGTACGGGAAAGTCTATCTCGCCATTGTCGTCTATCAGATACCCGCCACCACTATTAACACTATTTCCATTATTATTGGCATACATGTTAAACTGGCTTGACAACGCTGTATTCCTTGACTTCACATATATGCTGATCCTATCACCAGGTCTCATTTTAAATGGCGTGGATGTCACATGAAACATTGTATCCATCAACGCTGTAGTTCCTGGCTGCTTATCCTGGAAATACGCCACATCCTTTGGTGTGCATGCTGCAAACCCCATCATGACCATTACAAGAATGGCCACAACATACGAAGTGCCTTTCTTTGCCATTTCCTGTGTCTCAACTATATTCATCTTCATTACTAAAGTATGATGTTTTACAAATAAATATCTCCCCAGAAAAGACGTATTCCTCTGAGTATTCGATTGTTACATATATGCAAACTGCAAACCTGCGAAAAAAGTCCACAATTTTTTACAAAGTTACTGTTTTTTTCTGATATTAACAAATTCTTACTGAAAAAAATGTAATTTTCTCTTATCAGCCTTATCTTCCAGCACATTCTATCCTGAAACGAAAAAAGCCAGAACGTACGTACGTTTTGGCTTTTTTATCTCAAGCATAAGCTAACATTATCATATAAAACCTTCCGAGACCTTTTTCATTTATCTCTTTCCCAAAAGGTCTTTGATTCCATCAAGGTCAAAGTTCAGAGAAAAACGCAGTGTTTGATCAAGCGGATTAGTCTGTGCCGTAGATATCACGTAAGCAGCATCAAGCGAAAATACGTTCATCTTAAAACCTGCGCCTACAGTGAAATATTTACGATTACCCTTATTCTGCGCCTCATCGTGATAACCTGCACGCAGTGAGAACTTATCATTGTAGGTATATTCTGCACCTATGCTCCACTGGACCTCTTGCAATTCTTCCTTGAAACCACCAGGGGCATCTCCGAAGCTCTTGAACATACCGGCGATAGAGCCTACGTCATAATACTCTTTCTCTACCCTATCCTGATAATCCTGGGTAGATTCTCCGTCATTCTGCTTAGGATATGTCGGTACAAGCAATTTGTTCGCATCCGCAGCAATCGTGAAACGGTTATACTCATTAATTGGTATCATCAACGATGCACCAAGTCGAAGATTTGTAGGGATAAACTCTGAATGTTCACTTCCACCAAAAGTAATCTTAGAACCTATATTACTAAGATTCAAACCAAGTCCAAGCTGACACTCACGCTGTCCTATATTTACATAGTTCTGATAGTAGCATGAAAGGTCTGCAGCGAAGGCTCCGGATGCTGAAACCTCTTCCGTAGCGCTGTATGACATGTCCGAAAACAAATAACGCACTGCCGCACCTATAGAGAACGTCTCTGAGAGCATTAGCGAGTAACCGACATCCACCGACATCTCGTATGGTTTAATTGTCATATCGTAAGTGTCTCCACCATCTGTGCTGGTATAGACCTCACCCAATGAGAAGTAATGTAACGATGCCGACACTGCCGAGTAGTCGCCTATACGATAATATCCTGAGAGATAGGCTATGTTCATATCGTTTACCAACTGACGCAGCCATGGCGTATAGTTCAGCTGTACCCCGGCACGTGATATACAGAATGGATATTTTGCCGGATTCCAGAACTGTGAAGAACAGTCTGGGTCCGTGGCAGCACCTACGTCACCCATACCACCGGCACGGGCATCCGGTGCTATTGTCTGCGATACCAGAGCGGTATGTATAGGATTAAACATTGACTGCTTATTCTCTGCCGATAATGCTGTTGCCATGCACAGCATCACTGATATAGTCAGGATTTTCTTCATTATCTTTCCTAATTATTGTTTATGTTTACTATTAACTTTTCACCTTAAATATACTTAATGCTTCACTATCAGCTTCTTCGTCTTTGATACGTAGTCACTGCCGTTTGCCGAAAGGCGCACCCTATACAGGTACATGCCTGGGCTGACACCTAATGTGTTCCAACGATAAGAAGTCGTTGGCGATGTCTCTGACAGCGTCGCATCCCATTGAAGTGTCTCTGCCAATCGTCCCATCATGTCTATTATATCTATGCAGACTCTCGCCTGACTACCCTGCATATCATGGGTCACATAGAATGTTGCAACGCCACTGACAGGATTTGGTCCGACCGCTACATCCTTAATCTCCGGCATCTTTCCTTTCGTTACACGGAAAGTCAATTCTACCGTATTACTATTACCCAACAAATCCCACGCACGGAATTTCAAACTGTGAGTGCCAGCAGCAAGACTTGGCAACACATAGTACGTCTGGCCTTTCGTATAACTGTCGTTGTCAAACTGGAAGTTTGGCGTAAGGTCATATGTCATAGAGACATCACCGTCCACCACAAGTTCCATGTTATGTCCCACGGCAGCATCCGATACATTTATACCGTCATTATCAGAAACCTCAGCCACGAAATAAGGCGTTGCTCCGACATCTCCACCATTTGTAAACGATGGTGAGTTCAGATAAGCCGATATCGAAGGTCCTACCATATTGTTGCTGACATTCTCCCATCCTGATGCATAGAAGTTTGATGTCTCACCATTTGCCGACAACATATTTTCGGGATCACGCGCATAGACCGTTATAAGTCCGGTACCTCCTTCATCGTATATCTCTCTAGGTACACGGAATGTCAAACTGAAAGCACCTTCCGTAACCGAGCACTTACCTACAAACAAATTAGCGTCATAGTCATTATATACGAAAATAGTATTAGCATCAGCCTGTCCACGACATTCTATAGTCTGCTCACTGTCTTTCACTGTCACGTTTGCAGTACCATTGAAGTTTTTCACTTCTTCGCCTGCCATATTCTCAACATGACCTATCACTCGCACAATACTGCTTGCCTTGACAGAAGGTATCTCTTCCTCTACATCCTCATCGCTAACCGACTTTCCATCTATCGAATCTATCACGATCTTATATACGGGCAACGCAAGGTGCATTGCAGGATCACCTATCACATGATAGTGGTGCTTGTTTATCGAGTTGTCGGTACCTATGGAAGTATCAGTACCACGCACCAGACTGTTCTTTGCCATCCTCAACGCTTCACCGATAGCCCTTGGCTTTCCGTCTGCGTCGTATGACAAGAGATAGCGCATCAGGTATCTATTAAGTCGGGAATTGAGCTCCTCATATACCGTACCGACCGTACCTATGAATGCTATCGCACCTCCGTCAGCATTGAGCACGGCTGCCTCACCTATTGTATTATTGGTTGAGGAAAACGGTACTGTTTCGCAAGCCGCAGTAATCCACAATGAATAGTTATCTCCGCTAAACGTCTCAAAGTCCGACAGTTGCAATATTTTTTCATGAGCCAGTTCTGACCATGTAGCATGTCCGCCATAGTTCATTATGAGTGCGCCTTCCTTCTGCTGTGCCCTGACAATATTCTCCACATCAGGATAACGATCACCTGTAGAAGTGCTCGTCTTCTCATAAGCATCAAACATGACCTTCTTTACACTATAGCCAGGAGCATTTTCCCTCACCTCATCTGCACATATGTTTATATTTCTCATGTGACTGTTGTTGTCGCCGTCGTCACCTATAAACATAATGTCATTCTGCCATGCCCCACTAGGGGAAGCCGTCATATAATCATAGATCTTGTCAACCACCGTCTGTGCCTGAGTGCTACCCACTACAGGCAAACGTCCCACAGCGACATCCACCTGCATAGCATTGTCAGCGAAACCATCAGCATGTATGGTCATACCATCCTGCAATATTCCTATGAAGTCGTCACCAACAATTGAGTTCACCAGATTGTAAGAGTTCTCTGTCTGGTAGCCCAGCAGGTAATTATCCGGATTATACGAAGCTGATGGCAAAGTCAGCATACGGTTGTCCCACACGCAGTCACCGAACAGCAGACAGTATTTCACCATCTTCGCTGCATCCTCCGTATCGTCTTTGTCATAGAACATTTTTAGATAGCGACGGTATGCCGACACGTCTGGCGTTCCACTTGAAAACTCGTTATATAGTTCATCGGCAGGTACAATACGCACCTTCATATTATCATATGTACGATGCAAATCTGCTATCTGCTCTGCCTGCGCCAGAGTATTCTGCGATGTCGGTATAATTATAACGAGATCTACCGGTTCATCTGCATGGTGGTTCTGGTTTGTAATATTATACACATACTCTGCTACAGGATATTTGCTGCCCAATGCATCGGCTTCCGCAGGTGTTGCAAAACTTGCAGCCAGGTAATCCAGGCGTAACGGGCCGCCTGACGTACATTCCACCGTAATCGGCATCACATAATTTCCGTTGGCGTCAACTGAGGCACGCTTAAAGTCACCTTCCTTCAGGGAGAACGTCATAGTGCGGAACACGGCCTTATCGTAGTCTGACACCGACTTCATGCTGTTTGTCACCAACACGCTGTCATCTATGCTCACACTATAGCCAGCACTGCTTGCCGTAGTAATCACGAGTCTGAAGTCTGCCTTCGTATTCCCTTTAGGTATTATTATCTCATAGTTTTTAGACTTACCTGCAACTATTGAGGCATTCTCTACGAGGTTACGGCCTATCTGCTCCCACGCATATCCATCCTTTTCATATAGATAATGGTAGGCATTGTTCGATGACTGCTGCAATGCCAACAGTTCCTCCTCACTGATAGCCATTGCGTCATCATCATTCTGTGTTATGAAATAGCATCCATAGTCTGAATATGGATTGCGTGTACGTAAAGTCGTTGTCTTATCCGACCATGAAACAGGTCCCTTGGCGTAGAAGAACTTCTCTCCTCCCACAGTACATGTAGCCACTTCCTTCAGGTCATCATACTCTCTCAGATACTCCTGCGTCAGTTGCTCTGGCACGAGTGCACCACCGTAGCCGTAAATCTTAACCTTCGACAAATCAGAGAAGCCCGCCTTACGTATCACATCACTTGTAAGACGGTATATTCCCGTAGAAGAGACCTTTATCTTCGCCCATTTACCAGAGTTCAGAACCGAACTTGACGCATACACCTCTCCCTCTGCATCCGTAGCGTCATCACCATCGCCTTCTCCTGCATCGTCAGCCGCATCTGCAAACAATGTTGCTGCCTTACTGTTGGCTACCAAGTTCTCTTTCTTTACCGATGTTATATTTGGTTTGTACGAACTGACATAGCACAACCTGCCTTTATGCTCTACTATAGGAGCAAACTTCACCCTAAGCATGGTAGTCTTCCTGTCCTTGATACAATCATAATGCATCACCGGCATCTCACTTGCATGCTTGCTACCTGTTATCCTTGCATAGCTTTTCGCCTCTTCCTTCGTCAGCGGCTTAAATTCCGGATAGAATAGTTCTACTGTATATATTGAATCCTGATAACCTTGCGGTAACACAAACAGATGCGACGACTCAGGCAATAAGCTGTCAATCCTCATCTGGCTTGATGAAAGATTAACGAAGTCCTGCGCCGACATAAGCATCGTCACCAGCATCGTACATATTATCAGTATGGTTCTCTTCATTCGTTTCTTGTCTTCGTTTTCGTTCCCATCTTCGTTTTCGACTTCGCCAATATCACCTGCACCAGAAGTCGAGCACCTTCCTCTCCTCAAGATATCCTTCCAGATGATCATCTATTGACACTGGCCCTACGCCTACTGGAGTTCCCGTATATAACATGTCACCTGTTTTCAGCGTAAAGAACTGCGATATATAGGATATCAGCCGGTCTATCGTACAGAGCATATCCGAGGTGCATCCCTCTTGCCTGCGTTCTCCGTTCACGTCGAGCGAGAAATGCAGTCCCTGCACATCAAGGAACTTATCTTTCTCCACCCATTCGCCTATTACTGCAGCCCCGTCAAAGCCTTTGGCTATCTCCCACGGCTGACCTTCCTCACGCAGTTTCTTCTGCAAATCCCTGGCGGTAAAGTCTATACCCACCGTAACGGCATCATAGTACCTATGGGCAAACTTCTCTGGAATACTCTTGCCCAAGCGGCAAATACGCACCACCACCTCTGTTTCATAGTCTATTCGGCCGAGATGGTCTGGCACAAAGAATGGTTTTCCATCCTTCAGGAGCGATGAGTCTGCCTTTGTGAATATCACTGGCGAACGCTTTGCGTCATCATAAGAATCGCCGACTCCCTTTTGTAATAACGCAGTAGTTATCTCTTTATTGTGCTGGGCATAGTTCATACCCACTGCAAATATCTTCATTGTATGTTTTCTTAATTAAATTGTTCTAAAAAATCAAAGTTGCAAAGTTACGAAAAAACGATGACACTGCCAAATGAAATGCAAAAGAAACATAAAACAGGCGTCGTTTTTCTCACATTCAAAGATATTTTATTATCTTTGCATGAATATTCCGAACATCTACACACTACATCCTATGCATAACTATAATTTAAGAAACATCTGCGCCTGCCTCATCATGGCTCTTCCATGCATGGCGCAACATAAGTTGGCACTGCACTACGACAAGCCTGCCACATACTTTGAAGAGGCTCTTGTCATTGGCAATGGCTCACAAGGCGCTGTGATATATGGCGGCACACGACAGGATAGGATTTCTCTTAATGACATTACGCTATGGACCGGTGAAGGATATGGGTCTGCAGCTGACACCCATCCTTCCAGGGAGCAGTGTGCAGAGGCCTTGAAAAAAACACGCGAGGCTCTTGACAAGGAGGACTATAAAAGCGCTGAACGCGCCTACATGGCAATAGAGGGACCTCATAGCGAGACTTACATGCCACTGGGTAGTCTCACCATTACCTACCTTGACAGGGTAAATGCCCGATATGCCAATTATTCAAGGGCTCTCGATATATCCGAGGCCTTATGCTCTACCCTATACACCGTGGACGGGTATGAGAGATGCACACAATACATTGCCTCTGCACCCGATTCCCTGATAGCAATAAGGATTACAACGTCGGACCCTAATGGCATAAACGCCCTGTTCAGACTTGACTCCCAACTGCCTCACCAGACTTCCACCACGGCTTCCGGCAATGGAGCATCATTGTTATCATGCGGATATGCGGCATATCATGACGAACCTGGATATTATAATGATGTTGACATCCACTCCCTGTATGACCCTGAGCGAGGCACGCGCTTCATGACTATCCTCACGGCTAAAGGCGAAGGCGGCAAGGTGTCTGCTACCGAAACCGGCGAGATAAAGGCTGAGGGATGCTCTGCCATAACTCTATATATTACAAATGCCACCAGTTTCAACGGTGCCTACAATAATCCAGCCACCAACGGTGCCAACTATAGAAGTATCGCACAAGGAAGGGACCGTCGTGTGAGTGCTCTTCCTTTCAACGTAATCAGGGAGTCGCAACGTAGAGACCACAAGATGTTTTTCGACCGTATGGAGCTTAACCTCGGACAGACTGCCGACAGTATAGCGGCATTACCTACCGACGTTCAGCTGATGCGATATACCGACGACAACGAGCCCAACCCTGAATTGGAGGCTCTGTATTTCCAATATGGCAGATACCTGCTCGTCTCATGCTCTCGCACCAAAGGAGTACCGGCAAACCTGCAGGGATTATGGAACGAGAGTGTCACACCACCATGGAGTGCAAACTATACCACTAATATAAACCTGGAGGAGAACTATTGGTTGGCTGAGTCAACGAACCTCTCGGAAATGCACCAGCCACTGCTTGACTTCATACAGTCGCTGACTGCTTCCGGAAGGGAAACGGCTCAGCGCTACTACGGCGTAGAACGCGGATGGTGTGCCGGCCATAATTCTGACATCTGGGCTACCACCAATCCCGTAGGTCGTGGTGTAGGCAACACATCATGGGCTACGTGGAACATGGGCGGAGCATGGCTTTCCACTCACTTATGGGAGCACTATCTCTTCTCACTCGACAAAGATTACTTACGTAAGGTATTCCCTACTCTCAAGGGAGCTGCGGAGTTCTGCCTCAACTGGCTTACGGAGAAGAATGACGAACTTATCACTATGCCATGCACATCGCCTGAAAACCAGTATAAGCTTGACAACGGCTTCGTAGGTTCTACATTCTATGGCGGCGCTGCCGACATGGCTTTCATACGTGAATGCCTTACCGATGCCCAAGAGGCTGCAAGGATTATCGGCAATGAGTCTCAATTCGTTGACTCGGTGAGTTTCGCACTGCAACGGTTGCATCCTTACAAAGTAAGCAAGACGGGTGGTTTACTGGAATGGTATTACGATTGGAACGACAGAGACCCACAACATCGCCATCAGTCTCATCTTTTCCACATCTATCCCGGCCACTTGCCCATGGGCACTGAAAAGGCTGCTGCCAAGACTCTCGAGATTAAGGGCGACAAGACTACCGGATGGAGCACGGGATGGCGTGTGAATCTATATGCCCGCCTTCGTGACGGTGAAAATGCATACCATATATACAGGAAACTCCTGAACTATGTCTCGCCAATGGATTACAAGGGGACTGACGCTCATCTGGGCGGTGGAACATTCCCTAACATGCTGGATGCACATCCTCCTTTCCAGATTGACGGAAACTTCGGCGGTACTGCCGGAGTGGCAGAGATGTTACTGCAATCAGACTATGACGGCAACTGCAGCAACATAGCATTACTGCCTGCCCTACCCTCCGCATGGTCTAAAGGCGAAGTGAAAGGCCTGTGCGCCCGTGGTGGCATAATCGTCGATATTGCATGGAACAACGGCAAGGTGACAAAGGCTGTCATAAGGAACAGAAACGGCTCTGTCACAAAGCATGCTGCAATAACATACAACGGAAAGTCACGAACTATAGAATTAAAGAATACACCATACATTATTAAATAAAGACATGGAATACATCGTTTCTGCGCGCAAATACCGTCCTATGACATTCGACAGCGTAGTGGGACAGACTGCACTGACCACCACCCTGAAAAATGCAGTGGCAACGGGAAAGCTTGCACACGCCTACCTGTTTTGCGGTCCGCGTGGTGTAGGCAAGACTACTTGTGCACGAATATTCGCAAAGGTAATAAACTGCCAAAATCCTACATCCACGGGCGATGCCTGCGGTGAATGCGAGAGTTGCAAGGCTTTCAACGAGGGACGTTCGCTCAACATCTTTGAACTTGATGCTGCATCCAACAATGGCGTGGAACACATCAAGGCTCTGATGGAGCAGACACGCATACCACCTCAGACCGGCAAATACAAGGTTTTCATCATTGATGAGGTTCACATGCTTTCGTCACAAGCCTTCAATGCCTTTCTGAAGACGTTGGAGGAACCGCCTGCCCACGTTATCTTCATTCTTGCAACCACTGAGAAGCACAAGATCCTGCCTACCATCATTTCCCGATGTCAGATATATGACTTCGAGCGCATGAGCGTACAGGGCATAATAAACCACCTCAAGAATGTTGCCGAGAAGGAAAACATCACATACGAGGAGGAAGCCCTCAACGTAATAGCAGAGAAGGCTGACGGCGGTATGCGCGATGCATTGTCTATATTCGACCAGGTAGCTTCTTTCTGCCAGGGCAACATCACGTATCAGAAGGTGCGCGAGGACCTTAACATACTTGATGACGAGAACTACTTCCGCATCATTGACCTTTCGCTTGAAAACAAGGTGAGCGACATCATGCTAATTGTCAACAGCATTCTGTCGCGTGGCTTTGATGCCGGACACATGATCAACGGTCTCTCTAACCATGTACGCAGCGTACTCATGGCCTCTAATCCAGAGACGACAGAACTCATAGAATCGAGCGATGCACAGCGTAAGAAGTATGCAGAGCAGGCACAAAAATGCAAACCTGCATTCCTTTATAAAGCGCTGAAGATACTTAACCAGTGCGACCTTAGCTACCGTCAGTCAAGCAACAAGCGTCTGCTTTGCGAACTTGCCCTGATACAGGTGGCACAGATCACCCAACCTGAAGATGACGATGACAGTGCCGGGCGTAGGCCCTGTAAGCGTTTAAAATCCCTGTTCAAAAAAGCATTTGAAGAGGTCCGGTCATCAGTGGCAGCACAGGTGGCCACGACCGGTAATGCCTCTGCAAATGAAGCGAAAGCAAACACCACGGTTAACAAGCCAAGTAGTGCTAGTAGTGCAAGTAGTAATATAAGCAGCACAACAAGCATCAACGCAAGTACTACAACCACAGCAAAGCCTACGGCTATTCCACGCATCAAGCTTGGTAGCATCGGTGCTTCATTCAAGGATATCATGCGCGACCCTAAGGCAGAGAACAAGCCTGAGGAGAACCTCAGTCTTGGCAATGCAGCCACGGAGAGAGAGACTTTCAGCGTGGACGATGCACACCGCGAATGGCTTGCCATGTGTAACCGTATGGCGCAAAGCAAGAACTACAGTGCCCTTGCCAAGCGCATGCAAAACGTAAGATTAGGTATCACTGAATTTCCTAATATCGAGGCGGTGATAGAGAATACCATATTACTGAACGATATCAATGCTATATTGCCTCGCATACAGGTAACCATGGCAAAATACCTTCACAATGGTAATGTCAAGATTTCGCTACGTCTTGCCAAGCAGTCGGAGATTGTACGCAAGCTCTCCCCACGCGAATTTCTTGACAAGCTCGTGGAAACGAACAAAGATTTTGCCTCGTTCAAAAACGCCATGCAGCTGGAACTGGATTAGGTCATTAAGTTTACATTACACTATTCAACTTCCACATACTCTCAGGTTGCTTTGCAGCCGTAATAACTTGCGAAACATGAATTATGTAATTCATGTTTCGCAAGTCGTTATAATAACCACAGATGACACTGATAACACGGTTTTTTACGGGAACGGGAACTAACACGAAGACTGATTACACAGATGGTTCACATTTCACCGTAATTTGTTTCTGTGAGTTTATTCTCTGAAACGAATTAGAATAATTAACCCTAATTGTTATATAGGGCTATATCGTCAGAAAAGTATTCTTCGCATGATAGTGTTTGTTTTGGTATTCATAATTTTATTTGTATCTGTTCTCATAATAATCTGTTGAAGGTATATAATGTTGAATAGTACCCTTGAGTTTGAATTTTAATGGTTTATCCTTTATTTCTATCTTGACCTTCCTCTTTCTAAATTTTACATATCCATCATTTGGCAATGAGGAACTACTGTCAAAAGCTACAAGAAAAGTTGAAGAACAATAGTAACTACTGTCATAGCGACATGGAACCATATCGTCGTCGGAGATTGACATTAGATGACCGCATAGTAGTTCATAATCCGTTGAGTAAAAAACAGGACGGACTTTATCAATGCCTTCTTCCTGAATATACATCCATGCATCAAGAGTGTCGATGTTGTTGCATAAAGGTGATTCTGTCGATTCAATTTCGCTAAAATCCCTTTGCGAAATATGATGTTTCTCGTTTTCTTCCCAATGTAATTGTTTGGGATGAACGATTAAGCCATCATGAGTAAACTTAACTCGTGTTACCGTATCAATAGAACCGTGCGAGTATATGCGTATTCCCCTTAATTCACCGGCCACGAAAGAGTCGGGAGGGCAATCAGAGAATGCCACTTCCATAAGATACAACTTCGCTTCGTCAGCAGGGAACCCATCTATAGTTATGGGAGTCAGATACACCTTCTCTATTTTAAAGTTTGTGACAACATAGTAGTATTCATTTTGACATGCACTTACTACAACCATCACCAGAACAATCATTGCAGTGGCAAGCAGGGAACGACTTGTCTCTTTTTTCCTTTTTTCCATAATCCGTTTTCTTTATAATCATCAATTCTCCTATAGGACAGTAGTTTTCTGACGTACTATAATTGTTACCGTAAGACTATAGTCTATATT
>JAEEGI010007965.1_pt1 | contig 23556 bp, 19 predicted proteins | sample 8958751 | NCBI WGS metagenome assembly JAEEGI01 (sample SAMN16246545, study PRJNA631951) | gut metagenome | biome: gut microbiome; feature: rumen; material: KS-attached | host: Bos | place: Iran: Karaj | collected 2018-10 | reverse complement strand
TCTGTTTGTCGTTGACCTTTGCGCTGGCGTGCAACCAATGCACCATTCCGTTTTGCCGGAAAAGGGAAGCGTTGAACCGCAAGGGTGGTCAAAAACTGTCAGGGCAGGCGATGACCCGTGAGAGCAAGGTTGCAAAATGGAATCTCCGTCTCGCTAGGGCTGGCTCTGGCGGGGATGTTGCGCTTCCATTTCATCCCGATCATACGAGAGATCAACCATTGAATCACACACCACAATTTCCCGCAAAAAAATTCAATTTCGCATTAAAAAATTTAGTATTTTTGCGAGGGTAATATATTGTGCATATTATTTCAAAAAAAATTTATAACAAACTAAATACCAATCAAATATGGCAATGCAAGATAAAATCAACGAGCTTTTGTCCTTGAGGGAGAAGGCTCGTTTGGGCGGCGGTCAAGATAAGATTGACAAACAGCACGCCAAAGGCAAATATTCCGCGCGGGAGCGCATCCTGATGTTCCTCGATGAGGGCAGCTTTGAGGAGTTCGACATGTTCGTGACCCACCGCTGCGTGAACTTCGGCATCGAGAAGGACAAATTCCTGTCCGACGGCGTGGTGACCGGCTACGGCACCGTGAACGGCCGTCTGGTCTATGTTTTCTCACAAGATTTCACCGTGTTTGGCGGTTCTCTTTCCGAGACCTTCGCCGCGAAGATCTGCAAGGTGATGGACCAAGCCATGAAGGTCGGCGCTCCCGTCATCGGCTTCAACGACTCCGGTGGAGCCCGTATTCAGGAGGGTGTCAACAGTCTGGCCGGCTATGCCGAGATCTTCCAACGCAATATCCTGGCTTCCGGTGTGGTTCCGCAAATCTCCGCCATCTTCGGACCTTGTGCCGGCGGCGCCGTCTATTCCCCCGCATTGACCGACTTTATCATGATGGCGCAGAACTCCAGCTACATGTTCGTGACGGGTCCGAAGGTCGTGAAGACCGTCACTGGCGAGGACGTGTCTGTTGAGCAGCTCGGCGGCGCGACCATCCACTCCACCAAATCCGGCGTGGCGCAGTTCTCCGTTCCCGACGAAGAGACGGGTATCGCCTTGCTGCGCGACCTCATCGGCTATCTGCCCTCCAACAACATGGAAGAGCCCCCGTATGAGCCCACCGAAGATCCCATTAACCGCTTAGAGGACAGCCTCAACTCCATCATCCCCGACAACCCGAACCAGCCTTACGACGTGAAGGATGTGATCGGCGGCATCGTCGATGACGGCAAGTTCCTCGAAGTGCATGCCACCTACGCACAGAACATCGTGGTCGGCTTTGCCCGTTTCAACGGCATGGCCGTGGGTATCGTGGCCAACCAGCCCAAGTGCATGGCCGGCGTGCTCGACATCAACGCTTCCCGCAAGGGTGCGCGCTTCGTCCGTTTCTGCGATGCCTTCAACATCCCGTTGGTGACGTTGGTTGATGTTCCCGGTTTCCTGCCCGGCACCGGCCAAGAGTACGGCGGCATCATCCTGCACGGTGCGAAACTGCTTTACGCTTACGGCGAGTGCACCGTGCCGAAAGTCACCGTCATCCTGCGCAAGAACTACGGCGGTGCATACTGCGTGATGAGCTCCAAACACCTGCGTGGCGATGTGAACTACGCATGGCCGACGGCTGAGATCGCCGTGATGGGCGGCAGCGGCGCAGCTGAAATCCTCTATGGTTCCCAGATGAAGAAAATCGAGGATGCCGGCGAGCGCAAGAAATTCCTCGACGAAAAAGTCGAAGAGTACCGTCAGAAATTCTCCAACCCATACGTGGCCGCGCAATACGGTTACATTGACGATGTCATCGAGCCGCGCAACACCCGTTTCCGCGTGATCCGCGCCCTCGAATCGCTGCGTAACAAACGTTTAGAGAATCCTGCCAAGAAACACGATAACCTGCCGTTGTAATCAATCCCGTAGGGACGCGATTCATCGCGTCCGTGAATCGGACACGATATTAAAATTCGAACACGATATTAAAATTCGGACGCGATAATCAGAAAATCGGACGCGATAAATCGCGTCCCAACAATAAAAAAAACAATAAATTCAGAGATTTATGAAATCGATTTACAAATATATCTTCACCGTTGTCGCGCTGTTCGCCGTCACCGCCACCTTCGGGCAGTCGGTACACGACCTGCGTCTCAACGAGATGATGATCAAGAACGAGGATAACTATGCCGACGAGTATGGCCGTCACGTGCCGTGGGTGGAGATTTTCAACACCGCCTACAATACGGTCAACATCACCGGCTGTTATCTCACCGACGACACGACGGGTCTGGCCAGAGCCGGCAAAAAAGGCGGCGAAATCCCGGCCCGCTGGTACCGTATCCCCACGGACCAGAAAATGTACATGCCCCAGCGCAGCTTCCTGATTTTCTATCTGGACAATTCACCGCTATACGGACCTTACCACACCAACTTCAACCCGGCAGAGTCGCAAACACGCTATATTGCGCTCATCAGTGCCGACGCCAAGGAACTGCTTGATTTGGTGGTATATCCGACAGAACTGCGCGACACTTGCCGTTCTTTTGGTTACGTAATGGACGGTGCCCGCGACTCAAAGTCTTTCAAGCAGGGCAAACGACAAGCTGGCGAACTGGCCTTTCTGGATGACTTCACCCCAGCTTCCTCCAACGAGACGGGCGCGAAAATCTCCAAACAGGAGAAACTCAAACGCGACGACCCCTACGGTATAGGCATGGCCATCATCTCCATGGCAGTGGTGTTTTCAGCACTCATCATGATTTACATCATGCTGAAAATCTTCAATTACGTCAGCCGCCGCTCCACCCAGAAGTCCAAAGCCAAAGCAGAGACAGCCACTGCGAAAGTCGCCGCAGTGAAATCCGATGACGACAAAGAGGTAGAGGCAGCCAACGCGGAGGAGATCGCCGCCATCGGCGTGGCCCTGCACCTGCACTTCGGCAGCATGCACGACGAGGAGAGCGAGGTCATCACCATCAACATGCCCTCCAAACACTACTCGCCGTGGGCTCAAAAAGAACTTACCATGAAGAGAAATCCCAGAAGATAATCACCAAAATCAGAGATAAAGAATATGAAAACCTATAATTTTAAGATTTACGGAAATAAATACGCCGTTGAAGTCGGTGAAATCGAAGACAACATGGTCGATGTGACCGTGAACGGCGCACCTTACAAGGTGGAATTGGATATGGAATTGAAACCCCGCACGGTGGTGAAACCCGTGGTGACGGTGGCCGCGCCGCCGAAGGCCCAAGCAGCCGCTCCCGCGCAGAAAGTGGCTCCCGCCGCTCCCTCAGGTGGTGGCGGCACACTCAACTCACCGCTGCCCGGCACCGTTCTGGACGTGTTCGTGAGACCAGGTGACGCTGTGAAGGTCGGCCAACGCCTCCTCCTCCTCGAAGCCATGAAGATGGAGAACAACATCGACGCCGACCGCGACGGTGTGATCAAAGAGGTGAAGGTCAACAAGAGCGACGCCGTCATGGAAGGCCAGGTGCTCGTGGTTTTTGAATAAGGAATTTCATCATCATAAAAGATTGAGATTATGTTAGAGTTTTTCAAAGAAGGATTATTGCAATTCCTGAGCTATTCCGGTTTCGGAAACTGCACCTGGGGGCATATCATCATGATATGCATCGGCTTGGTGTTCATAGCTTTGGGAATTATCAAGGAATATGAGCCGCTGCTGCTCGTGCCCATCGGATTCGGTATCATCATCGGTAACATCCCGTTCACCGATGGTCTGCAGGTGGGTGTCTATGAGAACGGCGCCGTGCTCAACTACCTCTATTTCGGTGTGGTCAAAGGTTTCTATCCGCCGTTGATCTTCCTCGGCATCGGGGCCATGACGGATTTCTCGGCCCTGATCTCCAACCCGAAACTGATTCTCATCGGCGCGGCCGCACAGTTCGGTATCTTCGCGGCTTACATCACAGCCCTGTTGCTGGGTTTCACTCCCATGGAAGCCGGTGCTATCGGTATCATCGGTGGTGCTGACGGCCCTACCGCCATCTTCATCTCCTCGAAGTTGGCTCCGAGCATGATGGGTGCCATCGCCGTGTCGGCCTACTCCTACATGGCCTTGGTCCCGGTGATCCAACCCCCGATCATGCGCGCGCTGACCACCCCGCAAGAGCGCCTCATCCGTATGCGTCCGCCTCGTGCGGTAAGCCACCGCGAGAAAGTGCTCTTCCCGATGATGTGTATCCTGCTCACCGCGTTCCTCGTGCCTACGGGTCTGCCTTTGTTGGGTATGCTCTTCTTCGGTAACCTGCTGAAAGAAAGCGGCGTGACCAAACGTTTGGCTAACACAGCCTCGGGTCCGCTGGTGGATATCGTGACTATCCTCATCGGTCTCACCGTCGGTGCTTCTACGCAGGCCACCAACTTCCTGCGTCCGGCCTCTGTGCTCATCTTCGTGCTGGGTGCCTTCTCCTTCGTGATCGCCACCGCTTCCGGTGTGCTCTTCGTGAAGTTCTTCAACCTCTTCCTCAAGGGTGACAACAAGATCAACCCGCTCATCGGTAACGCCGGCGTTTCCGCCGTGCCCGATGCAGCACGTGTCTCCTTGGTCGAGGGTCAGAAGTACGACCGCACCAACTTCCTGCTTATGCACGCCATGGGTCCCAACGTGGCCGGCGTCATCGGCAGCGCAGTGGCCGCAGGTATCCTGCTGAGCTTCTTGTACTAAGAGGTGAGATGTAAGTCTTAAGACTATAAAAAAGGCATCCTTTCGGATGCCTTTTTTATTATCTACTGTCCGTAACCGTTTGTCGGCCACATAGATGCAGGAAATCACAGTTCTTGCAATTATCCTCGTTTTCGGTCTGCGCAAACGGTGTGCCCGCATCAAAAATGTCAAGAAACAAACTATTCAGACATTCTTCAAACACAGACTTATAAGTTAACAGATTGTCATTCTGAAAGATATTCGCCATCAGGAGATATTTGGGACTGTTTTTGCTGACCTCTCGGGTGCTGAGTATGCCCGCTTTCACAACTGAAGACGATTCTCCGGCATCATGTTCGTACATTAACAAATACGTGATAAGTTGGAACAATTTGTCGTATTTGCTGTCCGTAAAAACAGTGTTGATAAGGTTTCGCACGACATCATCCGTCAATTCCGTGTCCTTTTTCACCGAAAGATGGAGTTTGGATTCTTCCACTTTGCCCGTCTTGTAATCCAATATCATGACCTCGCCGTTCCCGTTCTTCTGCACCCGGTCAATACTGCCAGTCATTTTCACGAAGAAGGAGGGTTTTCCATCCTCCGGAGTAACCGTATAATCCTGAATATCAATCTTCATCTCGTTGGATGTAATCCTCCACGGGAAGTCAAGAAGCTCCGTTTTCGCCCGCTCCAAATAGCTAACCACGGTCTCTTTGATGATGCGCCGGTTAATCAGCCAATAACCTTGGCTTAAGTCGTTCGCGGACATTGACTCCCGACCTTTCAACTTGAGAATTTCAGCACAAATCAATTCATCACACAAGTCGATATACTTCTGCAAAACAGCCGCATAACGTTCGCTATGACTTTCGCAGGCGATAATTTCGTCGAAAGCGGCGTTGAAAATGGCGTGGATGACGGTTCCCAACTCGTTGGCTTCCAGTCTGTCGGAAAGAATTGTCGGGGGTTGCACATTCATCAGGTAGCGCAAGCAGAATTTGAGCGGACAAAGGATGAACGTCTGCAGCGATGAAGCGGAAAAGGAGTGTTTGTGAAGTTTTTCGAGTAGTTCGTCGCTCTTGGGGATGCTCAACGCTTTTCTGACCGGAAGGGAGAGATCAAAATCCTGTTTGAGATTTTGGATGCGGATGTGGTCTTCCATCTGCTGGTTCCTCACCTCGAACTCCAGCTGGGAGATGAAACGGCTCTTTTCGGCCATCGTAGTGTCGGAAGAACTGTTGTATATCAGCACCACATTCTCCGCACGTTGCAGCAGACGGAAAAAGTGGTAGGCATACACCTGGTCTTGGTAAAGATAATTGGGCAGCGCCTCTTTGCCGTCGAATTTGTACTTGAAATCGAAGGGCAACAGCGAATTGTAGGTGATTCCTTTGGGAAGGGTGCCCTCATTCACTGACAGCATGATGATGTTTTTGAAATCCATCATGCGGGTTTCAAGCAGCCCCATCACCTGAAGACCGCTGTCAGGGTCACCCTTTATGGCAATAGTCACCTCGCTCATCATCTTGGTCACGGCAAATTTGGCAAAAGCGAAATCCACCGTTTCGTCTGGGCCGAACCAAGCATCGAAGAGCGACTGCATTTCCGTCAGCCTGCGAATCACTTCCTGCCATAACTCCTTGTATTTCCCAGCGTTAGTAACAGAATCCGCATATTGGCAAAAACGCGACAACAGGGAAGGGAAACAACGGCTGATTATATTTTTGGAAAGATTTTCAAATACCTCTTTTTTAGGAAGTTGCGAATATCGAATAACTGTTGGGAAGAAGGCCTCTGAAGGGGTCTCAGTCCGAAGCAGCTCGTGTTGCCATAACAGCTCAACTTGTTCGCCACTGAAGGAGAGTTCCGCACTGTCGTCTGCCGTCAGTGCGAATACCGACTCGTAAACCGCCATCAGCTGTAGCAGCAACGAGCATACCGGCGTGGCTGTGAACGGGAAGCCCATAGTCGCGTTAATGTTCAGATCGTCAGGTTTGTAGGCCGACAGGAAGGGTAACATCAGATCTTCGTCCGCCAGCACTACCGCCGTGTCCGACATATCCACCACCCCATTCTCATCCACCGCATCGGGATTGCCCTGGCGTTTCTGGTTTTTGATGCGTTCAATTTCCTCAACCGCACAGTAAATCTGCCGCATATTCTGCGCTGTGGCCACGATTTTCACCTCTTTGGGAACTGTGGCGTAGTTTTTCTCGTTAAATTCAAGCCGTGCAGGATCCAACTGCAGCTTTTCGCAGTTTCGTTTGATGAAAAAGGAAGGTTCCCGTTGAATACGGGACCCGCCGTTAACTTCCTCCAAATGGCAATAAAACGGATCAATATCGAAATAGAATTCCGTTTGGAAATGTTCCTGAAGATAGCGCAAAATTGTCAGCTCTGCAGGCGAAAGCGCATAGAAGCCGGCGAAAATAAGCCGCTTAAAGGGGATTTTTTTCGCATAATCGGCGATATGTTCAGCACAATCGCGATACAACATACCTTCGTAAGCTTCTCCCTTCTCTCGTAACTGTTTTCCAAACAATCCATATATTTCAGCAAGCAAGTCATTGAATTTCAGCTTTTCACGATCTCCTTCCGAAAGCTCGTCCTTGCCAAAGGGAACCTCGAATTTGGCTGCATCGGCATATTCCCGCAAGATGACTGGAACATCTTGCAACTGCATATCCATGTCGCTAATATCCTTGAGGAAGGCAATCCCCCACGAGAGGATGTTGTGCAGCTCGAAACGTTCTCCTGGAAACTGGCAGGAGACCGCATGCAAATTCAGCAGCTGGGTCGTTTGGTCGATGACGTGAAGCGGCGACAGCCACGCGATGAAATCCTCCATCGGGAAAATCTGCGGCGCAAACATCGCCTTGCCACCATTGGCTTCGTGCAAGCCCTGAAGCAGCCTGCGACGCGCACGACGGTTCGGCAAAACCACCGCAACATCGTGCAAGGGGATGTCGCGGTTTGTGAGGAGTTTGTCAATGATATGGTTCAGAAACGGTTGCATGTTAGCTGTTGATTGTTGACTTAAAGTTGGACAAATGACTTAGACTATTGACTTTGGGTTGATGGATTTTTGATGTTGCAAAGGTAATATTTTTTCAAATGTCACAAGAGTCTGTCTATGCAATTCTATTGAAATCCCAATTTTGGTACAAGAGTTCAATACAGACAACCTTTTCATGTATTAACAAAGTAGAAAGAGGGCAAAAGCTAAAAAAATGTATCTTTGCCGCATGGCTAAGAAACAAATCATGGCGATAGAACAAACTGGCAATTACCGAGAAACGGCTGTGCTGATTGCTGTTTCCACACCCGATGTGGCGGAGGAAAAGACGATGGAATACCTTGACGAACTGGCTTTCTTAGTAGAAACTGCCGGTGGCGAGTGCGTGCAGAAGTTCATACAGAACCTCGCGCACCCTGACACGCGCACCTATTTCGGTTCCGGCAAGATCCGCGAGGTGGCCGACTACGTACACGAGAACGACATTGACATGGTGGTCGTCGATGACGAATTACCGCCATCACAACAGCGTAACATTGAAGAACTTATGCGCTGCAAAGTAATGGACCGCACGCACCTCATCCTCGACATATTCGCCAAGCACGCGCAGACCGCCCACGCCAAGACGCAAGTGGAACTGGCACAGTACAAGTATCTGTTACCGCGCCTAACAGGTATGTGGACGCACTTGGAAAAGCAGCGCGGCGGTATCGGCATGAGAGGCCCCGGTGAAAAGGAAATTGAGACCGACCGCCGTATCATTCGTGACCGTATCTCACTGTTGGAAAAGCGATTGAAAGACATTGACCGGCAAAAGAAAACCCAGCGCGGGCATCGCGAGCAGTTCGTCCGTGTCGCTCTTGTAGGCTACACCAATGTCGGGAAATCAACCATCATGAATCTGCTAAGCAACTCCGATGTGCTCACCGAGAACAAACTGTTCGCCACGCTCGACACCACTGTCCGCAAAGTCGTATTCCAGAATCTGCCATTTCTGCTCTCTGACACTGTAGGATTCATCCGCAAGCTGCCGCATGGCCTGGTCGAGTCGTTCAAATCGACTTTGGACGAGATTCGCGAGACGCACCTGCTGCTGCACGTGGTCGATATCAGCCACCCAGATTTCGAGGAGCAGATTCAGACCGTGCAGACAACATTGTCTGAAATCGACTGCGGCAACAAGCCCACCGTCATCATTTTCAACAAGATAGACCAGTATTCCTGGGTAGAAAAAGCCGAGGACGACCTTACGCCCAAGACGAAGGAAAATGTCACGTTGGAGGAGCTAAAAGCTACCTGGATGGCAAAATGCGGTCCGAAAACGCTCTTTATCTCCGCCAAAACGAAAGAAAACGTCAATGAAATGAAGGATTTCTTATACGAGGAGATTAAGAAGCTGCACATCCAGATCTACCCCTATAATAACTTTTTGTATTAGCTATTGATAGGCAACGGGGAACGCTAACCACTGACTGCTAACCACTTGGCCCTATTCCTTCGACCCTTTCTTCGCGGCAATTGACAGGAAGAGTCCGAGGATGACACTGCAGAAGGCAGCGAAAAGCACTTGGAGATCCTGCGGCAAACAGAAAGTGAGCGTGTGGGCGGGAATCCAGAACATCGGTATGGTCTTCTTGAAAACGAAGCCCCATTGCACTCCCCAGTCCATCTCGCAGATATGGCGTTTCACGGCCACCGGTTTGAACAGCGCCGAGAATGCACCGCCATACTCGCTGATGTGCATATCGGAGATCTTGTGAACGGTCATAAAGACAGGTGCGAAAGCGGTGTTCATCATCACACTGACACAGAAAGCGCCAAGGAGTTTCAGCCACGACATCGGGGCAGACATAGCAGCGGAGATGCCACTGAAGGCCATGTAGCGTTCCATGAATGCCGGCACGCCAAGGCGGAAAACGTTCATCGCCAAGGCAATCCACATGCCCAAGAGTCCCCAAACCACGAATTTCGGGGCAAGGCCAAAGCCCTTATGATAGTATTCGCCCGTTCTCACACGGCAACCGAGCATTTCGCCGAAGGTAGCTAAAACACCGAATTTGAGGAACGCCATCCACAACGGGAAACGCTGGTTTGCATTACAATAGGCATCATATACGCTATCAAACAAAAAGAAAGGAAGCAGACAAATGATGATGACTGCTATTACGATGAAATCGGATTTTTTCATATAATGATTCTGCTTTTATTTAGCGGCAAAAATACGATTTTTTTGGCTGCTAACTTTTGGAATGGTAAAGTTTCTGACAATGTTTACCTCATTGACATTCCAATTAAAAAAAAACGTATCTTCGCAGCGTTGTTTTTGGAATATCTGATTGTAACCTTCAATGGGATATTTCGTTAATAAACAATAATAATCGCAAAATGAAAAAACTATATGTGTTAGCCTTTTGTGTGTTGTTTTGCTTGACTGGTGCCGCTCAAAGTTTCTCGCCATCGGATACTGTTCCTATTTATATTCCCAAAGCCATTGCCATTACTCCGAATATGGACTATATAAACGACTATTTCTGTATTCCCCAAAACAATCTCATCAAGACATTGGATCTCAAAATCTTCAACCGCCAAGGTGCATTGGTTTTTCATACAACCAATAAAGATTTTGTATGGAACGGCTCTGTGAACGGCAGGGTGATTCCTGGTGCTACCTACATATACATTCTTTACTTTGAATACAATGAAAATATTCCTGTTGACAAAAAAAACCGATCGGAAACATTCAAAGGTACAATAACAACTTTATGAGTGTTGAGGCATAAAATAATTATGAACATAAAAAAAGTACTATCAATCATTTTAGCCACAGTCGTAGGTTTCTGGGGCTTGAAAGCTCAAAACACCATTCCTAACAGCGATTTTGAGCTATGGTCTTACGGGAAGCCCGTAGGTTGGACTGTTGGACTTCACGGAACCATCACCTCTATCATAAATCTTCCCGTGGAGGTCAATTTCGGAACCCAGAGCAATGAAGCACATGGGGGAAGTTCAGCCGTAAAACTAGCATCCTCCGACTTCACCATCCCTTATTTAGGATACAACTTGAACCTGCCAGGCATTCTGCAAGCCGGAGAATCGGAAGGGTTCTCCATCCCTCTGGAAGACATCTTGGCCATCATTCAAGCCATCCAGGACACCACTGGCACCTCAGGACTTGATCCAGACAACCTGGCCGCCATGTCATCGCTATTACAGTTGCTCTCCAAAGGTGTCCCCTGCTCCACCGTCCCGGCATCGGTCACCGCTTGGGTGAAATACCAACCGCAGGAAGGCGACCAGCTCATGATGTTCGCTGTGGCGAAAAAGGAGGGCATGCCGATAAGCTACAACTATGGCATCTTCCAAACCGAAGATCCTAACGCTTACCAGAAAATCGGGATCGACCTTGACATGCCCAATGCAGAGTGCGACTCCATCATGATCATCATCCTCTCCTCCACCACGATGAACAGCAGCTCGGTACTCTTTGTGGATGACATCGCTTTGGAATACAGCGGAGTAGGTATCCCCGAACTTGAAGATTTTGACGGGAGAATATACCCCAACCCGGCCTGCAACCAGTTATTCATCCAACCTGACAACGAGAATGTGTACGAATGGACCCTGACCGACATGTCAGGAAAAATTCTCCAGACAGGCAAATCCTCCGGAAAAGCCATTCTTGACACAAGATCTTATGCCACAGGCATGTATCTGCTGCAAATCAAGGCTGACAACAAAATCAGCACCCACAAGGTCTCGATTCGATGACAACACCGCTGATTTGGCTCGCACCGTTGCATGGGATCACTTCCTATACATTCAGAAACACCCTATGCCGTCACTTTGGCGGCATAGATTGTTTTATGGCACCGTTCCTTCCCGCACAGCCTGCCGGCAAATTCCGACAAAAGATATGGCAAGACATCGCGCCCGAAAACAACACCGCCCTTCCCCTCGTGCCGCAACTGATGGGCAACCGTCCGGAACAGTTTGTGAATACGGTATGGATGCTGAACGAACAATTTGGTTACGAGCACTTTAACATCAACATCGGATGTCCTTCGTCCCCTGTTGTGCGCCATACGCGCGGCTGCGGCCTGATGCCCCACCCTGACATCGTGGAGCAGATTGTGGCGGAAGTGACGGGGAGAACGCCATTCCACATTTCCCTGAAAATGCGTCTCGGCCTGCACAATGCCAATGAGGGACGCAAACTGCTCACTCGCATTAACGACTATCCGCTTGAGTTTCTGGTCATCCATCCCCGTTTGGGCGATGACCTGTACGAGGGGGTTCCCGATTGGGACACCTTCGCGGAGTTTTGCCATCTGACGCAACACAAAATCGTCTATAGCGGAGACATTTTCACCGTGGAAGATTACAACAGGTTGGCTGAGCGATTCCCGCAAGTGGCGGCCTGGATGCTCGGTCGCGGATTGTTGCGGAATCCATTTTTGGCTGAGGAGATCAAAGGCCAGAAAACTGGCGACAATAAGGAACGATTTCTCTCCTTCTATCAGGACCTTATCGAAAAACTGCTGCCCATCAGAGGCGAATCGGGCACCTTGGCCAATCTGAAAGAGTTATGGCACTATTTCGCCGTCTTTACCAGTTTATCAGAAGAAAAATTGCAACAATTGTTACGGATTTGCGATTTACGGGAATTTGTGACAGTTAGCAGTTAGTAGTTAGCAGTTAGTAGTTGGCCGTGGGTGTTTCCAAAGTCACACGTCTAAAAAAATGTATATTTGCCGTTGGTGAATATTTTTGACTTATATTTGTAAATACATAAAAATCAAATAATTAAATATCAAAAGTATGAAAAAAAATTCTATTATCTGCAGTTATTTGACGTTATGCCTAATGCTGCTTACCCTTACTGGATTCTCACAGATTAACACGAATGGGGGGTTCGAAAATTGGACGGGGACTACCCCAGACGGATGGTTGGGAGCTAAAAGCAACATTGGTGCCGCCAACGTGGTGAAAATCACTTCCGGGGCTCACTCCGGTGACTTTGCCTGCCAGCTTATCAACACCGCTTCCGGCCACAAACGTTTCACCACCCAAAGCATCCACGTGGATAACGGCACCCAATATGTTATTTCCTTCTGGGTTAAAGGAGGCGGTGATATTCGAGTGGCGATGTATGACGGGCGAGAGACGGGTTCCGGCTATTCCGATTATTCCGATTACCATAACATTAACAGCACAAGTTACCAGCAATTCACAGACACTGTTGTGGCGGCTAACACCATAGATGCAGGTGAGTTCATCCTTTCCGTCAGAAACACCAACGAGGGAGCAAACCACCTGATTGTGGATGATGTAACCGTCTTCGCCCTCTCCAACGAGGGTTTCGTGGCTGAGCCGACGGTTACCGTGAGCGGCAATATGCAGTCCGCCGACACCTACCTCGGCCCCGTAACGGTTACCCTGTCCGCCGCCGATGGCGTGTCCATCCATTACACCTTGGACGGGACAGAACCTGATGCCAACTCAATGCTTTACACGGCGCCTTTCACCATCACGGAGACCACCACCCTAAAAGCCATCGCCATTTCCGGTGAAAACAGCAGCAACGTGGTAACCAGAGACTTCACCATCCTGAATATCGTTCCTCTTTTCTTTGAGAACTTTGAAACCGCCGGTCTCAGCCAAATGACGGTGACGAATGTTTCCGGCGCTTACGAATGGACTACAGGGACTCACAGCGGTAACACCTACGCATACGCGAATGCGTACAACCAAGGTGCCACAGAGACCTGGCTGATCACGCCCGCCATCACCCCGCTGGATGCCGGAGGCGTCACACTCTCCTTCACAACCGCCAAGAACTATAACGGTCCCGGCATCCAAGTGAAGTATTCCACCAACTACAGCGGTTCCGGTTCTCCTGCTGCCGCCACTTGGACGGACATCACATCGGAATGCGCCTTGAGCAGCGGTTCTTGGAACTGGGTGGAGTCAGGCAATGTGGCAGTTGCCGGTACTTCCCCCGTTTATTTTGCATGGGTATATACGAGTGAAGAATCTTCCGCTGCCGGTTGGGAGGTTGACAACATCTTAGTGTCAGCGGAAGCCGCAGTCTCGACCGAAGTGACTGCGCCTGTCATTACTCCGAACGAAGGTTTCTATTATGAGCCCCAGACAATCAGCATCACCTGTGCTGAAGCCGATGCTGTGATCCGTTACACCACTGACGGCACCGAACCCACAGAGAGTTCCACCGTCTATAGCCAACCGTTTACTGTAAGCACCACCACGACCATCATGGCCAAAGCGTGGAAAACCAATATGACCCCGAGCTTCACGGCTACGGCCACTATCTCGTTCCCCACTCAGGTCGCCAACATCGCTGCTTTCAAGGCCGCTGCTTCCAATGAGCCGCAACAGATCATGAGCAATGTGACCTTCGTGTTCCGCAGCGGTCGCTACATGTTCGTGGAGGACAATACCGCTGCTATGCTCATCTATGACAACTCTACTCCCGTGATTACCACCACCTACAACGAAGGGGATGTCATCCAAGCCGGTGTTTTCGGCAAATACACCACGTATCAAGGTATGGTGGAGATGGTGCCCACGCACAACGCTCTTGAGGCTACCGGGACTCCCGTCACGGTCACGCCCGCCAACGCTACCATCTCGAACATAAAATCCCAATACACAGATGTTTACGAATCCAAGCTGGTGCGTCTGAATGATGTGACGTTTATCAATGCCACCACTTTTGTGCAAAACGGCGATACAATGGCTATCTATAACCGATTCAACACATTGACTACGGAAATCTCCACCGGTGACCTGGCTGATGTGACCGGTTTCGTCAGCTATTCCACCAACTACGGTTACCAGATTTATCCTCGCGGTGATGAGGACATCGACATCCATCCTGTGGTGGTGATGGACACGGTTGCCACACCCGAATTTGACCTGTTCAAGGACGGCGAGTTCTATAGAGTGAATATCACCTGCGCCACGGAAGGTGCCAGCATCTACTACACTATCGACGGCACCGATCCTGACGAGTCCTCCAACTTGTTTGACGGCATTTTCCCATTGAACATGCAACCTCGCACCCTGAAGGCCATCGCTATGAAAGAGGGTATGGTGAACAGCGCCATCGCCGTTTACGATTACAATCCGAGCGGCATCAACAGCTATGAGTTGCGCAACAACCTCAGCGTTTATCCCAATCCTGCCATCAACAATGTGACCATCAATGTGAAGAATGACAATGTGACCATCGAAAAGGTGGAACTTTTCAACATTTATGGTCAACTGCTGAATATGATGTATGTGAACGGAAACACGGCAGAAGTTTCCGTCCATGCTCTCGCCACGGGCACCTACTTCGCCAAGATCTTCACCGACAAGGGTATTGTCACAATGCCGGTGATACGGAAATAATCTGATTGTCCATAAAGATGATGTGCACATCATCCTTACCTTGAAGGAGGCGCGACAAATAAATGTCGCGCCTCTTTTGCCTGTTGCCTATTGCCTATTGCCTTAAAAATACTATCTTTGCCGAAAATTTGAAACATGAAAAATCTTTCCGATTTTCCACCGCAACTGTCGCCAAAAATGAAAATGGCCGATGCAATCAACCAGTATCACAGTCTGTTGACCGTTCTTCCGCGTCTTAACATCCCTCTCGGATTCGGAGAGAAGAGTATTGAACAACTCTGTTCCGAACACCACGTTTCGCTGCCCCTGTTCACCCTCATCAGCCGTGTCTATTGTCAGGAAGACTACTACCCGACGGCTAACGAGTTGCAACAGTGCCCCATGGCCGACATCCTGCAATACCTCGTTTCTTCGCACAAGGACTACCTGGAGAACAAACTGCCCCATATTGAGCAGCACCTCCACATGCAGTTGGCTTCCATGGACAAGAAATACATCACCCTCATCTCCAACTTCTACGCTGAATTCCGCAAAGAGATGGAGAAGCATTTCCGTTACGAGGAAGAGGTGATTTTCCCTTACCTGCGGCAGATTCTCTCCGAACAGGAAGCCACCGAGTCCGCCACCTATCAGAAGAACACCTTCCATCAGCAACACGACGACATTGAGGACACGCTCGATGACCTCTCTAACTTGCTGCTCAAGTACATACCCGCCGAAATTTCCCCCGTGGAGCGCGTTGATATGCTGTTAGACGTTTATGCCCTCTCCAACGACATCGCCAGACATGCCATGATGGAAAACCGCATCTTAGTTCCATATATCCAACTGTTAGAATCCAAACGCCATGACTAAGATCGCCATCGCAGAACCCTCAATCATGCTGCGCATCGGATTAGAGCAGCTGCTCCGGGAGTTGCCCGACGCAGAGGTCGTCTTCTCCACCGACAACCTCAACTCCTTATACGCGAGAATCAACGCTTTGCGTCCTGATATTCTGATTGTCAATCCGTTGCTCTTCGACTATGTCAAACGCGCCACCATCCGCGCCGAGTTTGACAACCTGCCGAACCTGCGTCTCATCGGATTGGTCACCTCTTACATCGAATCGCAGCACCAGCGGCAGTTCGCCGGCGTCATCGAACTCAACGACGACTTCCAACGCATCAAATCGACCCTCAACCAGGTGACCAACTCCCTCCAATCCGACGGCGACGAACCCGACACCGACCCCCTCTCCGACCGCGAGAAAGAAGTACTCGTCTGCCTCTCCAAAGGACTGAAAAACAACGAAATTGCCGACACTCTCAACATCTCCGTCCACACCGTCATCACCCACCGCAAGAACATCGTCCGCAAAACCGGCATCAAATCCGTCGCAGCCCTCACTGTCTATGCCATCCTGAACAACCTCATCGAAGAAAAAGACATTATTTAATGTAGAATGTAGAATGATGAATGTAGAATAATACGGTCGAAGGACCATTCCCCCCTTTAGGGGGGATGCCCGCAGGGCAGGGGGGTAAAACAACTTCCTTGAGCAGCCCCGAAGGGGCAAGACGCGCGAAGCGCTAATAACCCCACACAAGCGAAGCGCAGTGTGGGGACACCCCAAAAAGAACACCCATCCACTATGAACATAAGAACCCTACTATCAACAATGCTGCTGTGCCTCGGCATGGCAGCCACCGCGCAGGAGAACGACCCCTACGCCGGCTACGACCGCGTGACCCTCTATGACAGCATGACCGTGCGCATGGAGGAGAACGGCCTCAGCCACTACGTCAACCACCAGCGTTACCGCATCTTGAGTGACGCCGGCGGGCGCGACAACAACACCGTCATCGTCGATTACGACCCGCTGTCGGCCTACTGCGAGATCCGCGACGTGGTCGTCTATCGCCACGACGGCACAGAGGAACATCCCGACTTCATGGTCTGCGACTATCCCGCCCCGGCTCACATGATCTACTGGGGCGCGCGACAGAAGATGGTCGCCCTCGGCCGCCTAGAACCCGGCGACGAGGTGGAGTTCCTCACCTACAAGAAGGGCTTCACCTACGCCCTGCTGCAAGGCGACGACCCCGACGCGAAGTACATCCCGCCCATGCGCGGCCACTTCTACGATATCGTCCCCTTCTGGAACAGCCAACCCGTGAAGGAGAAAGTGTATCAGGTCAGCGTACTGACCAACAAAAACTTGCAGTACAAAATCTACAATGGTAACCTCAACGTGAAAACGAAGAAGGACGGCGACCGCACTATCTTCACTTTCGAGAACAAGGACTACTTCCCGCTGAAGACCCCGCGCTACACGGTGGCAAACAACGACATCGAGCCGAAAGTCATCGTGACCACCGCGAAAGACTGGGAGGCCAAGTCGATGTGGTTCTACGGCGTGAACGAAGATTTCGGCAGTTTCGAGCCAACTCCGGAAATCCAGCAGAAGGTCGATGAATTGTTGAAGCCCGCGAAGACCGAGAACGACAGCTTGGACATCCTCACGCACTGGGTGGCCGACAACGTGCGCTACTCCGGCATCTCCATGGGCGAGGGCGAGGGTTTCACGCTCCACAAGTGCGAGATGACCTTCCGCGACCGCTGCGGCGTCTGCAAGGACAAGGCCGGGATGCTCATCGGCATGTTGCGGGCGGCCGGGTTCAAGGCCTACGCCGCGATGACGATGGCTGGCGAGCGCATCGAGGACATCCCCGCCGACCAGTTCAACCATTGCATCACGGTGGTGCAGCGGCGCAACGGCAACTACCAGCTCCTAGATCCCACGTGGGTGCCAGGCGTGCGCGGCGAACTCTGGTCCAGCGCGGAGCAGCAGCAAAACTACCTCATGGGACTCCCCAACGGCGCGAAGTTGGGACTCACGCCCGTTTCCGACCCGAAAAACCACTACGTCCGGATGACCGCCAACACGCAGGTCACCAAGAACGGCACGCTGAAGGGCACGGTCACCATCACCGCCGACCGGCAGAGCGACCGCACCGTGCGCGGTGTCTTCTACGGCTTCCGCACAGAGTGGCGACGCAGCGTGGAGGAGATGCTCTACCAAGAGTACCCCAACGCGAAACTCAAGAGCGTAAAATACACCAGCGAGGACGAATACCTAAAGCAGCCGGTAAAGATTACGTACACGTTCGAAATCCCTGATTACGCAACCGTTACCGACAACGAGGTCATCGCCACGCCGTTCCTCGCCAACGGCTTCTACAACTTCACCATGCGCCACCTCTACTACAACACGAGTCTCGAAAAGCGCGACTACCCCTTCACTGACCGCTGCTCGCGCTACGTCGCCATCAGCGAAACGATGAAGGTGCCGTCGGGCTACACCCGCGTGAGCGCGCCCCCGGCCCAGCAGTTCGTCACACCAAGCATCTCGTTCAAAGGCGGTTACACCATCGGCTACAACATGGTGACATTCAACGAGACCATCTCCCTCGGCAAGCGCGTCTATGAGGCCTCCGAATGGCCAGCGTTCCGCAAAGCCGTGCAGTGCCAACGGGGATACATGGGAAATCCGGTGGTGTTCGTCAAGTAGTTAGCAGTTAAACGAAAATGTCTCGGTCGAAGCACCATTCCCCCCTAAAGGGGGGATGCCCGAAGGGCAGGGGGGGGTAAGACAAGACGCGCGAAGCGCTAATAACCCCACACAAGCGCAGCGCAGTGTGGGGCTTGACACAGGAGACTGCTCCGTACTGCGGGAACAGCGATAACGACAAAAACAAACAAAAAATGAAAAGATACATACTCATAATCATCGCAATATGCGCCATGTCAACTGTCATGGCCAAGGCTCCCGAAAAGGACGCCGTCTATAAGCTCGTTTCCAAGAGCTACACGTTGAACACCGACGGCTCCACGGAGTTCCGCAAGCGCACGGAGCTGCAGATTTTCACGCGGATGACGTTCGACCATTTTGGGGAGACGTTCATCACGTACAACCCCGATTTCCAGGAGCTCATCATCAACGAGGCCTACACCATCCGCAAGGACGGCAGCAAGGTGGAAACTCCCGAAAACGCCTTCAACCCGATGTTGCCGGAGGGCTGCACAAAATGCGAGCGGCTCAACGGCATCCGCACCATGGTGGTGACCCACACGGCATTGGAGTACGACGCTGTCATCGTCCTCGACTACACCATCCGTTCCAAGAACTTCTTCTTCCAAGAATTGTTGGAAAAGGTTGATTTGCAGGAGGAGGTGCCGGTGGAAAAATACGTGGTCAGCGTGACCGCGCCCGACTACAAGCTCGCGAAATTTGTGTTGAACGGAAAACTTTCCTACTCGGAAACCGAGAGCACCGACAAAGGGATGAAAACCACCGTAATGACCTTCATCAACCTGCCAGAATATCCTACGGATGAGTACATTTTCCCTGGTGATTATAAGGCGGTCACATTCTACACGATGGATGAACCGCATCATATCGTCGGCAAAATTGCCCAGCAAAATGCTATGCAAAAATTTAGCAATCAGAAGATTACAGGCTTCTTCATGGGTCGATTCGCGAAAGAGATGACCGATATGGACAAGGTTTTGTCAGTCAGGGATTACATCCACGACAATATTCGCACCAACCATCTGGATGCCAGCGTGTTGAACTATATGTTCGCCTCGCCGCAGCAGGTGTGGGAGAGCAACTGCGCGTTGCCGATCGAGAAAGACATTTTGCTTGCGGGAGTGTTGCAAAAATTGGGATATGACGCACAATTGGTCTTCGTCACTGAAACGTTGACAAAGAATCCGACAACCATGGTCTATGTCAAAGTGGGCGAAAGATACTATTACATTTCGGCAAATGAAATCGAGGATTTGAGCCTCCATGTGCTTCACCCCAAGTGTTCATTCATTGATTTGAACGGTCAACAATGGGCTCAAGAGAAGATTGATATCAACGTGGATGTGGCTGCCGACATCACCATCGAAAGTGAAAACTGGAACAACCCGCAGGTGGCAGTGAAACGAAAGAATGTAGAGTCCCCTCTGATGGAAACTTTGCGTCCACAGGAAATCGAAGTTGCGAAAGTGTCTGTCTCCCAACTTGCCAGCAAATACTACGAGCTGACCATTGATGACGGCAACTATGGCACACAAGTCCGCTCTGTGAACATCCATAACGACCGGCAATACGATGTGTGCACGGATGGAGCCGTCGAGAAATACGCCTACACGGTCAAGTTGCCCGCTAACGTTCGCATCTTGACAAAACCCAAGCATAAAGAAATCACCGTTGAGAAGGCCAAACTGCTGACTGATATACAGATAGACGGTCAAACAGTGACCATCACCCGCCAGCTCAGCCTGCCTTTCGATTGGGTTACAGCCAAGAGCGCAAAAGCGTTCAAGGCAATGATGGGAGAGTGGGAGGCACCTGTGAAGGTGGTATTTCTGTAAATTATTCGTTATCTTCTACAGGCAAAGCTTCCTCTTGTACCGGCATTTCCTCTTCGCCAACGCTCTCGTATTCCGCGCGGAGTTGCTCGTAGAATTTGGTGACAGTCATCTGCATATAGGGAATCAGCCACAAATAGCCGATAAACAAGGTCAAAACACCCAACAGCATCCAGCCGATGAAGCTGAGCTCCAGCAGGAAGAGTTCCCATTTGTGACCACGCATCATCATACGGCTTTTGCGAAGAATATCTCCGGCAAATAGCTCCTTGTCGTCGTGGAGAAGGTACGGCACCATCGAATAGGCGAGGGCGAAGATGCAGACGGGTATCATCATCAGAACCATCAGGCAGATCAGCCATGCGTAGCTAACAGAGCCGTTTGCAAAGCCAACACCCGCTATGACAGCTAACATGACACAGGGCAATGCGACGGCGAAGATGAGAATAGACATCAGCAACAACGTGCCGATGACGTGCCCGAAGCGCTTGTAGCCGCAGAACAGGTCACCGATGTCTGCCGGCAAGTTCTGGCGAGAGGAGTTCAGATAGGCAACGTAATAGCCGTACTGCATGGGAAGCATAAGGAGACCCAGTATCCCTCCGATTATCAGGAACACGACTGCCAAGGTGGTGAATGAGCTGCCTTGGAATATGGTGCCGCATTGTGCCAGAAATTGGACAATTCCATACAGCAGGATGAAGATGAACGTGAGGCCGATGAATGAGCCCCATTTGCCTCTCAGCGTGGCCAAGGCCTGGTCTTTTAAATCGTTGATTTTTCCCATAATGTTTCAATTTTATTGGTGAATAATTGCTGGCAAAAATATAAAAATCATGCATACACACAACCGAACGATAGTTCATGATTACGCATCAACTTTCCGAAATATCAGTGGATTAGGACATTTCGTATCTTGTAGTGCATGATTTTTCCCTTTTGCTGATGGCTGAGATCGTCAGTTTTTTTCTAATAATGCCGAAGAGTTAGTGCAGGTGATGTGAAAGTTTTTTTGTATTTTTGCAACTTAATTTTTACAATATGAAGATTCGAATCGCAATTATCGGATACGGCAACATCGGAAAGGCCGTGGAACAAGCGGTGTTGGCCGCCGCGGACATGCAATTGGCCGGAATTTATCATCATAACGACAATTTGGATTCTATAGACGCGGACGTGGCGGCTTTGTGTACGCCCACACGCAAGGTGCCCGCCTTTGCGGAGAAACTGCTGCGTCGCGGCATCTGCACGGTCGATAGTTTCGACATTCACGGGCAGATTTATGACTTGCGCGAACAACTCACCCCCGTTGCCCAGGAGCACGGAGCGGTTAGTGTCATTGCCGCCGGTTGGGATCCCGGTTCCGACTCTGTGGTTCGCGCTCTGCTCACGGCCATCGCGCCCAAGGGCATCACCTACACGAATTTCGGTCCTGGACGGAGCATGGGGCACACAGTGGCCGCCAAGGCCATCCCAGGCGTGAAGGACGCACTCTCGATGACCATCCCGTTGGGCACGGGCATCCACCGCCGCATGGTCTATGTGGAGTTGGAGGACAGTGCCGACTTCGCCACCGTGGAGAAACAACTGCTCGCGGACGACTACTTCGCCCACGATGAGACCCACGTGATTCCTGTTCCCTCAGTCGATGCGCTGAATAACGTGGCCCACGGCGTGCATCTGGAACGTTCCGGTGTGAGCGGTGACACCCACAACCAGCGGTTTGAGTTCAACATGGAAATCAACAACCCTGCCCTCACCGGCCAGGTTCTGGTGGCGGTCGCCCGTGCGGCGATGCGCATAAAGGAAGAATCCCGATACGGGGCTTATACCCTTATCGAGATTCCTCCCATTTTCCTATTGCCGGGCAATACGGAAAACAATATTCGAAATTTGGTGTAGTCTATCTGAAAAGGTTGGATTCGAGTACCTTGGTCACATTAAGCAAAGCTGCGGCAGCCTCTTCCAAGCTTTCCTCTGTTTCCTTAATCACATTTTCAGCCTCCTTGATGATGGCTTTTTGATCTTTCTTTGACATGGAAGGATTGTTTTTGGCCGCATCAATGCTTTCGTATGCCTGCACATAATTGGAGTACAAGTCATCCATGTTGGTGACTTTCGAGTTGGATCCATAGCCGGCGTAAGTTTCGGTCAGAGTGGGTCTGTACAATGTGTATGTGATTTTCCCATCCTCCAACGCGAATTTGATGACGAATTTGACATATTCGTTGAAATAGCCGGCGAAAGGATTCATCCATGATCTGGATTTCGCGGAACCGTTGACCATCACTTCCCCTTTGGCTTCGTCTTTGGAGAAAACGGCGTCGCTGTTGAATGTGGTCACCGCCCATGCGCTAACACTTTCAAACAGCTCCGCTTTAGTTTGGTCGGTCTCATACTCGTTGGTGTAACAAATTCTTCCCTTGTTATCTGTCGGGAAAGTCACTTTTTGGGCGAATACACCGCTTATTGCTAACGCAACAATACAAATGGTTACAAAAATCTTTTTCATAATAAAAGTTGTTTAAAATTAAATGTTCAATGTGATATATGATTAACTTTTTGTCATTATTTTTATAAACTCCTAATCTTTGATTTTATGTGGAAAAAATATTTTAAAGTGCAAAGATACATTTTTTTCTTTCAAAAATTTTTTTTTGCAAAGATATCAGCCGATTGCAATTGACTAGTGCTCTTAAGGTAAGTTTAGTTCGTCAATTGTGTTAAATGGCGGATTTGATTTCTTTGCTGTCCAGTCTTATTTGACAAAAATAAAGGCACAAAAGAACACTTATTTTTAAACGGAAACTACGAGGCTTCGGCGAGGACAACCGTTCCTTTGCCCGCGTCCATCCTGATGCGGTCGCCGTTTTTCAGCAGTTTGGTGGCCCCTTTCATGTTGACAATCGCGGGCAGTCCATACTCGCGCGCCACAACCGCCCCGTGAGACAAGGACGATCCGATTTCGGTAATCATCCCGTTTACGATGGAATAGTACGGCGTCCAGCCGATATCCGTGAACCGCGCCACCATGATTTCCCCTTTTTG
>JAEEGI010007962.1_pt1 | contig 23558 bp, 16 predicted proteins | sample 8958751 | NCBI WGS metagenome assembly JAEEGI01 (sample SAMN16246545, study PRJNA631951) | gut metagenome | biome: gut microbiome; feature: rumen; material: KS-attached | host: Bos | place: Iran: Karaj | collected 2018-10 | reverse complement strand
AACTGACCATTCTGACCACCGACCAGCAGGGGCAGGCGGAGGCTTTTCCGCTGGATCCGCGCATCCGGCGATATGATCTGGGCATCAACTACGAGAGCAATAACGGAGGTTCGCTGCTCGACAAACTGGTCCATTACCCGGTCAAGCAGTTTCGGCATCGCCGGCGTCTCGCCCGAAAACTGGCGGAGATCAAGCCCGACATTACCGTCTCGATGTTCTGTAATGAGGTGAACCTGCTGCCGAGAATCCACGACGGCAGCCGGAAGGTGCTGGAAGTGCATTTTTCCCGTTTCAAGCGTCTCCAATACGGCCGTGGTGGGCTCTGGAGCCGGATCGACCGGCTCCGCAGCCGGGATGACGCCCGGCTGGCGAGCCACTATGACCGCTTCGTCGTCCTGACCGAAGAAGACAAAGGCTACTGGCCGCAACTGCCCGGTCTGCGGGTCATCCCCAACCCCAGGACATTCACGCTGCCGGAGCCGGCTCCTCTGCAAAACCACACCATTCTGGCCGTCGGCCGGTATTGCCACCAGAAAGGTTTCGACCTGCTGCTGAAGGCTTGGAAGATGATCGATACGCAGGGCTGGACGCTCCGGATCGCCGGAAGCGGCGACCCGCTGGAAGACGTCCCTGACAATGTAATTACCGGCCCCTCTTCGGAAATCATTGAAGAATACCGCAACGCGGCTTTTCTGGTGATGAGCTCCCGCTACGAAGGCTTGCCCATGGCGCTGCTGGAAGCCCAGGCAGCCGGACTTCCCATTGTCTCGTTTGCCTGCAAATGCGGGCCGCGCGACGTGCTTACCGACGGTGTTGACGGGCTGCTCATTCCCGAAGGCGACGTCGCCGCCCTGGCGGCTGGGATGAAGCGGCTGATGGACGACGAAGAGCTGCGCCGCAAAATGGGCGCGGCGGCCTTCCGGAATTCCGAAAAATACGACAAAGAACGCATCATGGCCTTATGGGAGCAACTCTTCCACGAGTTATCGTAGTTTCCGCCGTCAATATCCGGAAGGGCGGTACGCTGACAATCCTGCGGGAATGCCTGCAGTACCTCTCGCGCCAGGAAGGCCTGAAAGTCTATGCTTTGGTCCACGACCGGAAGTTGTGCGATTACCCCGGCATCGAGTACCTGGTGTTCCCCTGGACCATCAAGGAATGGGGCCGGCGGCTCTGGTGCGAGTATGTGACGATGCACCGCGTCAGCCTTGACATCGAGCGGCGGGAAGGGCAGGAAATCGACACCTGGCTCTCGATGCACGACACCACGCCCCGCGTGAAAGCCCGGCACCGGGAAGTTTATTGCCACACCTCCTTCCCGTTCCTGAAGTGGCACCTGCGCGACCTGGTGATGGATCCGAAGATTCCGCTCTTTGCGATGTTCACGCGCTTCGCCTATCGCATCAACGTCCACCGCAACGACTGCCTGATCGTGCAGCAGGAATGGTTCCGCGACGGGCTGAGCCGGATCACGGGGTTCCCGAAGGAAAAGATCCGGGTCATTCCCCCGAAAGTGTCGGTCGAAGGCATCGTCCCGGAAACCATCGTCCCGGAAGTCCCCCTGTTCCTGTATGTTTCAACGGCAGACTGCCACAAAAATTTCGAGACCTTGTGCGAAGCGGCCCGCCTGCTGGAGCGCGAAGTGGGAACCGGAAAATTCAAGGTTGTACTCACGATTGCGGGCACGGAGAACCGCTACGCCCGCTGGGTCAAAAAGCACTGGGGCGATGTTTCTTCCATCGAATTCAAGGGCTTGATGCCCAAAGAGAAACTGTTCGGTTACTACCGGGCGGCCTCCTGCTTCATCTTCCCCTCCCGGGTCGAGACCTGGGGCCTGCCCATCACGGAGTATCTGTTACTGAACGGCGGTCGGATGCTGCTTGCCGACCTGCCCTATGCCCACGAAACCAGCGAAGGCCGCGGGGAGTTCTTCCCTGCCACCGACGCCCGGAAACTGAAAGAGCTGATGTATGAAAGTCTTGCAACTCGGTAAGTTCTACCCCATCCGCGGCGGAGTGGAAAAGGTAATGGAGATGCTCACAGAGGGCCTCTCCGCCCGGGGCGTGGACTGCGACATGCTCTGCGCCAGTTTCGACGGCCACAAAGAGAAGCAGATCATCCCGCTCAATGAGCACGGAAGGATCATCGTGGTGCCGACCTTGCTGCAGGCGGCAGGGACGATGATTGCCCCGATAATGATCGGCTGGCTGCGGAAACACGCTGCCGAATACGACATCATCCACATCCACCACCCCGACCCGATGGCGGCCCTGGCCCTGCGGCTGAGCGGCTATCGCGGCCGCGTGATTGTGCACTGGCACAGCGACATTCTTTCGCAACGCTTCTTCCTGTTCTTCTACAAGCCGCTGCAGAATTGGCTGATCAAGCGAGCTGAGAAGATTGTCGGCACGACGCCAGTCTATGTGCACGAATCGCCCCACTTGCAGCACGTTCAGGACAAATGCACGTATGTCCCCATCGGCATCGACGGGCTGCAGCCCGATCCGCAACGGGTGGCCGAGTTCAGAGGCCGTTTCCCGGACCAGAAACTGATTCTGAGCGTCGGGCGGCTGGTTCCCTACAAGGGTTATCCTTACCTGATCGAGGCCATGGCCTTGCTGCCCGAAAACTACCGCCTCGTCATCGGAGGAACCGGGCCGCTGCGCGAGCAGTTGGAAGCGCAGATCCAGCAGTTGAATCTCCAGAACCGCATCGATCTGATCGGTTATGTACCTGATGAAGACCTACCCGTCTGGTTCGGCGCCTGCGACTGCTTCGTACTTACCAGCACCATGAAAACCGAGGCTTTCGGCATCGTTCAAATCGAGGCCATGAGTTGCCACAAGCCCGTGGTAGCCACCCGAATTCCCCAATCAGGCGTGTCGTGGGTCAACGAAGACGGGGTGTCGGGACGCAATGTGACACCCGGAAAACCCCAGGAATATGCCTCCGCAATTCAAGAAGTTGCGGAAAATACTGAAAAATACGGAGAAAGTGCGTATCTTCGCTTTTTGAATTGTTTCACCCGCAAACAGATGATCATCAATATCGAAAACCTATATGAAACACGTTAACCGTTTCTTCCGGCCGCTGCTTCTGCTGCTGGTCCTTTCGGCTGTCAGTTGCACCACGCCCAGATCCTTGGGCTACCTGCTCGACATGGAATATAACCACGACTATCCGGCCATCCCGGCTCCGGAACTCAAGATGCAGAAAGAAGACCGGTTGAGAATTCAAGTACTTAGCGAGAATTCCCAACTTTCGGCCCCTTTCAACACGATGCTCACGCTCACCGACCTGGCCAATCAGACGGCCCGGCAGCCGATCCTCACCTACATCGTCGACCGTGAGGGCAACATCGACTTCCCGGTTTTGGGCAAGCTGCACGTAGAAGGTTTGACGCTTAAGGAGATCGAGCAAATGATTTCCAACGAAATCATATCCCGCGGCTACATCAAACAGCCTGTCGTCAACGCCGAACTCGACAACTTCCAGGTTACGGTCATCGGCGGTAGCGGCGGTGGCATTCTGCAGATTCAGGGGCATAGCTTCAACCTCCTGCAAGCCATTGCGCGAATCAACGGCGCCACGACGAACGAAACGATCAACATCAAGGAAGTGACCGTGATCCGCACTGAAAACGGCATCCGCACCGCCTATGCCGTGAACATGCAGAAGAAAGCGCTCTTCGAATCGCCTGTCTTTTACCTCCAGCAGAACGATGTCATTTACTACAAACCGAAAGTCTACCGTCTGAGCCAGCCTGCCAATGCATTCATCGGCTTCTTCGGTACCATCACCGGTTTTGCAAGCCTCATCCTTTCCTATCTGGCCTTTACCAAGTAACACACCATGCAAGAAAAAGTCAACAACAACCGCGTCAACCTGATCGACCTGTTCCTTTACCTGCTGAGTCACTGGTACTGGTTTGTGCTTTGCGCCGCGCTCTGCAGCGGCTATGCTTACTACAAGTATGCAAAGACCCCCTTTACATACAGAAGCGACGCCACCGTCATCATCAAAGACCCGAGCAGCGCCCGTACGACTGCCAGTATGACCACGTACAGCAACCAGATCAACCGCATCAATATGACCAACGAGATCCTGCAGCTCCGGTCCAAGCAACTGATGCAGCAGGTCGTCGAGGCCATCGATGCCGATATCAATTACAACCTCCATATCAAGCTGCGCGACGTTGAGCTCTACAAGCTGGCTCCCGTCAAGATGAACATCCTGCGCGAGGAAGGCGTTCCGGAATCGTTCAGGCTGACAGTGACCACCATCGACCCTGAAAATATCCGCGTCCAGCTGTCCGACGGTCGCTCGGCGACGGTCGCTCTGGGAGACACCGTCTCGGTCTATGGAGCCCGCGTATTCTTTACGGCTACGCCGTACTACAACGGAGAAGGCGCCGGCAAGCCGGTGACCATCACGAAGTCTTCGGTCGCGAATGCCGCCAACGCCTTCCGTTCGCGGTTGAAAGTCCAGCAGAGCAACGGTACCATTCTGCAGCTCTCGATGCAGGACTTCTCGCTCTGGCGGGCCAATGACATTCTCAACACCCTGGTCGACAAATACAACGAAGACGCCATTCGCGAAAAGAACCGCATCGCCGTCAACACGGCCCAGTTCATCAACGAACGCCTGCTCATCATCCAGCAGGAACTCGGCGGCGTAGAAGACGAAATCGCCCGCTTCAAGACTTCGGAGCGCATTATGAACGTGGACCAGGCCACCAGCCAGTATCTCAACGAGAACAAGGGTTACAACGCGGAGATCGTGAAAGTGGAAACCCAGATCAAACTGGCTGAATACCTGCGCGACTATATCACCAATTCCTTCGAGTCCTATGAGCCGATCCCGGTCAACACCGGTCTCGACGATGCCCGCATCAGCAATGAGATCACGCAATATAACGCCCTGATCCTGCAGCGCGAGCGTCTGCTCGACGCCTCCAGTGCCGAAAGCCCTGCTGTGAAGCAGGTTGAAGGCACGCTCCTTCCGTTGCGCCAGAGCATCCTGGGTTCCATCAACAACCTGCTTACCTCGCTCGAAGTCCGTCGCGGCGACCTGGGAGAACTGGAGCGCGAGTCCCTGCGCAAATTCACGGCCATGCCGTCGAAAGCCCGCCAACTCCTCTCGATCGAGCGCCAGCAGAAAATCAAGGAGAGCCTGTATCTCTACCTCCTCAACAAACGCGAGGAGAACGCCCTTACCCAGTCGATGGTGGACAACAACGCCCGCATGATCGATACTGCGGCTGGTTCCACCTCGCCGATCTATCCTTCCCGCAACAAGATGCTGCTGACGGCCATCCTCATCGGTCTGCTGATTCCGGGCGTGATCCTGGTGGCCCGCATTTTCATGGACCAGCGCATCCGAAGCCGGAAGGATCTGGAAGATGCCAATTGCGCTGTCCCGTTCCTGTCTGAATTGCCGAAAGTCAAGACGACCAAGAAGAAGGAGCGCGAACACAAGCAAGATCCCAAATGGACGGCTTACGGGCATTCCGGCAACAAGAACCTGACCGAATCGATGCGTCTGATGGCGACCAACATCAACTTCATGAAACCGGAAGGCTGCGTGAACCCGGTGATCGCCTCCACTTCGTTCAATGCTTCGGCCGGTAAAACCTTCGTGACCGTCAACCTGGCGGCGTGCTTGGCCGACGCCAAAAAGAAAGTGATCCTCGTCGACATCGACTTGCGCAAGCGGACGGTTTCCGGCAAATTCAGCCTCAAACACAGCACGGTGGGCCTCAGCAACTACCTTAACGACGAGACGCTGGTGCTCGATGACATCCTCCACAAGGACGTGCTCAACGGCGTCGACCTCATTCCGGCCGGCCACATTCCACCGAACCCGGCCGAACTGCTGAGTCGCCAGCGCTTTGAAGCCCTGATCGACGATCTGCGTCAGAAGTATGATTTCGTCCTGCTCGACGGTGTACCCTACACGGCCGTAGCCGATATGATGGTCATCCAGAACATCGTGGATATGAATATGTTCATCATCCGCAGCGGACAGATCGACCGCCGCAACCTGCCAGCGCTCGATGCCCTCTACGAGCAGAAGAAGCTCCACAACCCGTGCATCGTGCTCAACGGCACTGAATATCGTGGTCTCTACGGTTATGGCTACGGTTATGGCTACGGCTACGGTTATGGTTACGGCTACGGTTATGGTTACGGCGATGACTCGGAAGGCCGCAAGAAACATCATCGTCGGCATAAGTCAAGAGTGTAGCCGATGACCATTGCAGTTGATTTCGACGGCACCATCGTCGAGCATAAGTATCCGGCAATCGGCAAGGAACTTCCCTTCGCCATCGAGACGCTCAAAACCCTCGCGGAAGAGGGCCACAAGTTGATCTTGTGGACCTCCCGCGACGGGGAATTGCTCGACGAGGCGCTCAAGTTCTGCAAGGATCGCGGACTGGAGTTTTATGCCGTCAACAGCAATTATCCTCCGGGGGCACTGTTTACCAACAAAGCGGGCAAATCCTGCAAGGTTGTGGCCGACGTGTATATCGACGACCGCAACATCGGCGGCTTGCCCGACTGGGGCCTGATCCACGAAATGATCACCGGCATTCGGGAAGAGAAACACAAGGCCCGCCGCCGGCGTCGTTTCCGGCTGTTCGGGCGATGAATCCCCTCTTTTTTGCGCTGCTGCGGAGCGGGCTGTGGGAACGGCCGCTCACAGACAGCGAACTGGCGGCAGCGGCCGCCCTCGATGAAACCGGCTGGTCTGAACTGTGCAGGTTTGCCCGCGAGCAAACGGTTCCGGGCCTGCTTTACCGGGCTGTCACGCATCTGCCGGCTGATTTCAAGCTTCCGGAAGGCTATGTTCTCGATCTGATGGCTTTTGCCGGCGGCCTTGCCCGGGAAAACCAGGCCAAGGCGACCGTCACGAAGCAACTCTTCGACGAATGTGCCGCAGCAGGCTTGCACCCTGTCGTGATGAAAGGACAATCTGTCGCCGCCTACTACGCACACCCCGAACTCCGCTCTTCCGGCGATATCGATTTGTATTTCCCGCAGGAAGAATATCCGCAAGCCCTATCGTTGCTGGGCGGCGAAGTCGCTCCCGACGGAACCCGCCACATCCGCCGCAGCGGCATAGACATCGACATCCACGACCGATACTTCGACCTGCATTGCGCACCTGACAAACTTCCCGCCGTCGGTACGCCAGAAGCCACCATCCTCCTCCTTTCCAGCCACATCCTCAAACACGCCATCGGCCCCGGCATCGGACTTCGTCAATGCTGTGACCTGGCTGCCGCCTGGCACGCCCTCGCCCCTTCAATCGACACGGCGTCCCTGCGGGAAGTCTTCCGCCGTACCGGCACTTACCGCTGGAACCGCCTCCTTTTCTCTTTCCTGGCCGACTGTCTCGACCTGCCCGACTCGCCCTTCCCGGATGAACGGGTTGAATCTGAACCCTTGCTGCGCATCGTCCTTGAAGGCGGAAATTTCGGGCATCACGCCAAAGCACGCACCGATGCCCTCCAGGCCGACGACCGCCGCCGCAAACGCAACACCTTCTCCCGTTTCCTCCGCCGCCTCCCCTTCTCGCTCCGATACGCGCCACGGGAGACAATTGCCACGATCTTCTCGCTTCTGCGAGGGAATCTCAAGTAAAAAAAGAACCCGCCTCCCAAAGGAAGCGGGTCTTTTCTTGACCGATACAACGGATTACGGCTCCGTCGTCGGAGTCTCCGAACCGATACCGAGATCAACAGGCGTGAACTGACCCGCGAGGTCGTTGACGTGGATCTTCGTGCTGTTGTTGTCGCTGGACTCGGTGTCCGTCTTGTTCGTGAAGAAACGGATCCGGTCCGTCTCCGTCGCGCCGAAGACATACTTGTATTCGTACTTCTTCGTGCGAGGGTTCAGCGAGCAGTAGTCCGAGTAATTGATCGTGTAGATGTAGTAGAACGTGTTCCGCGTATTGTCATAATACGACTTGCCCGTCGCAACAGGCAACTTCTGGCTCGTCGCCGAAAGCGTGTTCTTCTCCGCCTCGATCCGGATCTGGATCGGGAACATCGACGAACTCAGGCCTTCCGGAAGCGCAATCCGAAGATCGACCGGCTTGTTGACGCCCTTGATGTCGGCTACGCCATGCGCACTGACAATCGCCGTGGTCGTCATCAGACCCAGCTCGCTTACGTGAGTCAGGGACGGCTTGCTCATCAGCGTGATCAGAATGTCGCGGTAGAGCTCCTTGCTCCCATCGGCTGCGCCCACGCCCTTGACCCGGATGATGCTCTTCCGCATATGAGACTCATCGATGTCGTATGGCGTGAACGTCAGTTCGCCCGACGCACCGCCAACCACCGAACCGTCCACAACCGCAGGATAGTTCTCGAAACCGGCCACCGAAACCACCTCGAACGAGATCGTGCAGACTCCTGCCGTCGTCTTATAAAAGACTTCATCGGGGTAATTCACGTTCGGCGTGAAGTAGAACTGCGCAGCAGTCGTCTCATCCAGCATCAGCTGGATGGGCAGAATTTCGTCGCCATCCTTCTGAACACTCATATAGATGTAGTCCAGCTGGTCCACGTGGATGGCGGACTCCCCGTTCGACAGGTCGCTCAGACCCGCCGTCTCCAGAGACGCCGAGATGTTGCCGAAGTAAGGGCCGTCGAAGGCGGCTTTAGCCGTGTGCTCGCCGTCATCGGCAACCGCACCGGTCTCCGTCAGGTCCTTGATGTGGAGCGTGAACACAAAGTCACGAAGAATCGGGAAATACTGACCCTTGTCGTTCAGCACCTCGATCTTGTACCAGTAGGTATTGGCTTTCTCAAGCTCCTCGGGGGTAAGGCTCTCACCCGTGTGGGGATCATAGAGCGCATGATCGGGCAGAATCTGGATCTGCACCAGGACGGCGGTCTGCGCCTGAGACGTCGTCGGTTTCGGGCGCTCGTACATATACATCGCCTGGGTGGGCAGCTTATACACGCCGGCGGCCGCTTCGTCCGGCTCGCCAGGGAAGCTGTCGTCGATGATCTTCGCGTCGTTGGGCATCGAACCAAGATAGTTGTCCTGACCTTCTTCAGTTCCCGTCAGCTTTTTCCACCACGCCTCGACGCCTTCGGCGGTGCTCCCGTCGACCGTCTGAAGATATGCATTCAGGTATCCCTTAGGGAAACGGTTGCTCGCGTCGCCGGTATAGGGCGCCACATAGCCTTTCTTCGGCACATTGATCAGCGTCCACTGCATGACCTGGATCGCCTCGTCGTCGCCTACCGCTCCGGAAGGCCCCTCGACGACGATCTTCGCAAAGTTACGCAGAAGGCGGATGTCCGCAAACTCGGCAATCAGTTCGGGCGAACCCATCGGAAGGCCCGACTGCGAGTCGACGCTCCCCGTCGTGTTCGCGTGGATGCCGTGCTCAAGGATGAGCTCCTGCCAGTAGGAGCAGGTGTTATCCTGTGTCACCATCTTCTCCATCACGTTGTCGAGGTAGTCGTCCGTCGTCGGGTTCACCGCATCCGGCGGATTCGCGATGAAGTGGATCGTACGCTTCTCGTCCGTGATCGGAAGGAAAGTCTTGAACGTGCCGCCCGTGATGTACGGATGGCCGTCGATCGTCGTCGTGCTCTCCGTCAGATGCGTAGCCGTGATCCAGTTCTGCACGTAACCGTCACCAGGACCGTACAGGCACAGATGGATCTCGAACGGCTCGGACGCAAGGGGACCGTCTCCCATCGTGCCCTTCGTGGACACGGGAATGGGCTCAGGGAACTGTACGTTGAACACCACCGCCACACTCTCGGAATCCGCAACAGTACTGCTGCTGGTGAACGTCTCGGGCTGGCAGGACACCAGTCCCAAAATGAGCGCAAGCGCTAAAATATATTTCGTTGCTTTCATAGCTGGTACTCTTTTTTAACGTTCGTGCATATTGGCGTGATAGTAGTCTGCCCAGTGGGCTTTCCAGTTGGGTTTACCGGTCGCCGGATCGGTCGCCTTCTCCCAGTCGGTCATCATATCCGGGGTACGGATCTTCTCGACACCTTCCGTGGGATCGTCACCCCAGTACCACAGGTCATAGACCATACGGATGTAGACGTTGGCCGAATTCGAAGGATTCTGGACAATGAAAGGAGTGCGGTGCGAGCTGTTTACTCGAATAGCGTCTCCGTTGGCCATACGATAATTACAGTCTGCGAACAACATCGGAAGATTGCCTTCGCCCTGCAGTTTCATCATAAAGGCAAACTCGGCTTCAGTAGGAAGGCGCCAGCGGCCGGCAGGATAGCCATTCTCCTGATACATTGCGCAGCGCTGGACGATGCCGCGTCCGCCAGACGTATTCCAATCGACGGCGCTGGTGATATTCATTGATGAAGATACCAGGAAACGAGGGGCGATGACATTCTGGTCGTCATCGTTCTGGGATGCGATCAGAATCTTAAGGGGCTCCATCCACTCAGCATACTCAGCAGTTGCATTGTTCTCATCATAACCGTGCTCGGCCGAGGCATTCGGAGTACGGTGCTTGCTGTCAGTAACCAGATAGTTGGGAAGAACAAACGTGCTGGCGGTATAACCTGCGGATTCAGCACTAACGCGCGGGTCACCAAGACGGTATTCTTTCTCATACAGCGTTCCGGTGGTGCTTTCGCCAATTCTGTACTGGTATTTGTTGTTACCATCCGTAAACGCGGAAATTGAGACTTCGGTGGTGAAATAGTGGTTGGAACTAACCGACGTAGATCCGCCAGAGTAGAGAGAGCCGTACCACGATTTTGCACCATATGTCGGGCTCGTTGAAGACGACCAGACAACATTGGATTGATAATAATAACCTGCCGTAATATGTGTGGTCTGGTGGCCTTTGCCAATCAGATTACCATACTGGTCACAAACTTCGGGCTCGCCGATCTGGAAACGTCCGTCCAGGAAACCATTTTTCGTCGCGTGCTTGATGATTTCAATGGCAGGGCGTTGCGTGATGGTCACTTCTGCAGATCTTCCTTCTTCATTCACAATTGTCAACTTGATTTCGCGACGAGAGAAGATATTTGCCAGGGGATGCGTAAATTTAACAAATTTTCCAACCACTTCCAGTTTGTACTGATTCCGGTCTCTGGCGGCGTTGGTATTTGAGCCATAGCAGTCCTTTACGGCAAGTGACTGGTTATTGGAGTCCTTGTCCGTGGGCAGCGTTACCTGGGAAACTTGGTCGGCAGGGGCAAAACGGAATTCGTAGTGCGTTCCGTTGGTGGATCCGTAGTACCAATAGCTGACCTCCGTAAAGTAGGCAGTGACCGCCGAACTGGAGGAGAACGGAATGTCCACGGATTCCTCGCTATAAAGGGTGAACTCCCGCTTCGGCACGTTGAAGAAACGTGCGGAGGCAAGGCCGCCGCCGCCCTTCCAGGCACTGACAGCCCACTCCTGAACCGTGTAGTTCGCCGGATTCACGACCACATACTCGTTCTCCGTGTCGATCACGTTCAGCGTCACGTCCACCACGTAGCACGTGTTCCGGTCGATCGTCACCGTCCCGTCCGTGCCCGGTTTCGGAACGCATACCTTATAATAGAAGTTCGACGTACCGCGGATGTTGCTCCGCCACGTCATCTGGATCTTGAAGTACGGCTCCCCGTTCTCGCCAGCAGTCCACGTCTGCGGATAGGTGTAGACCTCGCCCGTCGTAAACTCATAGTTGCCGCTCGTCGGCTCCGCCGTCAGCGGGTCCGGAGTGATCGGGTAGTTCGTCGGATAGCTTAAGTAGTCGTATTTTTCCACGTCTTCCTCGGCGATGGTGCTCCGCTTCACCGGCGTAGCTCCCACCGTCGACAGGTTGTTCAGCGCGTTCACATAGTAGGCGCGGAGGTCCTTCAGGACCGGCGTCCAAGACTCGCCCTCTCCGGTCATGCTGCCGGCAACGCTCTCGGGAATCGTGAAGTTCATCACCAGCTTCGACGCGATGCGCGTCAGGCCTACGCTCACCGTCCTCGTCTCTTCCACGAGGGCAGGCGTGAGTTCGACCGTGTATTTCTGGGTGGACTTCGCGTAGGAGTCCATCACCATATCGCTGCAGAACGTCGCAGCGCCCGTCTCGCTGTCGATGGATTTGACGAGTTCGGCTTCCACCGGAAGTGCCTTCAGCTCTGCCAGCGTCCAGGCCTTCGTGTGGTCGATCGTCTCAGGATAGTTCGCAATCACATAGAGGTAGGAAGTGACCTTGCGCAGGTTCACGAAGTCCTTGCCGAGTCCGGTCTCGAAGGTCTTCGAGGAGCCGGTAACACGACCCTGGTAGATCGGTCCGGTCGTCGCGGTGCCGTTCTCGTCGGTGAAGAAGAAGTAGTCGAAGTGTGTGATCTTCGTCTCATACGTCGGGTCGGCCTTCGTCTCAGGCTCGTCGCTGAACAGCGAGATCGTCAGACCTTTCGTCTTCAGTTCAACGTTCTCGTTCGGATAGCAGCCCGGAACCAGAAGCAGGGCGGCAATCATTGCCGCAAAAAGAATGATATGCTTTTTCATATTCTTCATCTCCTATTCTATGGATTAAGGTGCGGAAGCGGGTCCTTAGTCACGAAGTAATGGTAGCCGCGGAGGTCGTACAGCTGCGTCTCAGAGTCGATGTTGTAGGTGACGCCATCGGAAGTGGTGATGCTCGTCTTGAAATGGATCGTCTTGGATTCGCTCGTGTTCGGCGTCACCGTGAAACTGATCTTACCGTCTGCGGGAATGGAAAGGTCGTTTCCGCACCCGGTCAGAGTAAAACTGCTCACATCGCCAATCGGCTCGATCGTGTAAGTGCCCGTCCTCGGCGTGACAATCTTGAAGCTGACCGTCGCGGTCACGCCCTCGGGAACCACCCAGTACTGACGGTAGGGCTTGCCATAGTCCGGATCATAGTCCGGGGAGGTCGGGTCGCCTTCGCCCTTGTGCTCGTCATACACGTTCAGCACGCCCGTACCCTTCACGTTGAACTGGCTCGCCTGCGGGATAAGGTCGGGAGTCACGCTCTTCTCGTCCCAAGCGACGACGGTTCCATTGACGGTAATGGTCTTGAAACACAGGAAGTCGCCCTTCACCTCGACCCCGTTGATCTGCGCAAAGCTGCCCGCAGGGAACGTGAGGTCGCTGTCCGTCTTCTTCAGGACCAGCTTCTTCGTGCTACGCATACCGTTCACCTTGCAGTCAACCTTGATCACAGGGTTCGTGTATGCCCGGGGAAGCGTGAAGAACGTGAGGTATATGTTCTGCGACTCCGAAACAGCCTTCCCGCTCTCACCGAAATCGAACTTGATCGACGTATTGCCGCTCTCGTACGAGATCAGGTTGTTCGGCAGGAAGTGCGATCCCGACGACAGCTTGTTCAGGTCGTAGTAGCACATGCCCGTCACGTAGTCCGTCGTCGTCCCGGAAGAAAACTCGACCGAGTAGATCGTCATGTTGTCCTCGAAGCTCCGGAGCTCGAACTCGTACGTCGAAAACGCAGGATAGAAGTCCAGCGTCACCTCGCCGCCGTTCTCCACCGTCTGGATCGCCAGCAACGGCATCTTGGACACGTCTTCGCGCTTTCCAGTCTGGCCCGACGTGCCCACGCCCGGAATCTCCACCGCAAAGCGGAGCTTATGGTCCGTCGTCGAGCAGATCTTCACGTCCTTCGGATACGCCCCGTAGAACGTCGCCGTCGAATTGCTCAGCCACGAAAGACCGTTTTCGCCCACGTTCTTCAGCTGCGCGCTGCTCACGTGACCCGAACGGGAAACCTTCTCGATCGTGTAGTCCGAATAACTGTAGTCCAGCTCCTGGCTCGGATCCGTCGGCGTCAGCGTCGCCGTGCCTTCATAGCCCGTCACAACACCCGTGTTCGGCGAGTAGATGCGGATCTGGTCCGTCGACTGGGTCCAGTCAATCGTCCAGTAACCGTTCTCCAAGGAACCGCTGGAGGTCTTCGTCGCCAGCGACGACGCGGATTTGACCGTGAATTTTACCTTGCGGCTGCCGTCAAATCCCAGCGTCGGGTCGCAGCCGGAAACAACCGTCATGACAACGGCCAAAACAAGCGTGGTAATAAGTACTGTCCTCTTCATAGCCTAGTCCTCCCACGTGTGATTGAAGCCCTCGCCGTCCCACTCGTAGGTATCGACCTGCTGACCCTGCGACGTAACCGTCGCCTTGTCCACGATCGAACCCGCAAGAAGTGACCCCGTAGGTGCGTAGCTCACCTGACGCAATATCGCAGGTGATTGATAAAACTTTTTCGTACCCATCGTGTACATCGATTTGTTATTTGTTATTTCTAGTTTTTTCTCTTCCGTTCAGCTGCCCTCTGTTTCCAGCAGACAACAGACTTGCAAAGATACACCTCTTTTATAAAAGAGCAAAGAAAAATAACAAATTATATATCGAATTGTCAGTCAGTGGGCAACAGCCACGACTTCGGAACTCTGGCACGGGCATAGAGCATACCCATAAGTTCCACGGCAACGTACCACTTTCCGGCCTCGCCGACAACCCTGCCGTGAACGCCCGTGAGCGGCCCTTTTGTCACAATTACGCTTTCTCCGAGGGTGAGCGGGCGCTCGGTCGTGACCCCGTCGAGCGAGAGGTCGAACACGCGCCGGAAGTCGTCCATTTCCCGGTCGGGGACCACCATCAGTTTGTGCGTGGCGTGGTCGAGCATATAGTCGGCCTGCACGCCGCGGAAGTGGATCAGGTCGAGCGCCTCTTTTTTGGTGGCACGTACGAAGCCCAGACAGTTGACCAGGGGCTTCTCCACGGTGCGGCCGGTTGCGCCGCGCGTTTTCTGCGTGGGAATGAAATTCTCCACGCCCAGTGCGGTAAGCCGGTCACGGACACGCAGCTCGCGTCCGTGCGACATGCGCAGCACAAACCAGCAAAGGGGTTCTTCCGCCATTAGAAGCGCTTGCCCGCGACGATGCGCAGGAAGGTCAGACCCAGCACGCGGATATCCGTCCAGACGGAGCGGGTGCGCAGATAGTAGAGATCCATGTCGAGACGGGTGAGCATTTTCTCGAGCGTGGAGGTGTAGCCGTTGTAGAGGGTGGCGTAGGAAGTGATGCCCGGCCGCATCTGGTAGAGGAAACGGTAGCGGGGATTGCGGGCCATGATCTGGTCGATGTAGTAGGCGCGTTCCGGCCGGTAGCCGATGAACGACATATCGCCCTTGAACACGTTCCAGAGCTGGGGCAGTTCATCGAGGTGGTGCGCCCGCAGGAAACGCCCCACTTTGGTGAGGCGCGGATCCTCTTCGCCTTCGGCGAGTTCCGGCACGCCGGCCGCTTCGGCATCGATGCGCATCGTGCGGAACTTATAGATCTTGAAGGGCTTGCCGTGCAGGCCAATGCGCTCCTGGGCGTAGATCACGGGGCCGCCGTCGCAGAGTTTGACGGCAATGGCGCAGATGAGGGCAAGCGGGGAAAAGACAATGATCAGCACGCCCGAAACCAACAGATCGAACAAATGTTTGACCACGTGTCCGGCCACTGACATTGCGTCGGCGTGGAACTCCTGAGTATCGTCGGCCTCGGAATAGGTGGGTGCATAGTCGTCTTCGTCTTCGTCGGCCATACGATCTTTCGGGAAGAAGATACAGTCGATGCCGCCCAGACGCCATTGCAACTGATCAAGATCGTGGTTACTTTCCATATAACACACGAGGCGGTCGGCAATCACGCGGCCGGCCATGCTACGGTCGCGCGTGGTCAAGGCTGCTACGGTGTAAAGGCCGGTACTCTCCAGTTCGGCGGCCAGGCGGAGCGATGATTCGCCGGTACCCACGACCAGCGCGGTCTTGCGCTGCGCATTGTCCTGCACGCGGTAGGGCTCACGGGCCAGTTGCCGGGCAATGTAGCGGCTGACCATCAGGAAGAAAGATGTCAGGAGAAAATCCGAAAGGACAGCCGTCACACCATAGGCGGGCGCCGGCAGACGGATCCAACCGAAAACCAGTACCAGGCCCAGCAGCAGGCCCTTGATAGCGGCGGCCAGGACGAGCCGGGCCGAAGCACGCGCCGTGAAGTAGCGACGCACATCACGCCAGGTGCGGGTCATCGTAAAGGCAAGCAGCACGGCCACGAGCGCGAACATCTCCCATCTGAAGAGAATCGTGCTGTATCCGGGAATCGGATCGCTCAGCCAACGCACCAGCAGGATGGCAAGGAGAGAAGCCGCAGCCGACAGGGCGACGTCTTCGGCCACGATCAGGCCGATGCTTCCATAATTTTGTCCAACTTCCTTTTTCATAGTGATATAAGGGGTTGCAAAGTTATAATTTTTTTTTGAAACCCCATAATCATCGCTTTTTTGGGGCGAAAAACTAATGTCCCGTTAAGACTCGCTGAAACTGAATAAGTTAGGATAGTCGTTCCCGGGGACAAGATTTCTGTTTTTATAAATAATTGATTTACAGACATTTTTTCCCAATAACACAAAGCCGTTAGTTTGAGAAATTGTATAGAGAGACAGGTATATGACGACCGTCACACTCAATGTTGTCGGCACGAGCATTAAGAAAGCAGACGTACAGCTCTCATTGATCTGACGGCCGCGCAGAACCTTAGCGGATATGCCTAGAAGATGTCTCCCACGAACGACGAGTATAATAACTCTACGAACACGCGAGTTTACCTGTCATTAAACGGGCCCAGACCACCCTGCAATCAAACTGACAGGTTTTTTGCCCGATGAAGCGCGCCTGATGGATTCCGTCGGGCGCGTTAACTATTTTTTGCCTTTCCATAAAAGTAACGTAACTTTGCAAGTTGGATCGGCTTAAGCCGAAATGCCTAATTTAGACTAAAATGTACACGATGGGTACTAAGAAATCTTATTCCTCGCCAGCCATTTTGCGACTGGTGAGCTACGCGCCGCAAATAGCGCTTCTTGCAGGTTCGATCGTCGACAAAGCGACGGTAACGTCGCAGGGTCAGCAGGTCGATACCTATAACTGGGACAGCGAAGGGTTCAATCACACCTGGGAGGACTAGCTGTATGAAGAGGACTGCATTGTTTTCCACGCTCCTGCTGACCGTCGCGATGACGGTCCTGTTGGGCTGCGACCCCACACTGGGATTTGAGAGCGGTCGCAAGGTTAAATTCTCGGCCACTTCACAGGCATCCCCGACCACGAAAACCGCCTATGCGGGTACTCCGAGCGACGGCTGGCAGACGATCAGCTGGTCGGAGGGCGATCCGATCGGCATCTATGCGCCGGCGGGCGGAAGCATTTCCGGGACGCCGGTCAATCCGGCTTTCGACCTGGACTATGTCTATGCCGACTACTTGGTCAACGACGTCTCGAACGGCGGCCACCTGAGCAAAGCTTCGCTGAAGAACGTCGGCGAAAACGGTTTGACGTGGTCCGGTTCCGACGACGCGGTCTTCTATGCCGCCTATCCGGGCGACGCGGTAATGATTGCCACGAATACCGACGGCCAGCTCCGCTTCGCCTTCGAGGTGTCGGCCACGCAGACCGGCGATCCGGCGGACGTCAAGCTGATGCCGCTGCTCTCGAAACAGACGGTGGAGAACGGCGCGGAGGTCAAGCTCGACTTCTATCCGGCTTTCTCGGCCTTCGAATTCCACCTCAAGAGCGATGTCGACGGCGAATTCAACGTCGACTGGGTCGAACTCTCGGTGGACGAGATGGAGCAGCGTCGCTTCCCCCTGACGGGACTCTGCTACTATGACCTGAACAAACTTCCCGGAAATGCCACGGAACGGGACTATCCGCACTTCCTGAACAACGGCTCGCTCAGCACCGACACGCCGGGCTTTTCGATCAAGTTCAATCTGAACGCGACGATCAGCCGTACGCGCGAGACCGTTTTCACCTTCTTTACGCTCCCCTACACCCTTTCCGGCCTGATGTTTACGGCGCATTGCTCGAAGACCGTCAATGGCGTCACCGAGGAGAGCAAGAAGACGCTGCGGATGAAGTACAGCAACGGCAACTGGGTTGAGTTCCCGGCAGGCCACAAAGCCGTGATCAACGGCGTAGCCGTGGATCCTGACCTGTGGTGCTTCCAGACCATCACCCTTAACGGACAGGTTCTCGACTGGGTGGCGGAGAACGAGTCGACCGCCTCGGGCGACAACCCTGAGGCCACGCAGTTCGCCGTCACGGGCGACAATGTCTTCAATATGTACCAGCGTCACAACAACGCTCCGGCTTACAAGAATTACCGCCAGTACTGGATCCTCGACGGAACCGACATCACGGCGACGGTCGACTTCAAGATTATGTCGCCCTCGAGCGGCAGCTACACGGTGACGCCGCAGGGCGATGTCGACGACTTCACGGTTGTAGGCACGCTGAGCGGAACGATCTCCGGTATGACAAAGGTCAGCTTCACGGTGACCCCGAAAGACTCGGCCATGAACACCGACAAGAAGATCTGGTTCATCACGACGGTCAAGGCCAGCGACGATACCGAGTTCAACATCGACTCCGAAACGCAGCTCTTCGACATGCGCGGTTTCCATTATTTCCTGACCCGAGAACCATCCATCTAATAGGAAGCATATGAAAAAGCATATCATCATACTTGCGGCCTTTTTTGCAGCCGCCCTTGTCGCTACGGCCTGCTATCCCGACGATGTCACCGGCCTGAAGAGCGACGGCCTGACGATCTCACTGTTCAGTGACGAGCCTGAGACGAAGGCCTATAATCCGACGATGGAAACGGCCATCGACCACTTCGATTTCTTCTTCTTCAAGGACGAGGCGGGCACCCAGCCCGTCCCGGGTATGCACGGCCACGCCACCGGTTCGTCGGTCACGCTTCAGACGGGTAAAAACCAGACGTATGCAGCTCTTCGCAAGGGACTTTCGTATGTCTACATCGTGGCGAACTACCCCGGGACCATCAACCATACGGGCGACTGGGTTCTAGAGGATCTGCTCAACCTGGTGGTCGAATACCCGATCGCAACCGGGAAGGCTACGCGGATCAACCCCATCTCCGGCGATGAGGAAGAGACCGGCGACGTGAGCTTCAACCCCCGCCTTGTGATGGACTCCTACCACAAGGAAACGAACGCCACCGCCTTCACCTACACCTATAAAATCAACCCGCCCACAACCATCAATGAGAACCGTACGGTCAACGTCGCTATGAGCCGTCTGGCCGCGAAACTCATCCTGAAGGTCAACGTGGCTGAGAGCGTTCCCGGCACGATGCCGACCCAGACAGGCCATCCGGCAGAGGCCTGGACGCCCGTCCTCAAGGAATTGAAAGCCTACTACGTGAACGCCCTGAACAACAAGACGACGGTGCGCGGCACGCCGGTCCAGCGTAGCACCATTCCCGCTTCGCAGGCCAGACTCTACGAGTACTTCACCTATCCGACGCCCTACCCGATCACGGCCGCTTCCGACGATCCGTACAAATTCACGGCGGCTCCGGTGTTTACCTATCCGCAGACCTGGACGCCCGGCGAGAACGGCGATCCTTACTTCAAGATCCAGATGATCTGGAAGAGCAACTACCGAGGAACTTCCAACTTCTACTATAAGGTGCGTGTTCCCCACGCGGCAAACAACGGGTTCTGCACGCTCAACCGCAATACCTGCTATACCGTGACTGTTGACCTCTCGGTTGTCGACCCCGAAAACGAATACGTGGAACTGGATGCCAACTACAAGGTGGTCAAATGGGCCGACAGCGGCTGGATCGGCGGTGACAACCTGAGCGCCGCCCGGTTCTTTAACGTGCCCAAAACCGAGTACGAGCTCTTCAGCCGGGATTCCATTGAAATCCCGTATTATTCGAGTTCTGCCGTGACGGCTTATTTCGAGGAGATTTCCTTCTTCTATTACGGCAACAGTACGCGTCCCGAATACACCTTCCACTATGGAAACGAGACCGACAACTCGGTCCTGCTTCCCACCACGTACAATGGATCGACGATTCCTACGGCTGCACGCGACAGGAACACCTATACGGTGGAAGTCGTCGGAAAGAACGTCAAGGTCAAGCACGCGCTGACCAACGTCTTTACCAAACGTGTCATCAAGGTGATCATCAAGAACCAGGAAGGTGACGAGGAAACCGTCACGATCGCTCAGCACCCCTCGATTGAAGTGGTGACGATCCCCACGAGGACCATCTTTGTCAACGGCCACTTTGCCCGCGCTACCGAGAATGTTCACGTGAACGGCGGAAACAATGAAAAGATCGGCGTCAAATGGGGACCGATGAAGTATCTGTCCGATGCGGGACAATACAGGTACCACAGCGACGACAACAGTATTTCCGGCTATTGGGATTGGGGTAACTGGCAGAATTCCAACTATAATGGCGGGGAAAGCACGACCGCCCGTATCAAGCCCAGACCCAACGATGGTATTTACGGAACGATCGAAGGTGACTGGACGTTCCTCGCAGAACCATTTATGACGATCATCTCCGTCTCGGCTTTCAACGAGAGCAACTGCACATACACCTACATCCAGAACAGCGCCACCCAGGGTCCCAAGAAATACCGCATCGGCGATCCGCGCGTGGAGGGCAACCTGAATCTGGCCAATTACCTCTATAAACCCTCGACGGTAAGAAACAACGACGGGACAACTACGACCGGTGATGCCGTATATCAGGCCTGGCAAGAGCCGCTGAAAGTGCTGATTGCCTCCCAGAACGCCAATGACGGCAACATCATAGCGCCCCGATTCCTGCTCTCCTCTTCGCTCAACTGTATGACCGACGGTGGCAACTCGTTTGTCAATGCCCAGAAACGGGCCGCCACGTATCAGGAGGCCGGCTATCCTGCAGGCCGCTGGCGTCTCCCCACTGAAGCGGAGATTGCTTTTATGATTGCCCGGCAGAATGAAGGCATCATCCCGAGCGTTTGGGGCACAACCGACTATTGGTGCGCCGACGGACGCGTCGTCCATCGCGGCTCCAATACCAACACGTATTTCAGCACGCACTCCGGCAACGCGTACAACCGCTTCGTCTATGACCTTTGGTATTGGGGCGACGATCCGATGTCAGATACGGAGACGTATTATCCGAATATGCACCGTGTAACGCCGAACAACTAAGAGGAGGAAAAGAAATGAAAGCAACGAAATACATTGCAGCGCTTGCGCTCCTGACGGGCCTGATTTCCTGCCAGCCCGAAGCGTTCAACGGCGAAATCGGCAAGGCCGATACCGTGGAGGTGACCATCTCCGTCCAGTTCCCCGAACCGCTTTCCGTGGCCACTAAGGCCCGGATGAGCGACGGCCCCACCGCCGACGCCTTTGACATCCATCTCTGTCTTTATGGCCCGGGAGAAGGATACGTCCAGAACTGGATTGACGCCACGGATGTTACCTTCAACGAAGATCCCGTGACCCATTTCGTCACCGGCGGCACGTTCAAGGCCCTGCTGCCCATTACCAACGACCGGCGTACGGTCCATATCATCGCCAATCCCCCGGCATCGGTCAATCCCACCACTTCGGACTATATCGACAACGTGATGGAGAAGATGGTCACGGTAAAAAATACCGATGACGAATGCTCCTATTGGCAGCAGATCATTCTTCCCAACGGAATCCACGCCAAAGAAGGAACCGGATCGGCAACGCAACTTCCGAAAGCCGACGACAACGTGACGGCGGCTTTCAACAACGTCCATCTGCTGCGCAACTTCGCCAAGGTCGTGGTGACCAGCCCCGATACCAGTGATGAGGATTATGAGTACTTCCAAGTCAAACGCTGGACGCTGATCAACGTGCCGACAATGGGCTATGTGGCTCCTTATACGGGCAACAAGAACAACCGTTTCCCCTCCGGCTATCTGAATGATTTCCTGAAGCTCAATCCGACCGGACCGGATCTGTATGCACAGTTGACCGGCACCAATGAAGGACAGGACAACTATCCGGGCTATATGCCGCCCGAGGCGACGATCGACGAAAACTTCCCCGGCAATCCTGACACCGCTGCGGAAGGCGTGTACGTTAACCGGGGAGAACCGCTCTTTATGTATGAGCGCCCGCTCCCCGAAACAGGTATGACGCAGACCGCCGTATTGATCGAAGTCGAATTCAAGGATGGTCACAGCCTCTATCGTGAAGGCCAAAACAACACCTATTGGTATAAGATTGAAGTCCTCGACAATCACGCCGCCTATGTTCCTTTCCTTCGAGACATCGTGTACACGCTCCGCATCAAGGGCCTTCCTGAAATCGGCGAGACGACGGCTCAGGCCGCCTTCAATGGCGCCTATTACGGAAACATCTCCGCTTCCCTGGAAACGGCCGGCTTGAGCGACCTGTCGAACGGCACTTCCCTGATCCACGTCGACCGGCTGGACTACACCTTCCTGAACGGTGGCGTCGACATCATCCTCACGCAGGAGGGTACGGAAAGCGGCACGCCCGCCCAGTTCTACTTCAAGCCCAACGTGGCCGCCGCCAACACCTACTGGCAGACCACGAGCGGCGTATGCGTCATCAATGTTGAACAAAAAAACGTGACCGGCTACAATCCCGCCGTGACCAACGTTTCAGTATCCAGCGGCGGTGTGATCACCGTCACGCTGGCCGAAACCGGTTCTGCGATGAAGAAGAGCACCATTCGGGTCAGCGGCCGCGTGGACGATCCGAACGCCAAGGACCTGTATCGCGACATTACGATTACGCTGATGGACACCCAGAATTTCGCTCACGGAAGCGATGTGACCTGCATCGAGAATGCCTCGACCGTGAACGTGATAGGTGTCGATAATGAAGTGAAATTCGCCCTCTACCTGCCGGAAGGCCTGGGATCTTCCGTGTTCCCGGTCCAGGTACGCATTGAAGCGGCTAACAATTCGCTCTCCGCCGTTACCCCCGACCTGCCGGTCAAGATTGGACCGTCGGTGTTCACTCCGGCAAAGAACACCTATTTCTTCATCTACACGATCAACTATTCCGACTACTGCAAACTGGATCCGCAGACGAAGAAATACGAGTACACCTACGACTACCACTTCACGATGTACACCAGCAAGCGCGGCGACAATACGACGACGATCGACATCCGCGACCTGGATGGAAACTTCAACCCGATGACACTGACTCTTCAGGCGTCTACGTCGAATCCGTAGTCCGAAGGTTCGCCTTTATTAAAAAGAGCCCGCTTCTCAGGAAACGGGCTCTTTTTTAGTCGCGTTCGGAATCTCGACGCAGATCCTTTTCCTTGATGGTTTCGCGCTTGTCGAATTCCCGTTTGCCGCGGGCCAGCGCGATGTTGAGTTTGGCGTAGCCGTTTTCGGCGATGAAGAGGCGCGTGGCGACGATCGTGAGGCCTTTTTCCTTAACGGCGCGGGCCAGTTTGCGGAGCTCCTTTTTGGTGAGGAGGAGTTTGCGGTCGCGCTTCGGGTCCTGGCGGCTGAAGGCGGAGCCCCACCAGTATTCGGCCACGTTCATATTCTTGACATACAGCTCGCCATTCACGAAATAGCACCAGCTGTCGACCAGCGAGGCCTTCCCCGCCCGGATCGACTTGATCTCCGTCCCGTTCAACACAATACCCGCCGTAAAGGATTCGAGAAACTCATACTCGAACCCCGCCTTCT
>JAEEGI010007961.1_pt1 | contig 23562 bp, 18 predicted proteins | sample 8958751 | NCBI WGS metagenome assembly JAEEGI01 (sample SAMN16246545, study PRJNA631951) | gut metagenome | biome: gut microbiome; feature: rumen; material: KS-attached | host: Bos | place: Iran: Karaj | collected 2018-10 | reverse complement strand
GGGCAGTGAGGGATTCGAACCCCCGACCCTCTGCTTGTAAGGCAGATGCTCTGAACCAACTGCGCTAACTGCCCGTTGCTGTCAAAAGCGATGCAAAGGTACTGCTATTTTTTAAACCACCAAAAAAAATCGCAGTTTTTTTTCAAAAAAAGTGCTTTTTTTTCAAAAAATGGGGTTTTTCTCGGGAAAAAGGGGTAATTTTGAGACGATATAAGGATAATTTTGGCGGTCTCGCCACAGCGGGGCCCCACAAAAGTTTTAAAACGACAAAATGAAGACGAGTTTTATTTTTCTGGCCGACGGCTTTGAGGAAGTGGAGGCCATGACGAGTGTAGATGTAATGCGTCGCGCGGGCATGCCAGTAGTGACGGTGTCGATTAACGAGGGCGTAGCCGTGACCGGTGCCCATGGCGTGACGGTGATGGCCGACAGCGTGTTCGGTGACAACGATTACAGCGACGCCGAGTGGCTGGTATTGCCTGGCGGAATGCCCGGAGCTACCAATCTTGCTGCCCACGAGGGGCTGTCAGCGTTGCTGGATGCCCAAGATGAGCGTGGAGGCAAGTTCAGTGCCATCTGTGCTTCGCCCGCTATTGTGCTCGCACCGAAGGGCCTGCTGCAAGACCGAGACGCAGTGTGCTATCCCGGCATGGAAGCTGATGTAGAAGGCGTGCGCTGGGGTGATGCCCAGGTTGCCATATCGGGCAACGTGGTGACGGGTAACGGGCCGGCAGCCGCTGCTCCATTTGCATTGGCAATGGTGGCCGAGAGTCTGGGCCAGGATGCCGCCGACCAGGTCGCTAGTGGCATGCTGTTCTAGACCGTTTTTGTGTGTATGCACTATTTCGGTCAAATATGTTAGTGAATCGGCGTTTTTTGTTGAAAAAAGTTGTGGAGTTTAAATATAAGATGTATATTTGCCACATCTTTGAGAAATAAGGTGTCAACCATGATACTTATTCCCACAAGAAAAACCGCAAAAAAGAAGTTATACACATTTTTTATTAACTCATATTTTATTATTAACATTAAATCATTACTTAGATTTATGAAGAAATTTTTTGCATTACTCTTTGTGTGCGCAGGCCTGACCGCAATGGCTGGTGCACCCCAGTTCAACAAGGCTGACATGATGAAGTCAACCAAGGGCCAGATGGTAATGAAGGCTAACACCTTGAGCCAGGATCTGACCGCTCCCGTGATGAAGACGATGACAGGTGCCAAGGCTCCCGCTTCGATGAAGTTCATCAACAGCATGCGTCCCAGCATTGCCAACAACAAGATGGTTCGCAAGGGTGCTCCCCGTCGCCTGAGTAACGAGGATCTGGTCAACCAGGACAAGTATATGGACTTCAAGTACGCCTGGGATCTCAACGAGGCTGGTACTGGCTTTGAGTGGTCCTATTATCACTTCCGTGCTGGTGAAGGTGTTCACTTCCAGGAGGATGATGGCGTTCTTTACTGCGTAGGTCTTTTCTGGGATGATGATCCTATGAGCCCTAATTTTGGTTCAGGCTGGTGGCTTGACCTTAACATTGATTACACCACTGGTGCCATCGAGCTCCCGACCGGTTATGCACTCGTAGATAGCACTGTTGTTGGTACTTACGCCAATGGCTATCGCATTGACAAGGAGATCTACAGAATGCTGGTTGATGGTAACTACTACTTCGGCGATGCCGAGGCTCCCGGTTCTGTTCCCGGTACCCTGTATGAGGACGGCTCCATCGAGTTCAATGACTCAATCCCCTATGTATATGCCGGTTATAACATCCAGCACTACTACACCCGCACTGGTAATGCTTGGACTGGCTATACCTATAAGCTGGACCACAGCGATACCACCTTTGTACAGGACGTTTATCTGGGCACCCAGTTCCTTGTTGGTAATGGTACCCAGGACTATGACTACCTGAACAATGGCGCTGTTGCTGGCCACATCACCGACACCATTTACATGATGCAGCCCGACTACAGCACCCTCTTTGTGTTCAACATGTGCGGTGACGGTATGCCCGGTGCAGTGATCAACCTCACTCCGGAGGGCGTTGCCACTTATCCCACCAATTGGCCCCTTGCTGAGGCTGGCAATTATCTGAGAGACCTGTATTCTCAGAACTATCAGGGTTATGATTTCTCTGAGATGCATTATGGCTGGCCCTATGCTATGGATGAGAACTACAATGTAACCGAGGACACCGTGATTATCGGTACCGTTACTCCCGAGCTTCTCACTCTGCCTGGTATCCACTCAGAGTTAGGCCCCATCTATGCAAGCAGTGACACTCAGCACACCACTGGCTATGCCTTGGTAAGCAATCTGATCAACCACGAGTTCAGGTTCATGAATGGCGGTCAGTTCGTTCTTAAGGAGCCCACCACCTACGTGCGTGGTGACGTTGACAACGATGGCCAGGTTAAGATTGGTGACGTTACCGTTCTGATCAACCACCTGCTGAGTGGTGACTTCGATGATGCTGATGACTTCAGCGGTGACAATGCTGACTGCGACCTTGATGGTGAGATCAAGATTGGTGACGTTACCACTCTGATCAACTATCTGCTGAGTGGCAACTGGCCCGATGAGTAATCACTCATTCCCACTTGATTAATTCCAGTTAATCAATATCCTAAAGGACAGGCATTCCATAGCGGGGTGCCTGTCCTGCTTGTTGGGCAGTTTACTGATTAATGCAAACCTAGATACATTATCATAACTGTAGGCTTACCTGTGGCCCTACGACTTTTACACCAATGCGTTTTTACCGGATATCAATATTAAATAAGAATTCCTTAGCGGCTTAGTGTGAGGAAAATAGCTGAGTAGTCACCACTGGGCAGTAACAGTGTAAAAAGTGGTTAAATGTGGGTGCAGATAAGAAATATTTCAGTAATTTTGTCATCGCCTAGCGTGACAAAGGCTGTCCGTGTCGGGTCTGTATCCGGTATAGTGGTCGTATGTTGTTGCGTATCAGATGTTTAGTAATTACTTACATTTAATTATATTATTTATCAAGATGAAGAAGATATTAGCAATCCTGTGCATGTGTGCAGGAATCGGCATGACGGTGAGTGCTGCCCAGTCCAGTGTGCTTGGCTCGCGTGTATGTCTGGTTCATGAGTATCAGTGGGAAGAGGGAGCAACAGGCAACATCACGGTTACCGAGGGCGACCCCTTCTACATCGGTGGCTGGACAGCAACGGTTGTTGCCGGTGAAGGTTCTGGAGCCGTCACTGTTGAAGGTGGTATCAACCCCTATGGCATCACCCAGCTGCTGACTGTTGACCAGTCCACACGACGCGTCACCATTGCTGTCGGTGATGACCCCTTTGCTACGGTGAGCACTACAAGCACTACGGTTGCAGGCGGTGAGACAATCAAGGTTGACAGCACCCGTTACTACTATGTAGTGAACGAGGCATGGTGGGTCGACGGCGCTGATTTTGCCGACGTGACCGGTGAAATCCTTGCCGATGGCTCTATCCACATTGCCGATGGCTATGCCTACTATATTGAAACTAAGATCACGACTACGAAGACTGGTCCTGATGGCAAGGTAGAGACGATGACCGACAGCATTGTCGGCGTGTCTCCCATCTATCGTGACACTTGGTTGTTGGTTGCTAACGGCAAGCATGAGTTTTACAGCCAGGAAGACGGTGTGACGAAGACGGTTGACGTGAACATCCGTCAGAGCGGAGATACCGTGTGGGTGACCAACCTGTATGGCTATGGTGCCCCTGAGGCTTATATGCTGCTGAGCAGTGACGGCACGATGTCTTATCCGAGCCAGATGCTGCGTGACATCCCCAACGAGTTGTCTCCCAGCGGCAGCGGCATGTGGGTGAACATGGGTGGCAACACGGGAACCGCGACTGCCGATGCTATCACTTGGGGCTTGACGACACCCAGTGACAATGCCCAGACTTGGCCCGGATGGGACAACAACCGCCTGTATTATACCAATGGCAGCCACTTTGTCATTCCCGGTAGCGTAGTGGGCCTGCGTGGTGACGTGAACAACGACGGCGTTGTCAATATCGGTGACGTTACCGCACTGATTAATGGACTGCTCAGCGATTCCCAGACACCGAGTAGTACCTTTAACCCCACAAATGCTGACTGTGACCTGAGTGGAAACGTTAGCATCGGTGACGTGACAGTATTGATCAACTACCTGTTGAGTGGTAGCTGGTAAGAGACGTAAGGCCTCTTTTAAAGGAGTTAACCGGCTGGACCTCGGATGGTCCGGCCGGTTTTTTTGTGGTGTACTGCTTTTTGTGCTGGTGGAACAGGTGTAGGCGGTGGTACTTTTGCGCGGTGAACTGTTTAATCATAACGCGAGTTCGACGAAAATATGCTTTTGAACTGAACTGGTTGGTCTGCTGCGTGCTGAAGGGGATGTGTCAAAATTCGCCTCGTGATTTTTAATCGGCCTGACGGCCGAGAAATTAAAAATTATTAATAAAATTAAAATAAAAATGTATTTTGTTTAATTTTTATATAAATTTTTGCTTAATTTCTCGCGCGAAGCGCGACTTAATTTGCAACGAATGAATTATGACACGGCCCCCAATCGATAGGCCTTACCAAAATGCTGCCCTAGAGACGCAAAATTTTGCGTCTCTACATAGCGGACGAATTGAGTATCAACTCTTTTTCATCGAGCTCACGTTATCATATCAATGAAGAATACCATGAAAAAGAAAAAGGACATGAAAGAACTACGGGTGATAGCCCGTGGAATGGTGCCGCTCTCCAATGGTGGGGTGGCACAGTGTGGCGAGGCTCTGCTGGCGCAGAACGTGCGAGAGCGAGAGTCATCGCTGCAAGTGACTGGACAACCGTCCGTATCGGGCACTATTGGGGTTGGGGAACGGCTGTTGCTGTTTGCCGACAGCTGCAGGGTGACATGTCGCGGTAATACGGTCAAAATTGATGGCGCGCCAGTTGTCACCGTCACGGGCCAAATCGTTGGCGCCCATGCCATCGGTGAACTTCTTGTCATCGTTACCGATGCAGGACTTACCTATCTTAGGATGCACGAGGGCGCCTGGAGTGTTCTCAATGCTGCCGATGCCATTCCGCAACTGGCCATCGGTGCCACTGTTACCACCATCAGCGCCGGGATTGATGCCTATGCCTTTGCCGAGCCTTACACGCAATGGCAAGCACCGCTTGCTGATGTTGACACGGCAGTACTGACGGCTCGCCTGCGCTCTGCCTGGTCGGCGCTGTCGTCCGATGTGCATGCCGAGGGGCGTCACCTGGCGCCGATGCTGGTGCGCTGGGCTGTGCGCCTGCGTGACGGGAGCTACCTGTGGATGAGTGATCCGTTGAGAGTGGGTGACATGACGCTTGCCAATGCCGACCGCATCGCTGCTGATGTGGTCGTGGCAGGCAACGGTTTTACTGGCATTGAAGCCACCACGTTGAGCTTGAAACACTATGGTCTGGACATCAATGTGACACGTGATATCGCTGCCGAGTGGTTGCCCCTGGTTGCATCGATTGATGTGTTTGCTACCGATGAGGCCCAGTTGCTCACTGCAAGCCGTTCGTTGGACTACCGATGTGTGACACGAACGGTGGGAGGACGAGAATATCAGTTGGAGATGGGACTCTCGCGCCGCAGTGCCGATGCCATTTCCCGAGAACTTACCGCCTCGTCGTGGCATCTTGTTGCGCGAGCACCCGCTTCATCCCAGGTAACGGGTAGTGACTTTGTGGCGCCTGATGAGTTGATGACACTGACCTCGTCCCAATGCAGCGCCATCGGGCGGTTACCGTCGCTTGATGGGGTCGTTTGCTCGACAATAGCGGGCGGACGCCTGTATTGCTGCACCCGTGACGGTGATGTGGTGTCTAGTGAAATCGGCAACGCTCTTGCCGAGGCTCATCGGCGTCGTGTGGTGGGGGCCGTGCCGTTGTCAATGGCGGTGGTGACGCGGCCCTTGTATTCAAGCGGTTTTGGGCGCTATCCGGTCTATGTGTTTACCGACGACGGCATCTATGCCATTCCACAAGGAGCGCAGGGCTCTTTAGGCGAGGCGCGGCTGGTTGACCGCACCGTCATCGCGACTGACGTGCCACCCATCGAGGGTGGTGGCGACATCTGGCTCATTTCTCGTCATGGGCATCTATGCCGTCTGAACGGCTCCCGGCTGGTGATTTGTCAGCGCGATGTGGATTGCAAGGGAATGGCGTGGAGTGCTGCCCATCAGGAGTTGTGGCTGTTGCGTGCTACGGGCTATCCGCTCGTGGTGATGCCTAGCGGTCGCATGAGTGTACGGACCATCGATGCCGTCCAGCTATATAGTGACCCGCGTCATGCCGTCGCTGTGACCGATATCGGAACTGTGTTGGATCTTGAGGTTGAGACCGATGAAGTGTTGCCCGTGATGTGGCACAGCCATCCCGTTGCCATGAACCCGTTGCTGGCGAGGACAGTGCGTCGTGTCGTGTGGCACGTGAGCGGTGAGAATCTGGAATTGACGTTAAGGGTGACAGGACAGCGCGGCATCATGGCGATGGACGGTGACGTGAGTGTCATCGCAGTGGCTGGAGCAGTCGAGCATCCCTTGGCTGCCCCCACGGTGATGGTGCCTTGCCGCACGCTTCGCTTGTCGCTCGACGGTGCCGCTCGCAGCGGTACCTTGTTGCTGCCAAGCCTGATTTATTCCTGCTCAGGTTTTTAAAAATTGAGTACCATGGAGAACACATTTGATAAGATTCTACAAGAGAATGGGAGACGGCGGGCGAAACTTGAAGGCGACCGCTATGATCCGTTGCTCGGCATCGGTTGCTGGGGCGATAGGGTGGAGGTAGAGGGGCGCCGTGTGCCCCGTTCGGTGCTGGCGCATCATCCTGACTTCGTGTCTTTGTCATCGACCGAGCAGGACAAGGCGCGCATCCAAGAGGACTTTGAATTTTGGTGTGCCCGTTGCGTGACCATCAAGGACAAACAGAATAGCAAGAACGTGCCGCTGGTGCTCAACCGTCCACAGCGGCGGTTGCTGGGTGTGATGGAGGAGCAACGGGTGGCAGGCCGTCCTGTGCGTGTCATCCTGCTCAAGGCACGCCAGTGGGGCGGCTCTACACTGGTACAGATGTACCTGGCATGGATGCAGCTGGTGCGTCACACGGGGTGGAATAGTCTGATTTGTGGACACTTGCACATGACGAGCAAGTGTATCAAGCGGATGTATAACCTGCTGCTCAGTCACTATCCGCGCGAGATGCTTGATGATCCAGGGGTCAAACTGTTGTTCTCTAAACTGGAGGGCCAGCCCAACGTGCAGCAACTGGAGGCACGGGACTGCCTGGTATTGACCGGCAGCTCCCGCAGTGAGGATGCCGTGCGTGGCTATGACATCTCCATGGCCCACTTGAGCGAGGTGGCGTTCTGGAAGGAAAGTGCGATGCACTCGCCCGATGATGTGGTCCGCAGCGTGTGCGGCAGTGTGGCGTTGAAGCCCGAGACCGTCGTTGTGCTGGAGTCTACCGCCGACGGAGTGGGTGACTATTTTCACGACGAGTGGCTGCGTGCTGAGCTGGGCCGTAGTGACAAGGCGCCGGTGTTTGTGCCATGGTATGAGATAGACGGTTATGCCCGCGCCGTCGATGATCCGGTGGCACTGTGGGACTCGATGGATGAGCATGAGCGGGATTTGTGGGATGACGGGCGCACACTGGAGCAGATTAACTGGTATCACGCCAAGCGCAAGGAATACCGCACCCACGAACTGATGATGGCAGAGTACCCGGGTACCGCCAGTGAGGCCTTCAGTACAAGCGGCAACAATCCCTTCAAGCGCGAACATCTTGACGAGCTGGAGAAGGGCTGTTCCAAGCCTCCGATACTGGTAGGCGACATCCAGGGTGCAGCCGCGAGCGGACTATTAGCCAAGGATAATGTTCATCTGGTTGCTGAATCCAATGGCCTACTCAAGGTGTGGGAGATGCCCCAGATGGGGTTGCCTGTCAATGTGCGCTATCTGGTAGTGGTCGATGTGGGCGGGCGCAGCGAGTCGAGCGACTATTCGGTGATTGCTGTATGGCGAGACGGTGATGAGTCACGTCCGAAGGAAATCGTGGCCCAGTGGCGTGGGCACATTGATCATGATCAACTGGCCATCAAGTCGATGCAGTTGGCTTTGTTCTATCACAAGGCCTTGCTGGTGATCGAGTGCAACACGCTCATCAACGAAGCGGCACGCGCTGGCGAGAGTGAGTATATCCTGCAGACGCTGTACCGCTTGTATGGCAATCTGTATAAGCGTGAAGGCAAGCAACTGGGCTTCCATACCAATGTCAAGACCAAACGAGAGGCGATAACTGAGTTGATCAGGGTAGTGCGTGATGGGGAATATATCGAGCGTGACATGGATGCGGTGAACGAAATGCGCGATTATCAGGAACGCAACGGCACCTATGCGGCACGTCAAGGTAAGCATGACGACATCCTGATGACGCGTGCCATCGGCCTGCTGGTGTTGATGGACAAGAGATTGAAGTGCGGTAAGCATGCCCGACCTGAGGACTTCTTCCCTAATCACCCATCGGAACCCGAGCCTGGCACAGTCGCATTCATTAATTGAAATGAATTAAAAATCGCTATAAATCAACAAGTTGCAAAATCAGTACTTGAGGCTGTGTCATAATTCACCTCGTGATTTTTAATCGGCCTGACGGCCGAGAAATTAAACAAAGTTGTTAATAAAATTAAAATAAAAATGTATTTTGCTTAATTTTTTATACAAATTTTTGCTTAATTTCTCGCGCGAAGCGCGACTCAATTTGCAACGAATGAATTATGACACAGCTACATTTCTCGTCGTGAGAAAAAAACAAGCCGCGAGCTAACTGCTCGCGGCTTGTTTTATGCAAATGTCAAGTGAAGTAAATTACTTGATCACCTTGCAGGTGCTGGTGGTACCATCGTTGTAGGTGGTCACCTTGATGTTAACACCCTCGAAGGGCTCAACACTCTCCATACCGGCGATGTTGATGTACTTCACGTTGTTGATGGTCTTCTTGGCCATATCCTCAACTACGCTTACGCTGCCATACAGAGCAACGCGGTTGTAGTACTGGAAGCGCTGGGTCTCGTTGTTACCACCCTCACCATAGATGAAGCGATAGTCATTGGGCTCCCACTTGGGCTCAACGATGAACGGCTCACGCAGACCGAACTCCTGGTTGGCGATGATCATGTCGGGAAGATGACCTTCGAGCTCGTCCTGGTTGTTGTTCTGCATGAAGATAGCGAACAGAGCAGCGTCGTCTTTCTTCAGAGCACCATTGTTGGTGTAACGGGTAGCGTTCTTAGCAGAGAAGTGAGTACCATTGTTCTCCTGGTTGGAGATGATGATGGTGTAGGGCTGATAGGTAATACCGTCAATCACCTTGGTCTCGGCACCAACAGCGAACTTGAAGTTAGCTGAGTTGGGCATACGGTCACCCTGCATGAAGCTGATCTCGTCACCATCCTCGTTCTCAGACTTGATGATAGCAATGCTCGTGGGCAGGTAGATGTTGCACTGGAATGAGTTGTAAGTAATCTCGTTATAGGGAGCACCACCGTCCTTGATGAGGGTCTTGGGCAGAGCCTGAACCTTCTCATTCTGATAGATCTCATCGTCATCCAGCCAGAACCAAACGGTTTGGGGGGTACCAGCCCTGAAATTAACTAAGTTGTCATAAACTGTGCCCGGTTTAACGTCGTCGTAAGCGTTACGAACGAACACGTGGTCGTTGGTGGTCTGACCAATCTTAGCGGGCGAACCGTCCTCCAGAACTGCCCATTCACCGGTCTCGAGATCCTGAGCGAAAGCTGAGAGGCTCAGAGATGCAGCGGCTGCAAAGAGAAGTAAATTTTTAATCTTCATAGATAATTGCGTTAAATTGTTAGTAATAATGTTAATTAATATTTTTTGTTTTTTCTGTTTCTAGTTCATTGGGTTTGTTGCCATTTAACATAAAAGGTAGTCAATCGGCAAAAGTTAACACAAATCGCTGAAAATGAGAAAACTACACAGTATTTGCGTCATTTTTCTCGCTTTTCAGAGTACAATATTACGAACTTTTTTTGAACTGACAAAATTTTTTTCAAAAATCGGCAAAAAATTTACAAAAACAAATTCCTGCTGTCTCCCTAGCGCCATGGCAACTGTCGGGTCATATCGTGGAGAATGATAAAAAGGCTTTCAATTTTGTTAATTAAGACCATATATTATTATGGCCATAGCGGGTTATGGGATGATGTTGCAGGAGAGCGCCGAGGCGGCTTCGCCATGCTGAGCGATCACCCTGATGATGGTACCAGCAGTGGCTTCGGCCGAGACAGCGATGCGGTACTGCCAGTTGTTGGTGGCGGTAGGTGTAGAGATGTTCTTTACCGTGGTGGAAACATCGGCATTGCGACAGCTGACGGTCCACTGGCAGGCCGCCGCATTAAATCCCTGGTCGTTGATGGCATGGAACTGGGAGTCCACAATGGTAAAGGCTATGGTGTCTCCCGCGTGGATGTTGAGATAAGTGGGTGTGATCCAAGTGGTTCCGTTCAGCGCCGCTACTGACCAGCGGCGGTTGGTGAGTGTGATACTGTTGCTCACGCCGTTGGCTGTAGCTGTGATGCTGGTGGTTCCGTCCTCGTCGGTGTTGTTGAAGCAGACCATTCCACTGGCGTCAACAGTCGCGATGGCAGTTTGTGAGGAATGCCACGTCACGGTTGCGGGTCGTGTAGTGACCGCATTGAGTTGCATGGTCTGTCCCATGTAACCATAGTCCCGAGGGGCGTTTATTGTGATGGTGAAAGTAGTAGAGTCACTGTTGCCGTGGTGGGTGGTGTCGCCAGGAGTGCTATGGCCAGTGGTATCGGCGGGATTGTTGCCGTGATGGGTGGTGTCGGTGGGTGTGGTGTCGTTGCGGTGTGTCGTGTCGTAGGGCACAGGGGTCGTGCCGTTTTGCTTGCCGCGCGGTTCATCTGTGCCACAGGAGATGGCACACAGCATGATGGCCGAAAGTATCAGCAGGGGCAGATGTCGCGACACCGTGATCATGGCTTGACCTTGAACTGCTTGCCGGCCATAGTAGCCAGCTGGCGGAAACGCTTGTACCAGCCTGGAGGGGCGGGGGGCGTCAGTCGTGGCACTCTGCCGCCGGGACGTGGTGTGCCGAAGGGCTTCTTGATGATGACCATATACCTATTGTTTTTGGGGTGTTGGTTGTTGACTCTGTGACGCCCGGTTGAAGGGTAGGGTGTAGCTGAGGCCTAAGGACAGGCCGAGGCTGCTGCTTCGTGGGCCATAACCAGGTATGAACCAGGGCTTTGAATGGGCGCTCTTGCCGTAGTCGAAGATGCCGTGAAAACGTATCATCCATCCCATTGACAAGCGGTCAAACAACTTGACCTTGAGCCCAATGCCGGCTTCGCCCCACAAGGCATGTGAGTGCTCGCCCTTGAGTTGATAGGTAATACCCTCCTGCCAGTATCCTCCGTAGTAATTCACATCGGTGACATCGTAGCCGAAGGTGCTGTAACCCAGCCTGATACCTATCAATGCCTGATAGTCGGGACTGCTCTTGAACAGGAAGTTGTAGTTGGCACCCAGCTTGAAATAGGGTGACGGTTTGCCGTGGTAGGTGAAGTTCATACCGTCAGGAGAATTCTTGGCCCAGCCAAGGCCCAGTTCCACAGTGGGTTGCAGGCGGTTCCACATGTTGAGTGTCGCATTCACATCGGCACTGGCATAACTCTGACCGAAAGCCATGAAGAGTGGTTCCACCAGATTCACGCCGATGGAGAGATCTGTCAAGAGCGGATAGCGTTTATAAACACGTCGCAGTGAGTCGCGGCGCGCCTCGGCAATAGCTGCTGTGCTGTCGCCGCTCAGGTACTGCTGTATCACCTTCTCATCAGTGCCCTTGGGAGGCGGTTGTACTCGGTTGGTCTCGGGCTTCACCGGTGTGACGTGCCGCTTGTCGGGCTCCTGCGCTGTAGCAACCATGGCCAATGCTATAAAAAGCACTGGCAACAGACACCTTACTATGGTATTCAGTGGCTTTCTCATTCGGTGAAGTAGATGCGTAGTGATGGCGCCATTTCGTTGGTAATCAGTTTGTTGATTAGAACAACTGAGTCAATGCCATGAGTGGTGTGGGTGATTTGCTCAACGTCAAAGTTATACATGGCACCACACTCAACCGAGTGGAAGTACTCGATGGGCTGATAGTCAATCGTGAGGGTGTCGTGTATCCGGTGCCGCTCGTTTCCGATAGTGACCCATCGGGAGAAGGCAAAGGTTGTGCTCCCTACCGAAGCGCGTAGGGGAAGATAGACCTCTGACAAGGAACTGGAGTCGGCAAGCAGGCTGTCGCCGGGTACACCGATTCCCTTGATGGTCAATCCGTTGATGGTCTGTTGGCTGCCTCCCAGGTAGAATGTTGCTAGCGGCAGACTGCTGCCATTATCATAGCAACTGTCATCGCTGCATGCAATGAAGCCGACCCCTAAAAGGGTCAGCATCAATGCCATGACGGTGATATGGGAGAGCCATTTCATATCATTGTGCCTGGATAGGAATTTCTTTTCTCACCTGATCGGTGGCCGGCAGCTCGTTGACGCGTTGGCGTGTGCCAAGGGCAACCACATCGGTGGCAGTACTATCGTCAACGATAGCATCACCTATCTCATAGTGGTTGCGGTCGTTGCTGTGGCGGATGATGAGCTCACCCAGAAAACCCGACAGGAAGAGCTGGGTACCCAGCAGCATGGATGTCAAGGCAAGGTAGAAGTAGGGCGAGTTGGTGACCAGCGTGTAGCTGTGCCCGCTGTGCATGTGGTAAAGCTTGAGGGCGCCCACCACGATGACGGCTATGAAACCGAGCAGGAACATCAGGCTGCCCAGAAGACCGAAGAAGTGCATCGGCTTGACACCGAACTTTGCCTGGAACCAGAGGGTCAGCAGGTCCAGATAGCCGTTGACGAAACGGTCGAGACCGAACTTGGTCGTTCCATACTTGCGCGCCTGGTGCTTGACTTCTTTCTCGCCGATGCGTGTGAAACCGGCAATCTTGGCCAAGTAGGGGACGTAGCGGTGCATGTCACCATAGACCTCGATGTGCTTGACCACCTCGCTGCGATAGGCCTTGAGGCCGCAGTTGAAGTCGTGCAGGTTGTGGATGCCGCTGACGCGCCTAGCCGTTGCGTTAAACAGCTTGGTGGGAATCGTTTTGCTGAGCGGATCATAGCGTTTTTTCTTCCATCCGCTGACGAGGTCATAGCCCTCCTTGGTAATCATTCGATAGAGTTCGGGAATCTCATCGGGGCTATCCTGGAGGTCGGCATCCATGGTAATGATGACGTTGCCGCGCGCATTGGCAAATCCGGTGTTCAGGGCCGGAGATTTGCCATAGTTGCGGCGGAATGAGATGCCTTTCATCCTCGGGTTCTTGTCGTGCAGTCCCTTGATGACCTCCCACGAGTTGTCGGTACTGCCGTCGTTGATGAACAGCACCTCGTAGGAGAAACCGTTCTCGTCCATGACGCGCTCAATCCACTCGGCCAGTTCGGGGAGTGACTCAGCCTCGTTATACAAGGGTACTACTACTGAAATATCCATATACAGTTTGTATTATAAATAATGTTATAGTCTGCGATGTTTTTTCAACTTGCGTTTGGCAATAAGTGCAGTGATGGCACTGGTCACCGATCCGCCAAAGGTGATGAACCAGAAGGCGTTGAACACCACCTCGATGGGTGTCGGCAGGCGTTGCTCGTCAACCATGCGTTGAAGGATGCTCAGGATCTCGCTGTCTTTCATCTCGGGCATCTCGTTATAGGCTTGGATAATTTGCCTGGTCTGGTCATACATGAAGTCAGGACGGCCGTACTGCAACACCAGGAAAATGATGAAGCTGGCAAGCACCGTGCCCAGCATGAACAGCATGATTCCCAGCATCCATAATGCGGAATACTCTGTGAATCCGTCATCTTCAATGAACTTGCGACGCTGGAAATAATAGACCACAATGGGTGTCGCAAAGAACAAGACGAAGAAAACAAACCCTAATGGTGCAAACCAGTCGGCAAAGATGAACGACACTCCACCGCATGCCAGATAAAGACCGAATGGTACACCCCATTCGCTCGCCCGCTGAAAGATGCTCTTCTTTGTTTCCATACAAACTGCAAAGTTAGGCATTTTTATTGACATTACCGCCTTGTTACTTCCTTTTTTTCTTTGGTAATGTTATGGATGTTGGCTCAGTCGCTGTGCGGATAATGCGAAATTGGCATTTTTCTCATGATGCCATACCATGTTCTGGCGGCAACGTGTAACAAATCTGTAAATAATTGGGAAAATGTTTGAAAAGTCCACATTATTGTCCTATTTTTGCACTCTCATTTCATGTTTAATTGATTGACCTGCTTGCGTTATAGAATAGACCAACGTTTCTATGAAGGCTTAATCGGCTGGATAAGAATGTTCCTCGTGCTGGTTGTACTGGCATCGTTGTCGCTGTCGTGTGGTCATAGTGGCTCGAGCCATCATGGCTTGTCCCATTGCGCGGTGCTAGACACCATGATGGCCGACGTGCGCGATGTGGACTCGTTGACGGCGATGGTCAATGATTACCACAAGCAGGGAGATGCCGAGGGCGAGATGGTGGCACTCATGCACAAGGGACGCTGCCTGCGCCAGCATGTGCGATACGATGAGGCGATTGCCACACTCAATCGCGGCCTCAAGATGGCCACCGAGATGAAAGATACCCTTGGCATGGCCATGGGGTTGAGCTTCATGGGAGATGTGAACCGTTGCCTCGGCGAGCTGAGCACTGCCAACGGATGTTACTATCAAGCCTTGAAACTGTGTGAACTCTTTCACGATCAGGAACGCGTTGAGACCCTTAAGGCCAAGGCCGTGGTGCTTAATGGCATTGGCAAAATGGAGACGGACCTGTACAACTTTGATGCCGCCGACAGCGTGCTGCATCGGTCACTGGTGATGGAGGAGAAACTAGGGAGCAACAAGGACATCGCCGTCAACTATTGCGATTTGGGAAGTGTTAAACAAGCGCTTAATGACTTGGATTCGGCTTGGTTCTTTTTTCGCAAATCGATGGAATTGCAACAGCAGGCCGGTAACGATAAGGGCATAGCCAAGTGCCACTTTCACTATGGTGAGTTGTATGAGTGCGAGAACAACTTCGCACATGCTATCAAGGAATACACGATAGCCTATGACGAGCTGAAGAAAACTGGTGACAGTTGGCTGTGGATGAAACCCTGCTTGGCGTTGTCCAGGGTGTACATCCTCATGGGCGATGCCGAAAAGGCCCTCCGCTTTGTGCAAGAGGTTGAGGACGAATCCCGCCGCATCGGCTGCAAGTCGATACAGGCCGATGCTTGTATCGCATACTATGAATTGTCCTTGTTGCAAGGAAATTCCAAGGAGGCTTTGGAGCACTATATCCGCGGAGTAGAGTTGCATGACAGTATTCTTGGACCGGAAAAGAGCGACGAGATGCGTACTCAGCGCATAGCATATCAGAACGGACGAAAGTCCGGTGAGGTTAATTCACTCAACCGTAATATCGACCAGTTGAAGCGCATCCGCAATATGCAGACGGCTTTTATTACCCTGTTGTTGCTCATGGCGGGTGCCATCATTGCTGCACTGGTCTATGCGATGCGGGTGCGTGCCAAGACGCAGCGGCTGATGCGTCAGGTCGAGGAAACACGTTCGCTGTTCTTTACCAATGTCGTTCACCAGCTACGCACGCCCTTGTCTGCCATCATGGGCGCCATCGACAGTGTCATGGACGATGCCAGGCTCAATAATAGTGTTTATTCCGATAAACAGCTGCAGAGAGGTGAAATCATCGAGCGGCAGGGAAAGAACCTGTTAACGCTTGTAGACCGCATCCTCCAGGTGGGTAGCGTGCGTAGTGCCATCACCGAGCCCGATTGGCGCACGATGGACGCGGTGACCTTCATGCACATGGTGGTCGAGAGTTTCCGCGAGCGTTGTCTGGAGCGCCACATCGAGTTGACCTATGCCTCGCGAGAGAATGAGAAAGATATCGATACCGTTCCTCTTTATCTGGGTACCATCGTTGCCAGCCTCATCGAGAATGCCATCAATTACAGCCGTGACTTCTCAACAATCACCATTACCTCACAGGTCGAGGGCAAAATGTTTGTGATTTGTGTGGCCGACAATGGCATGGGCATTGATAAGAAAGACCTGCCTCATGTTTTCGAACCATTCTACCGCAGTGCCGAGGCCGAAGCCCTGGTCGAGGGCGTGGGCATCGGATTGACTGTGGTAAGGGATATGACAATGGCCATGGGGGGCATAGTGGCGGCCGACAGCATGAAGGACCACGGCTCGGTGTTCACTGTGAAGTTGCCCTGCAAGCAAGGCAAGGGGATGTTGAAGCGCTTTGACGATGCCATTGCCCCCATCATCCAGAAGATGCACTCTCGTCAGCAGCTCAGGAAAGACGATGTCCAGCCCAAGGAGGAGTGTGCGAATCTGCCTGTAGTGCTCGTTGTCGAGGATCACGTCGATGTAGCACGATTGGTGGGAATTGTGCTGGGTGACCATTATGATGTACGCTTTGCTACCGATGGCGAGCAAGGACTGGCCATTGCTAGTGACTGTATGCCTGACGTCATCATCACCGATGTGAAGATGCCGCTCATGGATGGCCTCGAGATGTGTCGCCATCTGCGGCAATCGCGGCAGTTGTGCCATGTTCCTGTTATCATGCTCAGTGCCCGCAACTCTGATGCCGACCGTGTGCGAGGCATCGAAGCGGGAGCCGATGTTTATCTGGTGAAACCTTTTGTCAGCGAGGAACTGAAGGCATGGGTGGATCACTTGATCACAAGCCGCCAGTTGCTTCAGAAGGCTTTTGCCCAGCAACAACCCGTCGAGGAGGTTATTTTGACAGAGACCAATGGTTTGCAACCGGACAGTGCGGCATTCCTTCAGGACTTCGCGCGAGAGGTGGACAAGCAGTTTGTCCAGGGTGGCAAGGTTGACCTCGACAAGGTGGCTCGCACCTTCAAGATGGGCGAGAGCCAGCTAAGACGCAAGATACAGACCATCACGGGGAAGAACGTACCCGCCTATATCATCCAGCTGCGCATGGAAAAAGCAATGCACCTGCTACAGGAATGCCCCCCTGATACACTCATCAGCACCATTGCCGAGCAGTGCGGCATCCTCGATGTCGCCTATTTCTCCCGCGTCTTCCGCCAGCACTACGGCATGACGCCCACCCAAGCCCGCCACAAGTAATTTCGTACAGAGGGACGGTTCTTTTGTACGAAAATCTTGCCATTTTCGTACAAAAGAACCGTCCCTCTGTACGAAATGTTGCCGATTATTTGTTCGTTTTGATAAAAAGGCGTATTTTTGTGGTGATTGAAACATAATAATTGAGTTATGCCACGCAAGAGTAGAGAAAAGAGTGTCACAGGAGTATATCATGTGATGTTGAGAGGAATAAACAGGGAAAGAATATTCCATGATGAAAGCGATTTTCTCAAATTTGAGAAAATCCTGAAATTAATGGTTACGCCCGTCAAGGAAGGCGACATGTCAACTGCCTGTTGCAAACTTCATGCATATTGTCTGATGCCGAACCATGTCCATCTGCTAATAGAAGAGTTGAGTGATGAAATCGGTACTGTGATGAAGCGCATCGGAATAGGCTACGTTAGTTATTATAATAAGCATTATGATCGTACAGGTCCCTTGTTTGAAGACCGATTTAAAAGCGAACCTGTTGGCGATGTGGGTTATTTTGTGACTCTATTACGTTATATCCACCAGAATCCTGTGGAGGCGGCTTTGGTGGAGTCTCCAGGTGACTATCGATGGAGCAGTTGGCATGAATATGTCAGCGATGTCGTCCTTCCTCATTATATCTGTTCAATGTCGGTGCCTTTCTCTGGTATGTCTTCTCAGGAATTGAAGAAGTTGGTGAGAAAAGTAAACGAAGCTTATACTCAGACAAGAATTGGTCTAAGTGAGAAACGTTTGACAGATACAGCTGCTACAAAGAAATTGAATGAGTTGTGCAAGAACGGTATGACCATAGATGGTATTAAACTGTTGCCGGTAAAGGAGCGAATACGTTTCCTGTCTGCCGCATTGCTGTATGGGATTGGGATGCGTCAATTGTCTCGCTTGGCAGATGTGGATTTCAATGACGTGCGCCGTGCAAAATATCTGATTGAAAAACAGCGGTGAGGACGCGAGCTTTCGTACAGGGGGACGGTTCTTTTGTACGAAAATCTTGTCATTTTCGTATAAAAGAACCGTCCCCCTGTACGAAAATTAGCGGATGCGTTTGAGGGGCGGTTTGAAGGCGTTGGGGATGTAGTGGATGTTGAAGTCGGGTGGGGTGCCGATGATGATCATGACGTCGTACTGGACGGTCATGGGGAGACGGTAAAAACGGATGTAGCCGTTGGTGGCATTGACTAGGTTGTTGATTTTCTTTGGGGTGATGGTCTTCATGGGGTCGAAGTGCGTGTCCATCTTGGAGCGTGTCTTGACCTCGACGATGTGGAGCCGGTTTGCTGCCGGTTCTTGTGCGACGATGTCGATCTCGAGGTGGCCCATGCGCCAGTTTGTCTCACGCACGGTGTAGCCCTTGCTGACCAGAAAGTCGTAGGCTGCCTGTTCGCCTTCTTTGCCTATCTGATTATGCCAAGCCATATCGATATACTACTCATCTTTCTTCCCCCATCGTGATTGCTGGCGGGCAGTCATCTGGTTCTCGGCGGGATTGTCTTGAGGATGCCAGATTTGCGGATGGTTCAGTTCCTCGGGCATGTACTGCTGCTTGACGAAGTGACCCGGATAATCGTGGGCATAACGGTAATCTTTCCCGTATCCCAGTTGCTTCATCAGTCCAGTGGGTGCGTTGCGCAGGTGCAACGGCACGGGCGCATTGCCCGTCTCGTTGACGAGTGCCAGCGCATCGTCAATGGCCAGATAGGCACTGTTGCTCTTGGCGCTAGTGGCCAGGTATATGGCACATTCGCTTAGGGGGATGCGTCCCTCGGGCCAGCCGATTTTGTTGATGATATCAAACGTGGCGTTAGCCAACAGCAGGGCGTTGGGATTGGCGAGGCCTATGTCCTCGGCAGCAAGGATGCAGAGTCGGCGAGCGATGAACTTCGGGTCTTCGCCGCCGGCAATGAGCCGTGCCAGCCAATAGACTGCCGCATCGGGGTCACTGCCGCGGATGCTCTTGATGAACGCCGAAATGATGTCGTAGTGCATCTCGCCACCCTTGTCAAAGGCGAGCGGATTCTGCTGCAGGCGGTCGGTAACGATATCGTCGGTGACGACAAACGGTTCGCCCTCTTGTAACGACTGCATAATCAGGTCCAGGATGTTGAGCAGCTTGCGGGCATCGCCTCCTGCAAAGCGGAGCAGAGCCTCGGTCTGCTCGATACGCACCTCGCGGCCCTGGAACATCTTATCGGTCTTGATGGCGTGGTCCAGCAGCTGCAGCAGGTCATCGCGGTCGAGCGGGTTGAGGACGTAGACCTGGGCGCGGGAGAGTAGGGGGCGGATGACCTCAAACGAGGGGTTCTCGGTCGTGGCACCGATAAGGGTTACCGTACCACGTTCCACGGCTCCCAGCAAGGAGTCCTGCTGCGACTTGTTGAAGCGGTGTATCTCGTCGATGAATAGGATGGGACGCCCCTTGGAGAAGACACTGCGGGCATCGGCCTTACAGCGATCCAGCACTTCACGCACGTCCTTTACACCCGATGTGACGGCACTCAAAGTGTAGAAAGGCACTTGGGTCGTCTCGGCAATGATGCGCGCCAGCGTAGTCTTGCCCACGCCTGGAGGCCCCCACAGGATAAAGGAGGAGATATTGCCGCTCTCGATCATGCGACGGATGACGGCACCCGGTCCCACCAGGTGTCGCTGACCGATGTAATCATCGAGTGAGCGGGGGCGCAATCGTTCAGCAAGAGGCTCGTAGGTCATGATGTTAAAGCGTTTATATTCTTTTCTTATAGTATCTATAGCGCCTATAGTTGTACACATCGGGTGATGATGCGGGCAATTTCCTCAAGCCAGTGGGCATCCACGTCGTCAAAGGTGGCGAGGTCCTTGCTGTCGATGTCTAGCACGCCGATGACATTGCCCTCGCTGTCGTGCAGGGGCACGACAATCTCGCTGCGCGAGAGGCTGCTGCAGGCAATGTGCCCGGGAAACGCTTCCACGTCGGGGACGACGATGGTGTGCCCCTCTTGCCAAGCGGTGCCGCACACACCCTTGCCGCGCTTGATGCTATAGCAGGCAATGGGACCCTGGAAGGGGCCGAGTTGCAACTCGTCATCCTTGACCAAGTAAAATCCGGTCCACCACCAGCCCATGGTCTCGTGGAGTAATGCAGCGGCATTGGCAAGCTGTCCGGTGGGGTTGTCTTCGCCCTCTATCAGGCTCTCGACCTGCTTGGCGAGTAATCGGTAGGTTTCGTTTTTGTCCATAGCACAAAATTAGTGCTTTTGGGGCAAATAAACAAGTGGAGACGCAAAAATCTGCATCTCCACTCGATTTCGTTGTTTAGCTAAAGGCTAAAGCCTGATAGCTAAATCTTAAAGGCTAGAAACTTACTTCACAACCTTAACAGCGCTGGTGGTACCATCGGTGTAGGTGGTAACCTTGATGGTCATGCCCTCGGGCTGAGCCATCTCCTGGCCGGCTACGTTGAAGTAGCGTACGTTAGCAACGGTCTTGCCAGCGTTGAGCTCGTTAACCTTGGTGTCCTCACCAGGATACAGCCATACAATGTTGCTGGCGTTCCTCTCACCGTTAACGGTGTAGATTGCCTGGATACCGATGTTCTGGGTGAACAGGGGCTCGTAACCCTCAGCGTTGGTGCGATACATGTAAACGAAGTAGTCGCGGAAGTCAACAGCGCTGCTGTACAGTGAGTAGGGAACCTCGGTGATGTCCTCGGTGAGGTCATAGGTGTAGTCAGCAGCGGGGAAGGTGAACGGCTCTTCGTTGTAGTCAATATAGATGCTGTAGCTCAGGTACTCGGGATCGATCATGTTGCCATCAACATCGGTGGTGGGCAGGGTGAAGTAGAAGTACGAGAAGCCGCTCTCGTCGCCACAGTCATACCACTCGTCAGCGGTGGGATCAGCGGGAACAGCGGGAACCAGGTTAACAATGTAACCCATGGGCTCGCCCTCAGCGGTGAACTCAAGAGAGGTCATACTCTGGTCATCGCTCCAAACGGTCATCATACCGGTAGCCTCATAGTTGAAGGGGAACTCGGCATTGACGTCACCCTGGCTACCCAGCAGGATGAAGCTGCTAGCATCCTCGTTAAGCTGGAGCTGGATCTCGGTGGTGCGCTCGTCGATAGCATAGCCCAGGTAGTAGTTGGGCTCGCCAGTCTCCTCGTCAACACCATCCTCGTAAACGTAGGTGTAACCCCAAACGAGCTGGATACCATACTCATCCTCGTCATACCAGTTCAGGTACTGGCCGGTGGGGATGCTGATGATGCCGGTCTCCCTGTCGAGGGTACCCTTTACCCAAACATTGTTGTAGTCATAATCATAATACCAAACGGGATTCTGAACGTAAACATCATTGCTCTCCTGGTCGAAGGCAACATTGATCTTACCATCGGTGCTGCCCTGGCCAATGCCGAAGATGCTGTTGGCAATGTAGTAGCTGCTGCGATAGTAAGTCTCAATCTCGCAGGTTGCGGGGATCTCGGTGATAACCTCGGGAGTAACGACGGGCTCACGCTCGGTCAGAACGGTGTTCCACTCGTTGAAGCCACCGAAGCTGTTATCGTCGGTCCAGTAGCAACCCAGGCCATAGCCCTCATAGTCGGGATATTCGCTGCCAGAGGGAGCTGCATAGGTACCCTGCAGGCTGATGGTCTCGCCATCGATTACATAAACAGCCTCAGTTGCGCGATCGTCAACGTCAAAGTACAGAGTCGTGCCCTCAACACGGGAAGTACCCATGGCGATCACAACGTCTGCCTGATAATCATCGCTCCAGTAGATGGACTGGCCCAGGGGCACCCTGAGTTCGTTGCCATCGATGTAACCCTCTACCCAGCTGTTGCCAAAGTAACCGCCGCAGCCCATGAGGATGTTGTTCAGGTAAACCTTACCGTCCTCGGCATAGACGATATTCATGCGGCCAGACTGTTCACCAGCGGTCAGGTAACCACCAGAAACGTAAACTGCATTACCAGCACGGTTGTAGGTCTTAAGCTCGCCCTCGGGCTGGTCGGTGATAACACGGAGGCTAGCCTTAGCCTTCATCTCCTTGGAATTGAGCTTGGTCATCTCAGTGTTGATGATCTTGTTGTGCTTCACAGAGTGATTGCTCTTGAAGCTAACTCCTGCAGAAGCGCCAACAGCGACTGCAGTAGCAACCAAAAGTACAAATAATTTCTTCATAAAACTGAATCAATTAAAATGGTTAATAAAAAATATGAATTAAAAATTCAAAAAACAGTAGCTATGTTGTTGTTAATCTGTTAATTAGTGCTTGATAACACACTTTCCTTACGGGAAATGGTTGTTATAAGCAACCGCAAAAATACAATCTTTTCTTAAAATCTGCAATATAAGATAGGATTTTTTTTGTAAAAAATTATTGACAGTTTACCATGTGATGGGCGTTTGCCCGTACTGAATCAAGTAGTCATTGGCCCGCGAAAAGTGGTGGCAGCCAAAGAATCCGCCCCTGTTTGCCGACAGCGGTGACGGGTGGGTTGCCGTGAGCACCAAGTGGCGCGAACGGTCGATGAAGGCACCCTTGCGCTTGGCGTGCGCCCCCCACAGCATGAACACCAGGTGTTCACGCTCATTGGCCAGGTGGGCAATGACATGATCGGTGAACTCCTCCCAGCCACGGCCCTGATGCGACAGCGGTTGGTGGGCCTGCACCGTCAGCGTAGCGTTCAGCAGCAGCACCCCTTGCCGCGCCCAGCGCGACAAGTCACCACTGGCAGGAATCGGAGCCCCCACATCATCATGTACCTCCTTGAAAATGTTCAGCAGCGACGGCGGCATCGGCACACCCTCGTTCACGCTGAAGCACAGCCCGTTGGCCTGCCCCACACCGTGATAAGGATCCTGCCCCAGAATCACCACCTTCACCTGCTCGAACGGTGCCGCGTCAAACGCCGCAAAAATCTGTCGTCCAGGCGGAAATACCTGATGGGCACGATATTCCTGACGGACAAAGTCGGTCAATAGCTTGAAATAAGGCGCCTCCCACTCACTGGCGAGGACACGGTTCCACGACGGGTCGATGCGTACATCCATAATCCAGAATTTTTATCTTTGTTTTTGCAAAATTACAAAAATATGCCGTAACTTTGCACCCGATTCAAGAAAAACACCTCTTTTTGGACCCGTAGTTCAATGGATAGAATAAAGGATTCCGGTTCCTTCGATTGGGGTTCGACTCCCCACGGGTTCACGATATATTTATCTTAAGTATCTGATTGTCAATACGTAG
>JAEEGI010007959.1_pt1 | contig 23564 bp, 12 predicted proteins | sample 8958751 | NCBI WGS metagenome assembly JAEEGI01 (sample SAMN16246545, study PRJNA631951) | gut metagenome | biome: gut microbiome; feature: rumen; material: KS-attached | host: Bos | place: Iran: Karaj | collected 2018-10 | reverse complement strand
GGAGGTTCTCCTCGTTGAGCGGCTTGGTGGGAAGGCCGGCGCGCTGGCGGACCTTGTCGAACGAAGCCTGGTTGCCGTTGATCTCGGCATCCATCAGCAGGACCTCGGCGAAGCGGATCAGCACCATGTCGTTGACGCTGTTCAGCTGGAAGTTGTCCTCGTTGCCGGAAGACCAGGTCAGGCCCGGGAACATCACGTTCGTGAAGGACTTCATGTACTTGCCGTTCTCCTCGCTCCAGGCGATGACCGGCATGGTCTTGGTCTGGTAGAAACCGCTCTCCTGGATGTTGGAGTCTCCGCCGAACACATAGGTGCCGCTGAAGTCCTTGACATCGATGATGGAGGCGTCCAGACGGGCGTCGTTCGGTTCGAGGGCCTTCCAGTCGGAGACCAGGGAAGGATTGACTGGGCACATGCCCCAGCCGGTGCCGAACGGCATGCACTCGCCGTTGTCGAGGCTCTGTCCGCGGATACCCATGAACAGGGCGGTCTGGTTGGAATAGCCGATGGTGGTTCCCCAGGAAGGCTGGGTGTTGAACTTGATCATGAACATGGCCTCCGGGTTCCGGGCACCGTCATTCTCCACCCACTGGTAGCCGTGGCCGTGCCAAGGATTCTTCTCATCCTCGATAGAGCACTTGTTCGTGTAGGCCCAGAGGTTGTGGTAGTCACTTACGAGGGAATAACCGGAATTGTTCACGCAGTCGGTGATGTAGGCACCCACTTCAGACTTCGTGATCTTGGTACCCTCGGCGATGCTGATGCCGATGGCCTCGTTCTCGTAAGCAGGAAGCGTGATATCATTCAGGCCATAGAAGCCGGATGCGAACAGGTAGGCGCGGCCGAGGAGCGCCTCGGCGGCGTACTTGTCCACATGTCCGTCGCCGATGGACTGACGGGCAGGCATGATGTCGGCCGCAATCTTGCAGTCCTCGATGATCTGGCCCCAGAGCGCCTCGCCGCTGATCTGCGGCTGGGTCGGGTCGGCCTGGGAGGACACCGGGCAAGGGATATTGCCGAACATGGAAGCCAGTTCGTAATAGTACCAGGCACGGAGGAAGAAAGCTTCACCCATGTACTGATTGAGTTCCGCGACACCGCAGTTGGGCATTGCCTCGATGGCGGCGTTCGCACGCGCTATACCCTTGTAACGGTCCACGTAGAAGTTGTTGTACATATCGGTGCCGAAGTTCAACAGGAGGTCTTCGGCCTGCATGGTCTGGTCATTCGCGCCACCGCCGCCGAGCGCGTCGTCGGACGCCGCCACGGACCACAGGAAGTGGTTCACATGGACGTTGTTGCCGATGGAGACGTTCAGGTTGTTGTAGATGCCGGCGAGCATCTGCTCGGCATCCGTAGCGTTCACCGGGAAGTTACTGCTGTCCTTGGACCAGTAGTTGGTGGTATCCAGGAAGGACTCGCAGGATGCAAACGAGAAAGCGAGGACGGCCAGGGCCGTAATTTTCTTCATATATTTCATAACGCTTTCGTTCTTGATTATTTGAGAATGCAAACGGCTACGCGGTTGGCCTCGGGAGACATGGAAGCATCCCGGTCGCCACCGACGGCCTTGGAGATGATGCGACTGGCGGCGATGCCGGCCTTCTTGAGCATGTCGACCACCACCTGGGCGCGCTGCTCGGAGAGCGTCTGGTTGATGGCGTCAGTTCCGGTACCGCTGTCGGCGTGGCCGGTGACGGTAATCTTCGCATCCGGATTGTCTTTCATGATCTGCGCGATCCGACCCAGCTTGAAAGCCTCGTCGGGACGGAGCTCAGCCTGGTTGATGAGGAAGAACAGGTCGTCCTCGTAGGTGCCGCTGAAGGAAGAACCACCGGGGACCTTCACTTCCTTGACCACCTCCACGGGAACTTCCACCCGCTTCTCGACAACCTTCTCCACGATCTTCTCCACGATACGCTCAGGGACATACGTGCTCGGAGCGGGTTCAGCACTCTTGCGACTGCCACCACCGAAGGAGATATTCAAGCCGACGAGCAAGCCGCGGGCCTGCGGATAGAAGCCCAGGTCGATGCCCTTCGCCCAGCTGTCGAAACCGGAGGAGGAGCCCACCTCAGGGTCGAGACCCTTGTACTTGGTGAAGACAATCGGGTTCTGGGCCTGGACATACAGACGGGCCTGACCGAACGGAGCGTTTTTCCACAAACGCTTGAAGTCATACCCGAGAGTGATGGTCTGGATCCGGAAGAAGTCGGCATCCTCGATGAAAATGTCGGAGTTGTTCATGAAGTTGTAGTTGGTACCGGCAACCAGACGCGGGAAATGGTTCGAGGTACCCTCGCCGTGCCAGTAGCTGTACACCTCGGTCGTGTAGTTGTTCCACTGGCTGTCGGAATACCGGCGATAGGCGCGGAAGACCTGCTGGCCGAACATGCCGTAGCCGCTGACAGCGAAGTCGAAGCCCTTGAAATACACGGAGAAATTCACACCGAGGTTCCAGTCCGGATTCGGATCGCCCGTCATCGTCTTGTCAGCATCGTTGATGACACCGTCCTTGTTGATATCGACGAACTTGAGGTCACCGGGAACCAGCTGGTCCTGGATGGTGCCCTTGCCGGCCGCCACCCAGTCATCAATCTCCTGCTGGTTCTGGAACACGCCTTCGGACTTGTAGGTCCAGAAGTAACCGATCGGGTAACCGACCTGTGCGCGGTACATTTCAGCGATACCCTGGACAACGTTGCCCGGGCCGTGGAAGATACCTTCGTCGTTGGCGATCCGGGTAACCTTGTTCTTGTTGTGGGCGACGTTCACGCCGACATTGTAGGAGAAGTCCTGACCGATGGCGTCGTTCCAGTTGAGAGCGAGTTCGACACCGGTATTGCGGACATCACCACCATTGATATAAGGAGCGTTGGCGCCGAAATGTCCCATGATCGGGGCGTTCACGAGCCAGTCCTTGGTGTCCTTCTGATACCAGTCGAAGGCAACGTTGAAACGGTTGCGGAACAGGCGGGCGTCGAAACCGAGGTCCAGCTGCTGGGAAGTCTCCCAGGTGATGTCAGGATTCGCGAGCTTATCGGCATAGGCGCCGGTACCCGAAGTGGTGGAGGTAGGACCGGTATAGAAGGAGTAACCGCCGTCGGCAGCACCCACGGAGACCGTGGAGAGATACTGGAAATTGGATACGTTGCAGTTACCGTTCTGGCCCCAGCTGCCGCGGAACTTCAGGAAGTCGATGGCGCGGACGTTCCACCAAGGCTCGTTGGAGATCACCCAACCGGCGGAGACGGACGGGAAGGTACCCCATCTGTGACCGCGCATGAAGTTGGAAGAACCGTCCCGACGAAGAATCAGGGAGAGCATATACTTCTCGGCGTAGTCATAGTTGATACGGCCGAAGAAGGATGCGAGACCGCTATCACCCCAGGTGGAACCGCCCACATTATCCTTACTGGGATCGCCGGCGGTGTTGCCGACATAGGCATACTTCCACAAGTTGGGCCAGAGGACCTCGCTGTTGGAAGCGTTCACACTTTCACCGAAGCCGCTGTGCTCGAGGGTGCTACCCACGAGGGCGTCGAAATGGTGCTTGTCTGCGATGTTGAACACGTAGTTGACCGTGTTTTCCCAGGACCAGCTCCAGCCGGCGGAAGCGCTCTGGCTGACACTGTCGGTATCCAGGAACGCGTAGTTGGTAAGCTTGTACACCATCGAATAATCGCGGTAAGTGCTCGCACTCATCCGATAATTGAACTGGCTCTTCCAGGTGAGGCCCTTGATGGGCTGTACACGGAGGTTTCCAGACAGGGTAAGGCCGTAGCCGTGGCTGTCGTTGTTACCGCGGCTGGAATAGGTCATCGCAGCAATCGGATTGCTGGTATAGGAATCCAGCGCCCAGATACCGCTGTTGCTCAGCCAGTCATACTCGGTGTAAGAACCGTCAGGCTGGTAGATGGGCACAAGCGGGTTCGCGGCCAGCATATTGTACACGTCGTTCCAGTAGTGGTTGCCGGTACCGATACCGCCACGCTGGTTCGTGTTGAAAGTCATGTTCTCACCGAGGGTGATAATATCCAGGCCGTTCTCTCTCCAAAGCACATGGTCGGAGTTCAGGCGGACGGTGAAACGCTTGTAGTTGGAAGCGACGGGCTTACCGAAAATACCTTCCTGATGCGTATAGCTGACACCCATCGAGAACTTCGAACGGTCGGAACCACCAACGACATTGATTGCGTGGTTCGTGTTCGGCGCATTAACGTTACGGATGGCATCCAGCCAGTTGGTCCCCTTGAAGGCGCCGGACTTGATGTCATTGTACAGCGTCGGATTCAGGATGCCGGCCCAGTCGATGGGATCCTTGCCCATGTTGAAGGAGACCTGATCCTGGATGTCCATATACTGCTGGGCGTTCAGGAGTTCGGGCATCCGCTGGACATTCTGGATTCCGTAGAAGCCATCATAAGTGACGACATACTTGTCGCCCTTACCCTGCTTGGTCGTGACGAGGATGACACCGTTCGCACCACGCGCACCGTAGATAGCGCAGGAAGCCGCGTCCTTGAGGACGTCAATGCTCTCGATGTCGGACGGGTTGAGTGAGTTGATGTCTCCACCTGCAACGCCGTCGATGACGTACAGCGGGGCATAGGAACCGATGGTACCCATACCACGGATGTTCACATTGTAACCCGATCCCGGCTGGCCGGAAGAGTTCATGATGCTCACACCCGGAGAAGAGGACTGCATGGCACCAAGGGCACTGGTGGAGTTGAGCTTGACCAGATCGTCACCCTTGACCTGCACCGTAGAGCCGGTCACGAGTTTCTTCTTCTGGACACCATAACCCACCACCACCACTTCTTCGAGAAGTTCGGTGTCTTCTTCGAGCAGGACGTCGAATTGGGCCGGTCCGGTGACGGCGAGGACCTGGGTCCTGTAGCCGATGGAGGAAATCTCAATGCTGGAGCCCTGCTGGACACTCAGCGTGAAATTACCTTCAAAATCCGTGACCGTACCATTCTGCGTACCGCTTTCGATGACGCTCGCTCCGATGACCGGTCCGATCGCATCCTTGACCGTGCCGGTCACCCGGACGGTCTGTGCCATCGCGCCGAAACCCATCAGGAGCAGCACCAATGAAGCAAAAAGTTTACTTTTCATGTTGCAGAACTTTTGGTTGGTTGTTGATGAATAAAAAGGTTGGTTAAAAGAATATGATGTTTTGATTGATTATTTCTTGATGGGATAGAGCCGCAGCAGCAGGACGATCAGCAGGGCGATCGCCGCCGGGAACAGCGAAAACAGCATCCAGATCATCCGCTGGACGGCCGGTTCGTTCGTGATGGTGACGACCGTCTGACCGGTGGCGTCCGTACCCGAGACGAAGCCGGCGATGCCGAGGAGAAGGGCCACCAGGGCGCCGGAAATGGCCGATCCGAACTTCTGGGCCATCGTACCGGAAGAGAAGATGAGGCCCGTCGAGGACGTTCCGTTCTTCTCGGTGGCGTAGTCCGCCACGTCGGCATACATGGACCACAGCAGCGGGGAGTAGAAGCCGATGCCGATGGAGGTGAGGATCACCATCGCGATCATCAGCCAGATGTACTTCGGGTCCATCGGGATGAAGAAGAAGGCGATGGAGGTCACGGCACAGATGATGGCCGCCCAGTTGAAGGCCTTGCGCTTGGAACCCACCCACTTGGTGAACGCCGGGGAAAGGCCGCCGAAGATCATGCAGGTCACCTCGCCGAAGGTCATGAACACCGTATAGTTGATGATGAGGCCGGAAACCGTGACATCCCCGTGCAGGCAGTACTCCAGCAGATAGCCCGCCACGGCATAGCGGAATCCGTTGAAGAAATTCGTGCAGATGCCGATCAGCGTCAGGATGATCCACGGCTTGTTGCGGAACAGGTCCGCGAACGGTTTGAAGGAGAACTTCTCCGCCCGGATGGGCTTCAGGCGTTCCTTGGTCAGGAGACCGCAGGCCAGCGTGCCCAGCGCGGCGAGTGCACCCAGGACCACGCCCAGGACGGCGTACTGATGCGACGGTGTGCCGCCAACCATCTTCTGCAGGTACGGGAACGACAGCAGGGTGACGAAGCCCATCGCGTAGGCGCCGACCATCCGGTAAGACGAGAACTCGTTCTTCTCGTTGTCATCGGCGGTCATCACGCCCAGCAGCGAGCCGTACGGGACGTTCACGGCGGTATAGACCGCCATCATCAGCAGGTACATCGAGTACGCGTAGATGCGCTTGCCCACGGGGCCGAGGTCCGGCGTATACAGCAGCAGGGCGAAGACGAGGCCCAGCGGGATCGCGCCGAAGATGAGCCAGGGGCGGTAGGTGCCCCACTTGGACTGCGTCCGGTCGGCGAGCGCGCCCATCATCGGGTCGGTCACGACGTCGAAGAGGCGGGCCACCAGCATCAGGGTGGCGGTATCGGCCACGGTGAGGCCGAAGATGTTCGTGAAGAACAGGGGGAACGCAATGGACATCACCTTCCAGGTGATACCGCCGGCGGCGGCGTCTCCCAGGGCATATCCGATCTTTTCAGAGAGTTTGGCCATAGATCTCAGTGTAGATTCTTACAAAGATACGCTATTGTGTTGATTCTTACAAATATACGCTATTTCCCGAGATTCTTGTCGATGAGCCGGTTCAAGATTTCCACCGAAAGTCCGGTCCTGAGGCCGTCCGGGGCCGTATGCAGGCAGTAGTCGATGAGGCGGTCCACCGTGGAGGTGGCCACATGCATCCGCGTGTCGGAAGAAGCGTAGTAGATGAACACTTTACCGTCTTCGTCACAGATCCAGCCATTGGCGAACAACACGTTCATCACGTCGCCGACGTACTCCTCCCTTTCCGGGGCCATGAAGAATCCGGCCGGCTCCGCGATGACGCGCGTAGGATCGTCCAGCGCCGTCATATACAGATAAAGCACGTAACGCAGGCCGCTGGCGCATCCGCGCACGCCGTGCGCGAGGTGGAGCCAACCCTGCGGGGTCTTGATCGGATGCGGACCTTCCCCGTTCTTGACTTCCTTGATTGTATGGTAGTGCCGGGCGTTGATGATCTTCTCCTCCGTCACGACCGCATGCTCCATCGAATCCACCAGCGCCCAGCCGATGCCGCCGCCGTTACCGGCGTCGATGAAACCGTCCTGCGGACGCGTATAAAGGGCATATTTGCCATCCACAAACTCCGGATGAAGCACCACGTTCCGCTGCTGACTCTTGGACTGCAGGTCCGGCAGGCGCTCCCAGTTCACGAGGTCCTTCGTCCGGGCGATGCCTGCGGCCGCGACGGCCGACGACAAGTCGCCGGGAGCGGCGGCCGGGTCCTTCCGCTCCACGCAGAAGATGCCGTAGATCCAGCCGTCCTCATGCGCGGTCAGGCGCATGTCATAGACGTTCGTAGCGGGTTCTCCACACTCCGGCATCGTGATGGGACGGTCCCAGAAGCGGAAGTTGTCCACGCCGTTCGGGCTCTCCGCCACGGCGAAGAAACTCTTCCGGTCGGCTCCCTCCACGCGGACGACCAGTACATACTTGTCGTTCCACTTGATGGCCCCGCTGTTCAGCGTCGCGTGGATGCCGAAGCGTTCCATCAGGTACGGGTTCGTCTTCTCGTCCAGGTCATAGCGCCAGAAAAGCGGAGCATGGTCCGCCGTCAGGATGGGATACTGGTAACGTTCATACACACCGTTTCCATCGACAGGAAAGTTCGGACGGGCCAACAATTGCTCGTGCCTGCATGTCAATTCTGCCAGTCTTTCATTGAAAGTCATGATGTCAAGGTTTTAGGAACACGATATCGGACAATTGGCTGAAAGCCTCGAAATCGGGCGCGTTATCAAAGCCTTTCCAGGGCGCGAAGAAATGCTCCGGCTTGTCATGGGCGTTGCGCCAGGTCAGGACATAGGCGACCGGGAAATCCTGGATGGCGGGATACAGTACCCCGGTCCACCAGGCCGGATCGGGAAGGCTTTCCAGACCGGCCTCGGACAGGCACATCAACTTATGGTGGTCCGTGGCCAGCACATTCATATAGGTCAGGCAGCGCTTGAGTTCTTCCGCGAACCGGACCCCGGACTCTTCCAGGCCGCCAACGCTCATGTACTCATAATGGTCGATGCCCAGCATGTCCACGAACTCGTCGCCGGGATAGCGGGACATGTACGCTTCCACGGAAATGTTGCTGTTCGGAGAATAGCACCACACGATGTTGTCCAGTTTCCGGGCCTGGGTCAGATAGGTCCAGGTGGTCCGGTACAACTCCTTGTACTGTTGTTCCGTACAGAGTTCTCCGCCCCACCAGAACCAGCTGCCGACGTTCTCGTGCCAGGGCCGGAAGATGACCGGCGTCCCTTCCAGGCTCTCGAAAAAGTCGCCAAGGTTCCGCAGCCACTTGTCCATGAACAAGCCATGGAGTTCACCGCCTTCCAGGATGGACTTCACCACCTGGTTAGAGGAGACATCCCAGGCATCGCCGCCCGTAAGCGGATTCCGCGGATGCCAGGAGAACGTGACGATGCCGCCGCGCTTCGCATGCGTGAGGACCGCCTTCCGGATCAGGCCGAAATCGACGCTGTCCAGGTTGGCCTTGTCCCCCATCTCGATGCCGCCGAGGTCGAAGCCCACGATGGCGGGATACTTCCCGGTCACATCCTTGACGTCGGACCGGGTCAGGTCATCCTTTTCCCAATCCTCCACCTTCCAGGCATGGCCATAGGAGAGGTCATCCTGGTGGCCATACAGGATTTCACCCTGCTCCACGTGGGAGAATAGGGTATGGACCAGCCGGTCCTTCGGGGTATCCACCGGCTTCTTGTCTCCTGTGGAACAGGAAACCAGCGCCGCAGCGGTCATCAGGAACATAGGTAACAGTTTATACATGGTCAAATCGTTTATGGCAGATAGGGTTTCAGGATCGCATCTTTGGTCAGGGGCATGGTCCACGTCGGGACAGCCCGGTCCTTCCCATCGGAAAGGCCCATCCACATGAAGGCGGCGATGCCGGCATCATGGGCCTTCTGGGAGAAATATCCGGCGAAACGGGCGGCCACCTCATCCGACACATCGCCGCCGCCCCATTCCCCGATGATGACCGGAACGCCCAGCCGGCTGACGATGTACCGGTCCAGGTTGGTGAACAGGCGGTCGATGTCGGCTTTCTGGGCGTCAAACTGGGCGGCGTCCCAGTAGCTGTGGACTTCCACGGCCAGGTGGCCGGGTGCCTCAGGCAGTTCCAACTGCTTAAGCGGGTCGAGCAGGTGGCTGTTCCAGGTGCCGTCCCCGCTGCAAGCGGCGTACGTATTGATAACGAGGTTCCTGAGCGGATTGTTCCCACCGCTGGCACGGATCGTCTTCACGAACAGTTCCGCATATTGGTTGATTCCTTTGTAGGCGGACTCGGCCACTGCCGCATCGTAACGGTCAGGCGTCGCGAAAGAAGCGAAACACCAGGAATCGTACGAATCCAGCATCTCGTTGTAAGACTCGAAGAGCAGGCGCTCTCCATAGTCCTTGAACGTCTCGGCGATCTGCTGCCAGAGGGCGGCGTAACGGTCTTTCGCGGCATCGAACTGGTCCGCCACCAGCCAGGCGGTGCCTTTCTTTTCATCGCCCCGGTCCCCCGTGTCGTGATGGACATTGAGGATGCAGTACATGCCTTCGTCGAGGACGTAATCCACGACTTCCTTCACCCGGGCCATCCAGACGGGGTCCACATCATATGCTGTCCAGGTGGTCATGTCCCAATGCCAGTCTTCATTCTCCCACTGGAGCTTGATAGTTCCCATGTGCGGGTACCAGGTCACCGGAATGCGGATAGCATTGAAACCGGCCTCCTTGAACATCCGGAAAAGCGCCCGGGTGGTGACTGGCTGTCCCCACGCGGTCTCATAGTTCGCCGGCACCGGGGTGGCATAAGAAGCCTCGATCCACATATGGGTCCTGTCCCCGCTGTTGGCATCCAACGAATTGCCGAGGTTCCAGCCGGCGCCCATCTTCCGGACCGCCTCGGCCGCGCTTTCCCCGACGGACGGTTCGGGCTTTTCCCGCCCGGCCTGCCGGACCGTCACCGTCCGGGACAAAGCCCCGGCCTGCAGCGTCACGGTACCCGTACGGTTCCCAAAGGCGTAATTGGCCTGCGAAGTGAGGTTGATCGTCATCTGGTAGTCGGCAAAAGCGCCCACGGCTTCGGTCCGGATCCAGTCCGGACAGTCCGTCACGTACGGCCGGGAAGGTGCCGTTACCTCCAGGGCGATGGTCTCCCCGGCCTGGGCAACGTCAAAGACGTCACCGTTCAAGGTGATGGCAGCCGGTGCGAGGGGTTGCTGTTTTTCCTCCCCGCAGGCGGCAGCCATCACGAGGACTGTCAGTAGAGCCAGGGACCTTTTCATGGAATCAGAACTTGGGGGCCTTGTCGTAGACGGATTGGAGGGTATAGTTGGAGTCCTCGATCGTCATCGCATTCACCATTACGTCAATGACGTCCTTGCTATTTCCCAGGTAGGTACCGGTGCCATGATGGATATAGCCGTGCTTTTCCTTGCCAGCGCCTTCGGCACCATTGTCCCAAAGGAAACAGGACAATCCATAGGTCTTGGCTGCCTTTACAACATATTCCAGATAATACAGGTAAAAACGCCAGGCGCGGTTGTTATTCTTGTCGCGCATCGAGCAACCAAACTCGCCCAGATAGACAGGGATGTTCTTCACCACAAACTTCGTACACAGATTACCGAAGACATCCCGGACATGGTCCTCGTCGCCCCAGGTTTCCTTCTTCCCGGATGCTCCGGTATGGCCCCAGTCAGACCACTGTTTGTCGCCAATCGTATATTCGGACGGATCATAGAAATGGACCGCCAGCATCATCTTGTCCGCCGGGTCGGAAGGCATCTTGAAATACTTCTCGAACTGAGGATTGGCCGCATAGGTGGGGACGCCCAGCCAGCGGGTGGCATTTTCGCCCCCGGTGGCACGGACCGCGTCCACGAACACCTGGTTCCACTCGTTCAGAATGTTGCACTGCCTGGTCGGATCTTTCTGGAAATCGAAACTCCAGCCCCAGCCACCGTCGTTCAACTCATTGAAACTCTCCAGGATGAGCCAGTCGCCGCAATCCTTGAACTTGGCAGCTATCTGGGTCCAGACCGCCTTGATCTCCGCCTTGATCGTGGTGTTGAGCGCCGCATTGTTCGCGGCGTTCTTGATGTCCAGCCACTGATACGTATTGCTGACACCGTGGTTTTCGTCGTGATGGGTGTTGACGATTACGTACAGGCCGGCATTGTGAGCGAAGTTCACAACCTCATAGACCCGGTTCAGCCAGGTTTCGTCGATTTTGTATTCCGGTGCGGCGCCGATCATCTTCAGCCAGGAAACCGGGATGCGGACACTGGTGAAGCCGGCCCGTTTCAGGTTTGTGAACGTCGCCTGGGTGGCCTTGCCGCCCGGCTGCCAGACAGTCTCGTCCGGATAGCCCTCCTTTTCGCCGGCCCAGGATCCGTTGTAATAGCCGTCGAAATGATTGCCCATGTTCCAGCCCAGGCCCAGTTTTGCGGCCATCTTCCAGGCATCGGTATCGCCGCCAGGCGTGGGCGTCGGAGGATCCGGGGCCGTTTTCCCTTCCTGGGTGACGGTCACCTTCACGGGGGAAACGCCGGCGGCCATGAAGGACATTTCGGCGGTCCGGATCATCGTCGTCTCATTGGCTTCCACCTTGAATCCCACGGTCATCTTGTAATCCTTGTACGTGCCGTCCTGATAGGTGATCCAGTCCGGACGTCCGGACAGGATCGGACGGGTCGGGGACGTGATGTCCAGGGTGACGGTCTCCCCTGCCTGGGGAATATCAAAGGAAGTCTTGCTTACCGTCATGGATGTCGGAGCGACCGGAGTCGGGTTCACAGGGTCATTCTTTTCACCGCAGGCAAAAACCGCCAGCAGGGTTGTGAAAAGGGAGATGTATCTTTTCATCATTTCAAGGAAGGCATTTGTTCACGGGTCAGGACACGGCTGGAGGACATCAGACTCCTCCAATACGCGTCCGTATTCAGGTTGTAACTCTCCAAATCCCAGGCCAGAAACCAGTTCCAGGTTTCTCCGCCCGCAAAACACTTGGAAGGATCGGGGATATTGCCGCATTCACTGACTGTCACCAGTTTATGACCGCCGGAAAGATTCACTGCCGCCTGATACTGGCGGGTCTTCGCATTCGTGTCGTCGGCATAGATATCCACGCCCACGATGTCCACCTGGTCATTTCCGGGATACCAGGAAGCATAGTCTTTCTCCGCGCCCGGGGTCGCATCCAGGGTCCATACCCAGATCAGATTGTCCAGGCCGTACTCCCCTTCCAGTTTGTCACGCAGGAGTTTCCAAAGTTTCTTGCAGGACTCGGCCCCGCCACGGCCCCACCAGAACCATGCGCCGTTGGAGCCATACAGGGTATAATTGCCTGCCGCTTCATGCAGCGGACGCCACAGGACCGGAATTCCTTCCTGTTGAAGGAGTTTCAAATAGCCGGCCACTTTCTCGATATCTTGAAGGATGAAATCGTTCTCCCAGGTTCCGGACTGCAGGGCCCGGCCGATACTGAAGGAAGTCTTGTCAGAGTAGAAGTTGTAGCCGGAGAAATCACCCGCCTTGCCCTTTGCCCAGTCTGCCTCTGAATTGGGGACATTCCAATGCCACATGAACGATACCAATCCGTTTGCCTTCCACTGTTCCTTCGCCGCGGAAATATCGCCGTAATCCACCACCCAGTCCCAGCCGGCCGGGGTCGGCGAATACTGCAGGAAAATGTAGTCATAGCCGGCCAGGGCAGGGTGCTTTCCGGTCTTCTTGTATATTTCATTCACCCGATCGTTGTTGTTGGCCGTTCCGCCGGACTGGACCCCGCTGAGGATCTTCGATCCGGCTTGCTCCCGGAGGAAGGCATAGACATTCTTTGCAGCAGAACTGACTTTGGGGTTGGTAAGATCGGTGTCGACGGATACCGGGTCGGGGGGTAGCGGCTTTTCAGCGGCAGCCTGCTTGATCGAGACAGACTTACTCAAGGATCCCGACGTCACCGTGAGGGTAGCCGTTCGCTCTTCATAGGCCGGATTGGCCACGACGGTCAGGCCAAAGGTAATCTTGTAATTGTTGTACGTGCCGTCCTTGAGGGTGATCCAGTCCGGAAGTCCGGTAACTGTCGGACGGGAAGGAGCCGTGACCGTCAAGGTCAGGGCCTTCCCTTCCACCGGAACATCGAAAGCGTCAACATCCAGGGCAATATCCTTGGGGGTATTGTCCACCGGCTCCGGCGTCACCGGGTCTTTCTTGCAGGCCGACAGGGCCAGAACGGCCATCGTCAGGACGAGTATCCTTGTGTGTCTCATCATAATCGGTAAATGGAACCCGGAGGGAGGGTCAGCCCCCTCCGGATTGAAAGCTATCCGCTACAGGTAGACGATCTTGTCGAAGACCAGGTTCTTACCCTGCAGGATCAGCGCGTAGCCCCACCAAGCCTTGGTCGTCAGCGCCTTGTAGGCGTTGCCTTCCGCGATAAAGGACACATAGCCCTTGCTGGCGGCATCCGCTGCGTTGTCCATATTCCACTGGGAACCGTTCGGTGTGACATAGCCCATACCGTTCCAGTGGCCGTCGAAGATCTGGATGGACCAGTCACTCCAGTCGTCCGGGGTGAAATAGATGCGGACCTCGGCGCCTTCGTACAGGCCGGCGTTTACCCAGTCGTCTTCGCCGCCCAGTTCCTGGTTCAAGTCATAGTCACCCGTATGGGCGCTGGGACCTTCCCAGACCACTGTTTCCGTAAGACCGAAGTGGAGGAAGGAGAGACCCGTCACGGTCAGGAACTTGCCCTGGACGATGAGGGCGGAACCCCACCACTGCTTCTCGGTGAAAAGATTGTAAATCTCTTCCGTCACTTCGAAAGCGATATACCCGTTCGAGACGGCATCCGGGGTGTGGTCCTGGTTGAACTGGTTCGGATTGTCCATGCCCGGGAAGAGCATGCTCATCCCCGCCCAGTGACCCGTGAACAACTGCATGGACCAATCGGCCGGATCGGCGGCCTGGAAGTAAACATGCACGATGTCACCGACAGCCAGACCGGCATTCACCCAGTCATCCTCGCCGCCAAGCTCCAGGTTGTTGGCATAGTCACCCGTCTCGCGGATGCCTTCCCAGATGAAGGTCTCCGTGAACGGAGCGGTCACCTCGAACGGAGCGGGCCAGGTGAGGTTGGACCCATCGGTCAGGACCAGGTCCAGCCGGTAGATGCCGGGACTGGTCAGTTCGTCCGGCAGGCTGAAGGACATGGCACCGTCCTCCCGGAGTTGATAATCCGTCACCTTCTTCCCCTTGATGAAGATCTGCTCGATCTTGAGGAGGTTCGATCCCACCAGAGTGATCTTCTTGCCGAGCGCATAGGAAGGTTTGTCGAAAGAGATGGAAACAGCCTCGTCATATTCGATGCCGATGGGCTCCGTCACGGCCGCATAGCCGCTTTCCGCCGTCAGGGTGATGACCCCTGTATAAGCTGCGGAAGGAATGGTGACGATCACGGTCTCCGGGCTCTGCACGGAGAATTCGCAAGGAACCAAAGTATGGTCCTTGTCACCGATCGTGACACTGGTCACCAGGTCCAGGTCGGCACCGGAAACGACCACCTCATCCTTTCCTGCAACAGCCTCGGACTTGTCCACACCGGATACGACCGGCTTCACCACCTCGATCTCTGGCGTAAAGGCCTGCTTACCGGACTCCAATGTCACGGTCACGCTGCCATCCTTGGCGGCGGTAGGCACCGTTGCAATGATCTTGCCACCTTCTATATGGAAGGCAGCCTGGGCATTGACGAAATCCACTTTCGACACGAGATCCAGGTCGGAACCGGTAATCTCCACCTCGCAATCGGCCTTGTAACGGCCATCTTCGGCGAGGGACTTGATGGCAAGATCTGCAACCGTGACGGTCTCGATCTCACCCGCGGAGAAGGCCTTGCCGGCAAAGGAAGTCAGGGTAATCGGTCCGTCCGAAGCAGAAGCCGGAAGGGTGAAGGACAGGCTTTTCCCGCCCTCAGCCACGCTGAAGTCCACATTTGCCGCACCGGCCAGGTCCACCTTCTCAATCATGTCCAAGTGGGCACCGGTGACGGTGATGACCTCGCCGCTCTTATAGGTCGCTTTCGCGGCCTCGTTCACGGTGGGATCCCCTACGATGAGTTCGGTCGCGGAATAGATCTGGTTCGGAATCGTGTTCGGATCGACCATTTCGTTCACGTCCCCCACGATAATATAGCCGGTGACGGCGTTGGAGGGGACGACGAACTTAAGCTCATGACGGTCCTTGCTCAGGAATTCGGTCACGTACACACCGCCCAGGATCACTTCCTGCACGTTGTTCAGGTATTCACCCCTGACCGTGACAACGTCGCCGGAGAGGACCTCCGCCGGAGCGAATGAATCCACTTCGATGGGTTCCGTGAACTCCAGGTCCGCGAAGGACTCCAGCACGGTACCATCCTTGGTGACGATGGCCACCTTGCCCACAATGGGACCTTCGAGCGGGACCATGACCCTCATTTCCCCATGGTCACCGGATTTGGTGACGGTGAAGTCGGTTACCGTGACACCGCCCGCAAAACGCACCTCGGAGACATTCTCCAGATTCGTACCCAGGATGCGGAGTTCGCCGCCACGCATCACGGGGTTCGGAGCGACGGCGCTCAGTGCAACGGCACCGGCATACTGGTCGGTATCGTACTCTTCGTGCTTACAGCCGGTCAGGGAGACCGCCGAGAGGCAGAGAGCCGCGATGGCAGCATATTTCAATACATTTTTCATAATCTCAATCTCCTCTCTTTATTTGTAAGGGACAGCGCGGATGTTGTCGATCTTGATGATCGGCGTGCAGGAGTCCGCCGGTTTTTCACCGGCAGCGCAGATGAAGAGCCACAGGCTGGAGAAGCTGTCGGCGTTCAGGGTACCGGATGAAGGAGTACCCTCCCAACCGTAGGTGAATTCAGCCAGCGGAATGGTTGCGGTCACCCATTTGCCACCCGTATCGAAGCTGCCGGTCGCAGCCCAGGGACGATACAGCCCGCGAGGCGTCTCGTTCGAGGACATGTAGGTGTTGTTCGCTCCGGCGCACTGGTTTCCGTAAATATCCATCACGGCACCGCCGAAGGTGACTTTGTCGACGCCGGCCATGATAATCTGCATCGGCGTACCAGTCCAGGGATTGGAGGCGGGAACGCAGATCTCGAACTTGAGCGCCATGTTCTGCCAATCCGTAAAGTCGGCGAGGTCGGTCAGGCGGGCGCCATTGGGGCCGTCCTGATAGTTCTCGGGATCGTTCCAGGAACCCGGCCAGTAGACGAAGGAGAAATGGGCTTCCTCCCAGTCACCGGTGAGCGGCGTAGTGCCGTCGCCAAACTGGAAGAAGCGGCCGCTCACGCCCGTGCCGTCATCGTCCTGGGAACTGTGGCCGTTCCAGCCGTGGTTGTCCAGGCCGGTCAGGCCGTCGAAGTCGAACAGCATGCCACGGGAATCCTTGTACATGAACACGGACTGGGCGGTGCCGGAATCGTTGTAGACCTTGATCTTGCCCGGCTGTGCGCCGGCAGGGACCACGAGGCTCACGGCATCCCCGTCTCCGGAAGTCACCTCGACCGGATCAGCGCCCGGGAATTCGACGGAGATCGGCGGGAAGAGGTAGGAGCCGTAGATGCTGACGGTCTCGCCCGCCTTCGCCCACTCGTTGGACATGCCGGAAATCTTCGGCGCCGGAGGGAGAACCTTGAAGTCGTAGGCCACGACGGAACTGTCGCGGGTGATCAGGTACATCTTGTCCGTCTGCTCTTTGGGCATGTTCTTGGGTACTGCCACTACGATGGTATGCGGGGTCATGTAGCTCGAGTTCAGGACGGCGGCCTGGTCGTTGAAGTAGATATCGTGGACGCTGGTCAGGTTGTCACCGACCACACACACGAGCTCTTCCATATTGGCCTGGGTGATGGCGATGTCCCGGTCCGCATAGCGGATGAAGTGGACGGTAGGGACCCCGGTGGTTTCCTTGAAACGGTCGGGGTAGTCGATGGAGTCGCAAGCGGAGGCTGCGAGCGCCAGACCCAGGAGAAAACAGGTATGTTTGAATAATGTCTTCATCGGATCAGGAGATTAAAAGTCATAGGAATAAGCCTCGCGGACGTCCACATGGACAGCCTCTGCGGTGGAGGCCACATTCGGGTTCATCACGACGTCTTCTGTCGGGAAAGGAATCGTGAACATGTACGGCTTCACGTCAGTCAGTTCCTGGGAAGCATCGTAGGTCACGGCGCTGGCATCCCACTCGTGGGCGCCCGGGCCGACATAGTTGCCCTGCTCGTCGGTGACATAGCGCTTGTACACGGCGTCGAGACCGCTCCAGGTGGAACGACGCTGGGCCTTCAGGTCGGCGATGCAGGCGTCCACATCGTAGTAGGAACGGCGGACATAATCGTACCAGCGGTCACCCTCGAGGGCGAGCTCCAGGCGGCGCTCCTTCCAGATGTCATCATAGGTGACGGAGGTCAGGGGCGCGGCATGGGCGCGCTCGCGGATCTTGTTCACATAGGTGAGGGCGTCGGTAGTATTGTCGGTCAGGAAAGCGGCCTCGGCATACACCAGGTAGATGTCGCCCAGACGCAGGATATGCGTCGGAAGCTGGTTGTACATGCCGAAGGACGGATAACCGAAAGCGGCGATGTGGTCCGCCTTGTCACCGTACAGGTGCTTGCAGTAGTTGGCGCCGCTGCCGCAGCCGAAGGACTTGCTGGAAGCGTTGGACTCCAGGCCGCCGGGGGCATAGCTGTCGTCATAGAAGAAACGGTAGAAATCGAAACCGCCCATGTCGGTCCAGAAATAGTCGTACTGGTCGCCGAACATCATCATCGTGGCGCTGCGTCGGTCATCGTTGTTCACGCGGCGGGTAGGCTCCTCGATGGCGGAGACGCCGAAAGCGTCCTGCAGGTCCACGGAAGGGCCTTTCCAGTCACCCCACAGGTTGCCGTTCTCGTCGAAGCCGACCAGGCCCACGTCGCACTGGATGGAGTTCTGGGAAGTCCAGACTTCCTGCTGGCACTGCCAGTGCCAGGTGAAGAGTTCCTCACCGGTCTGCTGGAACTGGTCCGGCTTCATCCGGAAGATGTCGGAATACTTCGGGGTCAGGGTGCGGCCGGAATTGTCGATGACATCCTTGGCATAGCGCGCGGCGGCGGCGAGGTCACCCGTGCTCAGGGAACCTTCCACGCCGGCCTTGGTCAGATAGACCTTGGCGAGCAGCGCTTCGGCGGCGTAATAATCGATGCGGTTGAGTTTGCCGATATACGCATTCTTCGGAAGGAGTTCCATCGCCTTCTCGAGGGTCATGATGATATACTCGTAGACATCGGCCTTCTTGACCTTGTACACTTCGTTGTAGCTGGCGTCCTTGATCGTCTCGGTATTGTCATGGATGATCGGGACATCACCGAACGTGCGCACCAGGAAAAAGTAGGTCATCGCCTTCCAGGCGAGCGCTTCACCGATGCAACGGTTCTTGACAGCCTCGGATGCGGTGGTTTCCGCGTTCCGGATGTTGTTGATCACCGTATTGCACTGTGCATTCACGGCCCACAGGGAATAAGCCATGTTCTTCAGGTCCTGGTCCGTACCGTTCACGGTCAGGGTGGAATAGGCGTTCTGGCCCTGGTAGACATTGCCGCACATCGTCTCGGAACCGTAGATGTAGAAACGGATGATGTCGTACCACGGGGAATTGTAGAGATAGTTGATACCCTGCTCGACCTGCGCGTCATTCTTGTAGAAGTCGCCGGTGGTGTAGGAATCCTCGGACGGACGGTCCAGGAACTTCTCGCAGGAAGCGGCGCCAAGAACGACGGCGGCCGCAAGGATGATAAATTTCAAGGTGTTTTTCATTTGCTGATCCTCCATCGTTTAGAAAGTGATGTTCAAGCCGAAGGAACAGGTCATCGGAGAAGGATAACGTCCATTGTCCACACCGAAGGTCAGACCGGAGGAATCCTGGGTGGAAGCACCCACTTCCGGATCGAAACCGGTGTACTTCGTAAAGGTGTAGAGGTTCTGGATGTTCATGTAGACACGCACGTTGTCAATCTTCGCCTTCTGGAGCACGCTCTTGGGGAACGTGTAGCCCAGGGTGATGTTCTTGATGCGGAGGTAGGAACCGTCTTCGATGTAGCGGGTGCTCAGACGGTCGTTGTCGTTCGGGTCCTGGATGGACGGACGCGGCGTCTTGGTGCCGGTGTTGGCGACCTTCACGTTGGTGATGTCGTCGTACCACATGGTGCCGTCGTCATAGGTCTTCTGGGCATCAATGACCACGAGACGGGCGCGGTCCTGGACGGAGACATGCTGGTTCGTCCAGGTGCTGTTCATGTGCACGAGGCCGTTGTAGCCCTGGCCCATCATGTTGTAGTTGAGGACCTTGTTGCCATAGGTGCCGTTCAGGAACACGGTCAGGTCCACATTCTTGTACCGGAAGGAGTTCGTCCAACCGAAGGTGAACTTCGGAAGCGGGGAACCGATGTTGGTCTGGTCGTGCTCGTTGATGACATTGTCACCATTGATATCCTTGTACTTGACATCGCCCACCCAGACGGTGGTGGTGCGGTTGTACACGCCGTCGGCCGGATACTTCTCCGCCTTCGGGGAATTCTGGATATCTTCGAGGGACTCGTATACGCCCTCCACGACATAGCCGTAGAAATTATAGAGGGACTGGCCGATTTCCGTCACGGAGACGATATCGCTCCACTGGCCGTAACCCACGAGCTGGGCATTGGCGGAGCCATCCAGGGCGACGAGCTTGTTCCGGTTGAAGGAAATCTGGAAGTTGCTGTCCCAGCTGAAGTTCTTGCCGTCGATCGGATGGGTGTCCAGGGTGATTTCCAGACCCTTGTTCTCGATGGTACCGAAGTTTCCCTTCGGTGCGGCGAGCGCGGAGGATCCGTTACCCTGCGTACCCATGTAGGACGGGAGGGTCAAGGACATCAGCATGTCGGAGGATACTTTCTTGTAGAGATCCACCGTCAGGTTGATCCGGTTCTTCAGGAAGTTCAGGTCGAAACCGACGTTGGTCTGCACCTGTTTCTCCCAGTGGATACCGGTGTTGGAAATGTTCGCCGGACGCTGGCTGTCGCCAAGGCCGGTGGGCATCTTGCTCATGCCGGATTCCCAGGCGCCACCGCCGATGTTGGCGTTACCTGTCTGGCCCCAGCCCACGCGGATCTTACCGTTGTCCAGACCGATGGCACGGGTAGCCTCCTTCAGGAAAGCCTCATTGGTAAAACGCCAGGAAGCGGCGAAGGAGTGGAAGTTCGCCCAGCGGTTATCCGGGCCGAAGTTGGAAGAACCGTCCCGGCGGAAGGTATAGGTCGCCAGATAGCGGTCATCGTAATTATAGGTTTCGCGGGTGAAGAAGGAAGCCATGGCGGAGGAACCGAAACCGGAATTCACGGTCGGGGTGCCGGTGGCGAGCCGCAGGTTATGGATGTCGTCGGAAGGCAGGTCCTTGTTGGAGGCACCGAGATAGTTCCAGCGGGACTCCCAGGCTTCCTGTCCGATCATCGCGGTGACGCTGTGCTTGCCGAAGGTATTGGCATACGTCAGGTAGTTCTTCAGGGACCAGTAGGTGCTGCCGTTGCGCTGCGAACTCATCGAGTTGGAGCCGCGCTGCCAGCCGCCCAGGTTCACCATGGGCTTGTAGGTCGTGGCCTCGGAGTTGGAGACGTCGAAACCGACTTCGCTGCGCCAGGTGAAATGTTTGATGGGGGTCAAGTCCGCATAGACGTTGCCGGTGAGTTTCTGTCGCTTGAGAAGGTTCTGATCCAGCATGGCGAGCGCCACCGGGTTTGCGGAGGTATAGCCCTCACGCACCGTCGTAGAGTAGTTACCGTCCAGGTCGTAAACCGGGATGTCCGGCAGAGTGCTCAGGGAATAGAAGATGACACCTTCCTGACCGTCTGCGAGCTTAATGTCGTCATTGGTAATGGCGTAGGTGGCATTCACGCCCAGCTTGAACCACTCCTTGAGTTGCGCATCCAGGTTGGTGCGGAAGGAAAGGCGGTCGAAGTTGGAGCCGATGATGGTACCCTGCTGGTCCATATAGGAACCGGACACATAGTATTGCACCTTCTCGGAACCGCCCTGTGCGCTGATCTGGTGCTGGTGCTGGAGCGCGGTGCGGAACACCTCGTCCTGCCAGTTTGTACCCTTTCCAAGAATCGACGGGTCGGCATAGTATCCGTTGTGGTCCACGAGGCCCTGACCGGCGAGGTCGTTGTAGTATTCGGCGAACTGGCGGAGGTCCATCATGTCGATGCGGCTGTTCTGGCGGGAGACCGCGAACATGCCGTCGTAAGAGAACTTCGCGTCGCCAGCCTTACCGTGCTTGGTAGTGATGAGAACGACGCCATTCGCGCCCTGGGCGCCGTAAATGGCCGTTGCAGAGGCATCCTTGAGGATTTCCATGGACACGATATCGGCAGGGTTAATGGTCGCGAGCGGGGAGATGGTGGAAACCTTACCGTTTCCGAGGCCACCGAGACCGAAGTCACCACCGGAATTGCCGCCGCCCTGGACGATCACGCCGTCAATGACGTACAGCGGTTCCGCATTGGCATTGACGGTCGCCTGGCCGCGGACGCGGATGGAGGAGGAGGAACCCGGCGCACCGGAGGTCTGCACCGCGGATACACCGGCAGCGCGGCCCTGCAGAGACTGGTCCAGGTTGGTGATGACGGACCCCTTGAGGTCTTCCTCCTTCATAGAGACGGAGGCTCCGGAGAGGTCGCTCCGCTTCATGGTACCGTAGCCCACGACGACGACCTCGTCGAGGAATTCGGTGTCTTCCTGCAGAAGGACGTTGATCGTGGACTGGTTGCCCACCTCGATCTCCTGCGTTGCATAGCCGATGGAAGAGAACACGAGTGTCGCACCGGGCTTCACCGTGATCACATAGTTTCCATCCAGGTCTGTGACGGCACCGTTCTGGGTGCCTTTCTCCATCACGCTGGCTCCGATGACCGGGCCGATATCGTCACGGACGGTACCGACGACCCTGTTCTGGGCGAACAGGGCTCCTGCGGTCACCAGGAGCACGAGCAGGGAGGTTAACAGCTTGCTTTTCATGCTACTGGTTGGTTGTTGATTGGTTGATGTTAGTTATTGATTGTTTGATAATTTCGACAGTGCTGTCATCCACATACACGCCGTTCAGGCCCTGGGCTTCCTGCGCAGGGTCGCCGGCGTAGTCGTCACCCCGCTCCCACTGGGTGTGCCGCGGGCGGGCGAAGCCGCTCCAGCCCCAGAAATTGGCCCCGTCGATCTCTTTTCCCACCTTGGAGAAGAGGTGGCGGTAGTAGGTATCACGGCCCTGGGTCGTGGCGGTGCGTTCAGGAGAGAATCCATCCCGAGGGAAACCGAACTCCTCCACGACGATGGGCTGCCCATATTGCTTTGCCAGCGCCAGGTGGCAGGCGATGTATTCATCCGTTTTCGCACAGGCATCAGGCAGGTCCTCCACCAGTCGGTCCGCATGGGCCCAGCTCCAGTTGTAGGGCCAGATATGGATGGTCATGTAATCCACATCGGGAATGGCCGTCACCCTTTCCAGCAGGTTCATGTCATTCTCGCAGCCCCAGAGCCCTTCACTGCCCACGGACACCATATGGTTCGGGTCGATCGCCTTGATCCGTCGCGCCGCTTCGGTCAGCCAACCGATGAAACCGTCCTGTACGGCCGGTTCGGAGGAGAAACAGCGCGGCTCATTGCCGATCTGCCAGGCAAAGATGGCCGGATCCTCCCGGTAGGGCTTTCCGGTCCGGCTATTGGTGTGGCCGACGATGGTTTCCAGGTGACGGAAGAACAATTCCTGCGCTTTCTGGTTGACAGAAAACTGAGCCATCTGCGCCATGAACGGGGCATAACCGTCCACGAGCGGAATCAGCGCCTTACCGGCGCCAGCCCACTCCAGGTACTGACCATAGCCTCCGGACCACTCCCAGGAATTGTTCAGGTAAAGCACGGCCTGCATGTCCCGCTTCCCGAGTTCTTCAAGAAAACGGTCCAAACCTGTCAAAATAGTATCATTATATACTCCGGGCTCTTTCTGCAGGGTGGGCTCAATGCGGGAGAATATGCCGTCGGGTCCATCCCCACCTACCAAAACACGGAGATTGTCGATACCCAGGGCCTTCAGGGTGTCCAGCTCGCGCACGAGGCGGTCATAGTTGCCGCCCGCTCCCTCGGAAGCCAGGATCGGTCCATACCAGAAATTCGTTCCAATGTACGAATATGGACGGGAGTTACGAATGAATCTCCCGTTTTCGACCCGGATGAAAGAGGGGGATTCTTCCTGGGGTCCACAGGCGGAAGCGAACAGGGTCATCGCTGCGAGTATGGCTACGTTCAGTGTGGTTCTCATCAGGTTGGTGCGCATCAATTGTGATTACACAAAGTTACATTTTGCAACCCGCTCTGACAAATACGATTCAGCGAAATTCCGATACTATTTTACAC
>JAEEGI010007958.1_pt1 | contig 23569 bp, 14 predicted proteins | sample 8958751 | NCBI WGS metagenome assembly JAEEGI01 (sample SAMN16246545, study PRJNA631951) | gut metagenome | biome: gut microbiome; feature: rumen; material: KS-attached | host: Bos | place: Iran: Karaj | collected 2018-10 | reverse complement strand
CTTCTTCAAGCAATCGCAGATAGACATTGTTGTGTTTCCCGAAGGACGAGAGAAGAATCCCAACAACATGATTGAAGTAGAACCTATCAGGGGCAGTGTGCCAACGATGATAGAGAAGACATTGAGTTATTTGAGCACCAATGTAATCAAAAAACAGATACTGAAACCCAAAGACCGCGAGGAGTCGGATAAGTTCTACAACTATCCGTATCAGGCATTGGAAGAGACTGTCGTTAATAGCCTGTATCACAGAGACTGGACGATTAGGGAGCCGGTAGAGATAACCATTGAACCGGACAGAATATCGATTCTGAATTTCTCCGGGCCTAACCACACCATTCCGATGGAGGCCATTCGGGAGGGTAAGTCTCTCCGTTCACGCAGGTATCGCAATCGCAGATTAGGTGAATTTCTGAAAGAACTAGATCTGACAGAAGGAAGGGCGACAGGAATCCCTACGGTGCAGGAGGAACTTGAAGCCAATGGCTCGCCCAGAGCGACTATCGAGACAGACGAGGAGAGGACGTACTTCCTGATAGACATTCCATGCCATCCTTATTTCGCCAAGAAAGAGATGGAAATAGACACCAGTGGCGTAAAAGAAGATGCCGAAAGTGGCGTAAAAGGTGGCTCAAAAGGTGGCGTAAAAGAACTGTCTGATATCCAAGAGGTTATTGTAAAAGAAATGCTATTCGACCCGTCTGTTACGACCAGTGAAATGGCGCAAAAGACTGGCATAAAGTTCAGAACTCTCCAGCGACATATCTCTCAGCTTCAGGCAATGGGGATTGTGGTCCGCAAAGATGGTCGAAAAGATGGTTATTGGGAGGTTGTAAAAAACAAATAGTCTTCTGACAGATGCCTGCTATTATTACAGATACATTCGACTACGACGATATTGTCAGGGTGCTTGACCTTGATGAAGCGTTCGTGCATCATCAGATAGATGCGCTTCAGCCGAAGTATTGGCGTGTTGTGATAAAGACAAAGCCCAAGGGGCTGAAGATTTTCGCACCTGTGATGGTGAGCGGCAATAGGGGCATCGACTATATGATATACATGCTGAGTCGAGACTGGCAGATAACAAAGAAGCAGCGATTGCTCGACTACATGTGTTTCGGGGTGTACCGCCAGACGGACGGTTTCCACCTTGTAGGCTTCATGTATCTTGATTCCAATCCTTTGGCAAAGCCGGAGAAAGCATTCTTTACGCCTCACTTCTTTGACAGGTATAAGGAGAGGACTGGCTTGCCGATGGATATGCCAAAGATGGAGGTGATGAAGGATTGGATCATGAAGAATCTGCATCTCAACTCCGATGCGCAAGGCAATGAGAAATACCCCGATGGCATCTTCTGCGCTTATCCAAGCGGTGTCGCTTTAGGGAGAGAGCTGCCTGACGGCAATAGCGAGATGAAGACTTTTGTCACCTATGATATGCTGCGTGGGGAGCAAATTGAGAAAGGCGAAAACCAAAGCAGAGCTGCCAAGGTACAGGAAGAGGAAGGTTTCAGAAACTGTAAAGAGTTAGTAGATAAACTTGTGAAATATGGCATACACCTATAAATATCCAAGACCAGCTGTTACGGCTGACTGTATTGTTATAACAAAGGAGGCAGAGCCAAGGTTGCTGCTTATCCAGCGAAGCATTGACCCATTCAAGGGATGCTGGGCATTCCCAGGCGGATTCATGAATATGGATGAGACTACAGAGCAATGTGCTGTCCGTGAACTGGAAGAAGAAACAGGACTGCGATTGTCGGATGTTCGTCAGATTGGAGCATACTCTAAGGTTGATCGTGACCCAAGAGGGAGAACCATCACTGTTGCTTATCTGGCTATCATCGATGAGCCTATTGCTGTCACTGGCCAGGATGATGCTGCCAAAGCTGAATGGTGGCCACTATCGGATTTGCCACATCTGGCATTTGACCATTATGACATTATGCAGGATGCGATAAGAATCATTTCAGGCAACTAAAATAATTAGTATTTAGAAGATAAAACTTAAAAAAACATAATAATAGTATGATTTGGGGCAAGTTCTAAAGGCGAAGTATTACAAATTGAAATATTTTCATTATATTTGTGGCATAAAAACCTAGAATATGGAAGATATTAATCGCATTAAGTTAGTACTTGTCGAGAAAAAACGTACCAGCAAGTGGCTGTCAGAGCAGTTGGGAGTAACACCATCAACTGTTTCAAAGTGGTGTACCAATTCGTCACAGCCGGATCTTAGCAATCTCTTGAAGATAGCAGAGTTGTTAGAAGTGGATATTAAAGAGCTTCTAATTAGTGAGTATAAGAAGAACTATCTCCTTCCCCATAATGTAAACAAGGAAAATTCACAAGGCTTGTGAAACCAAAATAAGAAAAGGATTAAAAAAAAAGTTGTAACTTTGCCTTACATTACAATAAAGAGTTCAATTCATGGATATTAATAGAGATAAACTGTTGAATGGCGTTATACTTAATCCAGATGATTTGGAGGAGTTAAAAGTTGGCTATGTAGTTAAGGGTGTTGTTACGGCCAATTTTAACGATTTTTCTTATGTAACGGTAGCTGATTTACATTGTGTCCTTCCCATTTCAGAAGTATCTTATGACCCCAAACCTAAAAATCCGAAAGTTGGGACGGCCATAGAAGCCGTTGTTATACGAATTTCCGAAGAACAAGGTATAATGTTAAGTATAAAACGACTTAAGCGAAATCCATGGGATTCTATTGATGAACTTTATAAAGTGGGACAACGCGTAAATGTCAAAGTTAAAAACATCACAAGCTATGGTGCTTTTGTTGAATTTGAGAATCATATTTCAGGATTAATACATCGAAAGGAACTATCTATAAAGAAACATTTCACTCCTAATGAAATCGTTTCTGTTGGACAAATTGTTGACGCAGAAATAATTGAGATTGATAAGGGCCTACATAGAATTCAACTATCTATGAAGAAATGTGTTGGGAACCCATGGGAACATGTTGCAGATAATTACCAGATTGGCCAAAAATATATTCGTCAAGTTTCTAGCGTTCTTGATTATGGCGCTTTTATTGAAATGGAGCCTGGGGTCGAAGCCCTACTTCACAGATCTGAATTAGGGTTGAAAAAAACAGAATCAATTAAGAAACATATTTCTGCAGGGGATACCATTGAGGTGGAGATACAAACTCTTGATGTAGAGGCAAAAAAGATGTCTCTTAAGTGCATTCAATTTGTTAAAAACGAACAACCCAATTCTGAAGAATGATGATTGAGAAATATATAATTCCAAAAGATTATATTATCGATAGAATATCAACTGACCAATTGAATTTGTCAGAAATACCAGAGTTTCCTGTCCTCAAAAGGAAAACGCCACAAGCCACAAATATGGGTTTTGTCGTATTTTTCAAGGAAGAAGAGGGCTTTGGTTTTATTGTGACAAATGGTTATGGCATTGACACTTCCAGTAATGCCACACGTATTCGTGAGGTATTTTTCCATGTTTCAGATTGGGTTGGTGAAAGTAATCCTGCTGTTGGTGATTTTGTGGTATTTGCACTGAATTCTTCCAAAAATGAGAAATTAAAAGCCTTGAATATCAGCAAAGTTAGTTTGACTTCCGAGGCATATTCTATTGGGAAACACTATATAAAGTACTATTCCCATATTATAGGAACTATCAAGCGGGAATATATTACACGAGATTTCCAGAAAACTATCCATGATTTTTTCCTTTCTTCTACAGAGGGGAAATCTATTGTTTTGAAGGCCCTTGTTGATGATATGAAATTAGTGGAACCAGAAAGTTCTTCAGTTATCAGCTCCTATATTACCAAAGATGCCAGAATAAAAGATCTAATTAAAGAGGCTTCTTCAATACTAACATCAGAAGATGATCTTGCTGTATTGCAATCCATATATAAGGCCCAATTTTACCATGCTTTACAGAACTATATTGTAAGTGATTTCAATGAAGCAGTATCATTATTGGGCTTCGATTTGTGTAAAAAGGAATTCTGGGCATTCATTAATGAAAAGATGTTGAACGCTAAAATTCAATGCAGGAAGTTCCTTGATGAGATATCTAAGGAGACTATATTGGAATACTTTTCAGATACCACTTTTCATCCTAATGCTTCTGTTCGCCAATATCTATCGCAAAGGACACAATCTGTGGCGTGGTTGAAACATCCTAGTGTTATCACCGAATGGAATCAAGCACTTACGGAACGTCATCAACCTATCAGTTCACTTGTAAATGAGATATCTTCTTTGGGAGAGGACAACTTATCAAATTTTGCGCAATTCATTGCCGACAGCCCGCTTTCTAGCGACTTACTGAAATGGAACATGTTTCTTGAAGTTGGCAATAATGACTGTTATCAAACCATCGTTGATAAACAAAGCCAAATAAAGGAACTAGCAAAACACCCTTCTAAAAGCATAAAGAGATTCCTGTTAACCATTACAGAATGGATGGAATCAGACAGTGACGAACTTTCAGAGATGTTAGGTTGGATAGGCAAAGAAACCATTGCTTGCGGAATGCGTGAGATGTCGGAGGATGAACGGTTTCAATACTTAGAGAACATTCCTCGTGAGATAGCATTAGACATTGCTTATGAATATTTTAGGAAAGACAAACCTTATCCGAAATATATTAGCGATAATTGGGATATATGTAAAGCCGAGGTCCCCTATGTTGTTTTTGATATCGAATCTGATGGGGAAAACATAACACAGTTTGCCTATTTGAAGGAAAACAACCTGCGTTATTACGAGGCAGAGGAACAACTTAAGTCGCTTCAACGAGCGTTAGAGCGTACTCCTATTGTTGTCGGGCATAATATCAAGCAATGGGATTTACCAATTCTAGAGAAGAGAGGTGTTACGACGAAATCATTTATTTGGGACACCTTGGAGATAGAAATTCTTCTTAATCCCTGTCGTTACGCTTATTCTCTGCGTACATCTCATAAGGCAGGTGATGATACACAGTTAGAAAACAGTTTGTTCTGGAATCAGCTTTATCGTCTTTCTGAGAAGCCAGAACTTTGTGAAAAGCTTAAAAATTTCTTGCCAAAAGAAATAAAAAACATACTTCAAACTATTCAGAGCCCATATTTTGCTGATTATTTCAGTTCTACTGCAACAGAAATTTCTCAATTCTTCCAAGAGCTAAGACCGCTATATGTTTCATTAGAGAAAAAACTTCAGCAAATTGCCGAAACGCCGCATGATGAGCCTACTTTGATAATTGCTCCTCAGAATTTGTGGCCACGAATTGCACAGTATATACCTATACAATTCCCTGCGAATCTGCATGACCACAAGTTTAAGGTAGTTGATTCGTTCAAAATATCAGAAAACCCTATTGAGAAACCATTATGGAATGCCGTGCTTCAAAGATTCTGCGAGGTTTCTGTAACTCCTATAGTGGCTAACATTGCACAATATCTACGTGTAGATTCGTCCTATCAGGATAAAATTACATTTACAGATGATCTACTTGACAATTATCTTTCAGATTCGAATAGCCATATTGATTGTATTGATATTGATGCGTTTGAAAATGAATGCCTATGGGAAAAGGATTATAAACACATATATATTATTGGTTCAGAAAGACAGGATCGAGTTCATAAGTGCAAATATGATAAGGAATGGACTTTTTCGGAATTGATAGCCCGAGGCAGCAGATTGCCTTTAGCGATGGCTTCCACAAACATTGCACTTCTAAGCGATGACGAAATAAGGAAACTAGACATACATAAATCAGAGCTGACTGCTAATGTCTGGGCCGAGCGTCAATGGAATGGTAAATTTTCTATATATCAAAACTACCAGTACCAAAAATACAGGAATGCATTCCTGGCTCATTTCAATGTAAAACCAGAGGTTATTGAATGGGTACTTAAAGGTGAACGTGCAGATGAGCATCAACTTGTTCAGGTTAGAACGCGCCAGAACGCATTATTTAAGTCTGTATCCATGCGCGTTAATGCTTCATCAACTTTCAGGCATAAGTACTGGGCGTATCAAATGGCATTACTCAATCGTGTTCATGCCCAAAACGAAAAATTGCCAATTGTATATGTAGTAAATGATCTTGAAGAGTACGATTCGTTATGTGAGTTTGCGAGACAAAACGGCTTTTTTATACCAGAAGAGGGAAGCGGATTCAGAAAACTTGAAAACATCGGTAATCATCCCAATGGCATGATTATCATTAGCAAAGACCGTTTCATTAATGATATCGGTTCATACCGCACAGACAAGGCTTATTGCTATGTTTGGGATAACATGGATATAGACCGATATAAGATTATGTGGGACACGTTACCTTTTGAGGGAGATTACGATGATAATTCGGATAATGAATCGGACGAAAAGCACAAACAAACAACAGCTCGCCAGTGTATTATTGCGGCATGGCCGATATTTGAGCATTATCACTCCATGGTAATGGCCAACAATAGTAAGACGAAGTTTTATGTTTTTGATCCGTATTTCGATGACTATTCAGATTTAGATAAAATCTGCCAATCAAGAGTTGCAAGTTACGAACTATGGAAAAACGAGGATGAGTATAAAGCCTCATTAGCTCAGGCTGAGCAATACTTCCATGTTATAAATACGACCAGTGACATGATGGACACTAAAACCGCAATGGAATTTATACGTCCTCATTTTATTGGCAATAATCCATGGAGGAACGAGCAGATTCCACTACTTGAGCATATGATAGAGCGACGCGGAGATTGTATTATTTCAATGCCTACAGGTGGAGGAAAATCTGTACTTTTCCAAGGTCCTTCAATCTATCGTGCTATTTTTACCCATAGGTTAAGTCTGGTAGTATCTCCACTTCGTGCTCTTATGCAAGACCAAGTTGAGGAATTGCATGCTAAAGGGTTTGTCACCAATGTGGATTATTTGAGTGGAGACAGAATGATTGTTGAAACACAATCCATATACAGGCGTATCGAGAGTGGTGAAATTGCTCTCCTTTATATCACACCTGAACGTTTCCGAGTTCGTTCTTTTATTGATGCCCTTTATCAAAGGATGAAAATGGATAATGGTCTTGAATTCGTCGTGTTTGATGAAGCACATTGTATATCTCAGTGGGGCCAAGATTTCAGACCGGACTATAGAAACGCCATACAGTTCTGTGTTGGTCTGAAGGAACAATTTGATATTACCATTGCCATGTTCTCAGCAACTGTCACGGCACAAGTTGAAAACGATATCCGTAGATTCCTGCCAGACTTAATAAAGTTGGGCGAAAGTCCTAACCCTGTTAGAGAACATATCTCCATATCGTTTGCATTGACTGAAGGCAAAGGAAGAAAGAAACAAGGTCATGACATAATAGCAAGAGTCAATTCGATTGCTGACTACATACTGGAAAAGAAAATAGATTTTGACAAAAGTTGCATGCTCGTTTTCTGCCGGACACATAATGAGTGTGTCGCTACTGCAGATGAATTAAATACCTTATGCTCTGCTGAAGATCATCAAGAAGATATATTGGGTGAGTGTGTTGATCACATCGACTTCTTCCATGCGGGTCTGGATGCGACACAAAGAAATGACAAATACAAACAGTTTAAGAATGCTCCAGAAGATAATATACCTGAACGGGAACGTATAAAGATTCTATGTACGACAAAAGCATTTGGTATGGGTATGGATATTCCCAATGTCCATTATATCGTACATTACAGCCCCCCATCCGTTCTTGAAGACTACCTGCAAGAGGTTGGACGAGCTGGACGTGATTTGAAGAAATATGAGGAGGTCTTCCATGGGAACCAAATACCAGCTCTCTGTATCACATCAGAAGAAGATTTCAGGCATCTAAAAGACTTAATGGTACGGAGCCAAATGAGCTGGTCAGACTTGACACTTTGTAAGGATAAGATTGTCGAATTTATCCGGAAGTTTAAAAAATTGGATGAAGTCAAAATCAATCCAATCGTTGTTCCTTATAATGTATGGCTAAAAGATAGTGACTCGGAGCATTTTACCGATGTCACTCCTTCAAGATTAGCTTTCCACTGGCTAGACTATATCGGTTATCTCAAATTGAGGTATCTTGATCAGGCCTATTTTGACATTACTGTAACAAATGGCAATATGCCAGGGAGAAATGCAAAATATAGCGACAAAACAGTTTATGATTTCCTACATGAACATGCAGAACGAATCGGTGAACCATCCCTGTTTTCGATAGTTGAAATGCGAACAGCAATTGGGAAATCTCCGAATTACATCATCAATTCATTATTATTCCTTCAAAAGGAAAGAAAAATCACTGTGAATGAAACCATGCGTTGCGACATAAGAGTCCGCAGGCATTGGGAAGCTCGCTATATGGTTGGAAAAGATCGCAATGTATCAGCTTTGAAGATTATCTTTGACGGCCTTAAAGCTCTGCTTAGTGAGTGTAAAGTTGGTACTGAACGTATTATTGGATTGGATGAACGTTCCGAAATCTGCAAGCACCTATTAGATGATTTTAATCCTGAAACAATAACGGAAGAAAAGAGACGTAGAGGCAGAAATGGCAGACAAATAGTTGATCGTATTGTTTATATGCCATGGAAAGATATGGCCACCAAAGAACCCCAAGGGGCAGTTACGGTTGCTGACACCTTCAAAAAAGACATACAGGGTCGCACCGGGAATAATATGTTTAGGATACTTCGCCATATTCCAGGTGTAAACTTTAAAATCAAACAAACTGAAGAAGAAATCACATATCACATTTGGGTAATTAATGATAAATGGAAGACATTCCTACCACAACTTGAAAAGGACTGCTATACTTGGATTAAGTTTGTCGTAGAAAATACTGGTTATTTTGCATGGGCGCAAAAGATTCTTGAGTACGATTTCTCCTATAATGAAAATCGTATCGGCTATTTTGAAAAGATATTGGCCGTTCTCAAATTATTATCATATATAGACCATACTCCTATTATCAATTCTGGTATTGAAGTCCTCGCCAATGATAGCACTGATCAGCCTATCGATGACGGGGTAAAAGAAGACTCGCCTATGCATGGTTTCAGGAAAGAGTTTGATGAACAAGAGCGAGTCAAGGGAGTTCGTCTTACCTGCATGAATATTTTCTCACTATTGGAGGAAGCAAAACAAAAAGAATTCATAAGGCGTTATTTCCTTTGCCAGAATTATACAGATTATCTATCTTTGGCCGGAGAATACATACCTGAGGGTTCGCCTCTGCTTGATGAACTTACTGCGAAAGCCTTGGAAGAAGAAGAGAAGAAGTTGGAAGGAAATGCCGATCAACAGAATATATATAATCAACCAATTACTGCTAACGTAAATGTGTTAGCTGGCCCAGGTTCTGGCAAGACCCATGTATTAACTCTTCGCTGTGCAAAGTTGATTTATAGAGAAAAAGTTCCTGCAGAGAAAATTCTTGTTTTGGCCTATAACAGGGCTGTCGTCATTGAATTGCGAAACAGGCTTGACAAACTGTTTGCGAAATTGGGAATGGGACGTGTTGCTCATAGACTTCGTGTCTATACCTTCCATGCATTGGCAAAGGTTTGTATGGGCCAACAATTGAACGATATACCACCTGAAAGATGGGAGTTCTTCTTCTTTGATTACTTAAGGAATCAATCCAATGATTTTATGGGGAAATTCTCTGATATCAAGTTCGTTCTTGTTGATGAATTCCAAGACATTACTAAAGTCAGGTTAGAGTCACTAGAAATGATTCATAATTTGTATCCTGACGCACGATTCTTTACGATTGGAGATATAAACCAAAGTATATATGGATTTGACAGAGTTCCCAAAGATAATTGGGGACGACCTATCCCATTACAACCATCCGCATATGCAATATGGCTTAGCCCCAAACCGTACTATGACAGGTTAAATGCAATATTGAGTCCAATAGAACTTGGCATGTATACAAACTACAGATCATTCCAAGAAATTCTCAATAGTGCAGCACCATTTATTACTTATGGTAATAGTATGCCTAGGTCTGCGTCATCTATTATGGAACATGAACCAAATTGTGATTATAGTATCATAACAAATTGTGATACAGCACAGGGCGATTTGTGGATAAATGGCGTGCTTCAGTATATATCACAGATTCAAATGTCAAATCAGAGCTCAACAGATGATTTTTCGAAAATAAACAACATCGCAGTATTCTTTCGAACAAATAATGAAGTTTATCTTGGCTACTCAAAGATTAAACAACTCTTGCCTAACAACGTTCGTATTAGAATTCAAGGAGCAAGTCCATGTGAATTGTGGCGCGAACGCGAGATATATGACCTCGTAAATACCCTCTTGGCACATCCTGATATCCAGGTTGAACTTAGAGATGTGGAAAAGAATACAGCCAAAGGCATTAGACACTATCTTGAAGATAAGATGTCTCAGAATTCCAATTGGGATAAGTATTATCTTGATTTAGCATACACATTGGTTCTTAATTATACAGAATCAATTAGGACAGATGACTCCCAACATACTTGGGCAGAGATGGCAGAATATATAAAAGATATAGCCGGTTTAGATGATGGAGGGCAAGTGTATAAGATATACGACCAATATAGAGAGAAAAGGATTCTCAAAGAAGACCCTCTTACGATTATTCTGACAACAATGCATAAGGTAAAAGGTCTGGAGTTTGATGCTGTATTCATTACCCCATCTTTCGCCAACCTTCCACTTAAGCCTCACAACAAATACCAAGAAGGCGAACCCCTTAAGGAAGATGATTATGCAGATATCGAAGAAGAGCGCAGGTTATTGTTTGTTGCATACACGAGGGCAAAAAAATACCTTCATGTGTACAAAGGAGAACGAGAAGTCGCTATAGAATCTGCCAATAAAATATATTCTGCTTCAGAGCATAATACGAATATAATAACTGAGAAAGATCCCGCTATGGAGAAATATTTCCTTTCCTATCTTGCCTCTGAAGGACTCTTCGGAAGAAACAAGTATATTTCAGAGAAGGTGCGCAAAGATGATCAAGTATTTGTAGAAAAAGACAGATTCGACAATTTCTATATCAAGCATCATGGTGAATATATAGGTCGCCTTTCTCAAAATAGCAATATTGCTAATATGGCAAGACAACAAAGATTACAAACCCTGAATGGATTTTATATAAGTGATATCTGTGTATGGACTTATGAAGAAACTGTTAAGGCCGATGCTATACATGGGACAAACTTCGCAGACAGTTGGTGTGAAGCTGCCAAACGGCAAGGCTTTGTTTATGTTGTACAAATAGCAGGATTTGGTACACCTGCATAATAATAGTAATAAGGTATGGAAACAATTAAAAATAGTTTGAAGCATGACTACAACTTAGCAGTTGATAGTTTTAACAGAAAGGACTATGTTTCTTTCTTTCGAAATATACGTCCAGCAATTGAATGGTTGTGTAAATTAATTATTTATGATGTTTTAGATAACCCTTCACAATCAAAAGACATTATTGAAGGCCGTAAAACCATCAGTAAATCATTAGATGTGTATTCATTAACAACATCTACATCTCGTAGAGCACCTACAGGAAGTGCATTTGCTGTTTTGTTTCAAAAGGTATATTACTATAAGCATCCTGATGTATTTTCTTCCAGAGAGGATAAAGTGATGCTTAAAATACGTAAAGGAATGGACAGCGCAAGTTTCAGCCTAAATAATTGGTATAGCATTGCCAGTGAGATAGGAAGTCATTCTGGAGGTGCCTCGCTTGACGAAGAGACACAAGCACGATCCTGCGCAGCGTCACTACCGAGTATCTTTGACTTCTTTAGAGTTAATGGAATTTTATCTGGGGAGTCCATCGAGTTTTTGGCAAAGTTACAGAAGTTTTCTTATAGCCCTGTTAGGGAGAAGGAATTGTCCCAAGCTCAAAGACACATTAAAGAGGCAGAAGAGTTGCTAAGAGCTAGTAACGAGAAGATAAGTGAAAAAGAAGCCACTTTACTCCTCATGCAAAAGCAATTAGCGGAACAAGAGAAAAAACAACTGGAGTCACAAGAGAGGACAAAGGAGGTTGAAAAAGAACTTCTGGATAAAGACGAAGAAATTGAGGCATTAAAAGCTCAAATTGCGGCTATGCATATTGAGGAGCCCAAAGAGATTGATGTCCCGGAGCCTGTTCTGATGACACCTGCAGGAAGAAAACCACGTATTAGGCGAAATTCACTGCTGGAACGATTGGCTATAACAGAATGGGATGTCGAAGAAGAGTCCATGGATGACGATCAACTCGACCTTATCGATGAGACGATAGACAAGTCACTTCTTGTTGCTGGCTGTGCCGGAAGTGGAAAGTCAGTTATCGCCATGCATAAAGCAAAACAAATCTCAGATGAAGGCTTCAGCGTAATTCTAATAGCATATACCAAATCGCTTAACAGTTTTATGCAGACAGGTAATAATGAAGGTGGAAACTATCAATTCTACTATCATTACCAATGGAAAGACAAACATATGCCTTCTGCTGATTATATCATCGTTGATGAAATTCAAGATTTTGACAAAGAAGAAATCGAAGAATTTATCAATGCAGCCAAAAAACATTTCCTATTCTTTGGAGATACAGCGCAGTCAATATATAGACAATTTGGGAAAAACACTATGACTATTGAGGAAATATCCAAACTGACAAATCTGCCCATTTTGCCTCTTTACAACAATTATCGCCTTCCAAGGCCAGTTGCAAAGATAACACAGAATTATGTTGGTGTTAATGTTTCTCGATATGCTGACAAGATCTATAGGAATAAGGAAAAGGCATTGCCACATTTCGTCCAATTCCCTGATTTTACCTCGCAGGTGCAGGCGATTGCGGAAATTGTCAACAACAATCCAGACTCATCTGTTGGGATTTTGCTTCCCAACAACAAGTTAGTTATTGATACATATCGTGAACTCCTCCGATTAAACGTGTCATTTGAGTATAAATTCCAAGTAGAGGGGATAGAAAAGAAAACTATGGAGAATCTCGATTTCTATTCAAATCTCCCTAAACTTATGACATACCACAGCGCAAAAGGATTGCAGTTTGACATAGTAATTTTGCCAAAATATGATGGTGCCAAGAGTATTGAGGATAGGAAGGCATTATACGTTGCAATGACGAGAACTATGCATGAACTGTATGTCATGTACAGTACTTCTGAAATTAAACCGCCACTTAATGTTCCTACACATTTATATAAGAAGGAATTATAAGACTAGTATTATATGGCCAATAGAAATATATTTTCAGGGTTTGGGTTGAAATCAGAATTCGTAAATCTGATTTATCAGGAATTGATGAAAGGACATTTCCTGAACTATGCCGACATTCTTTCTATTTACTATGGAAGAGATGCTGGATATTATGATAGAATTGCATGTAATAGCGAATCAGGATATGGTGAGCTGAAGAAAGCTTTCCCAATGGTTCTAAAAGCATTAGAAGCAAAGAGTCCTCATAGTATCATGAATAATGGTAAAAACGGAAAAGGTAAAGCTTGGAGATATGTGGGTAATGATAAAGATCCATTATGCGAAGAGCGAAAAGCGGTTGTCCAAAAATCCTTGGAAGATTATGTCGCCTTTTGCAAAGCATCTGCAGGGATCATGCCTACAAGTTGGTTCTCATCTTTTTTTGAGAATACACAACTGTTGTTAGATACTAATAGGGAGGCTGAAAGTGGGTCTGCAAATATTCGTTCTAGTTTAGAACAGAACTTGACAAACATACATCTTTTGCCTGTTTTCTATAAGGCCATCACGGACAAACAGGTCTTGCAGTTCGATTATCAACGATTTGGTCAGGAACCTTTTACACTGACATTCCATCCTCAGTATCTAAAAGAATACAATGGCCGTTGGTTTGTATTTGGCGAGGCGGACCGCGCACCATATCAGGCATATAATGTGCCATTAGATAGGGTCGTCAGTGAGATTAATATAATAGATGATATAGAATACATTCCTGCTCCCAATGGGTTCTACCAAGACTTCTTTAATAATATAATAGGTGTAACCCATGAGAAGAATGCTAAGGTGGAAGATGTCATAATCCGTACTAAAACGGAGTATCAACACGGGCTACTATTAACAAAACCCTTGCATCATTCGCAAGAAGAAACATTGCCATTTGGAGAGCATGATGGTGATTGTTATGGAGAAGTACACTTAAAGATAGAGCCGAACCGCGAACTGCATGGTCGCATTCTTCAATATGGTGAAAGTTTAGAAGTCATGCAGCCACGTTCATTACGTGATAAAATAGAAGAAACTCTTAAGAAAATGGTGGAACAATATGAGAAGCTCTAAGTTTTCTATGCATAAAATCGGTTCCACACAGAACGGAACCGTTCGTAATGGTGATTTCCTTGCTGCAATCAAAAATAGGTTATACCTTTGCAGCGCATTTGGAACTCAAACGCAAAACATAGAGTACTAACCAACAAAAACAAGAGACTATGCAGAAGATACAGAAGGCAGACTTCCAGAGAGTAATGAACCTCGTAGATCTTTATCGCACCAAGGTGGGTAAGGAGAGTCAGATCGCTAAAGATGCAAAGGCAGATTGCGAGTATTGGGACAAGGAGTCTGTTGACATGATGATGGAAGAAGGCTTGGCAGTAGGAGGTGGCATGTATGGCGAAGGTCCTCATACTGAAATATGGATCAAGCACTTGAGTGTTAACGAGCAACTGCTTGGACACTTCTATGCGGAGGTTGCAGGTGAGAAAGCTGAAAAGGTTGTTCTTGACCAACTCCTGCCGGATGTCTATGATAAGACTATCTTTACAGAAGAGGAAGAGATCTTCCTGAAGTTGCATTTCAAGGACATGGTGAATTATATCATTCTAACTCCTTGTGATGAAAGCGTGAAATGGGTTCATCGTCATGATGGCAAGGATGCTTTTACCATCCCAAGTGAGGTGCTTGATCTTATTAGTTCACGTGTAAAGATGGCTTCTGGCTCTAAAGTGTATTATCCCAATACGGCTTTTGCTCAGTTGGCGAACCTGTTTGAAGGTTCTACATTCTATGTTGACACCATGTTTTATGCATGGACGCGGGTTGCCATTTACGCTAACAGTGTTGATGCGAAGGAACTTGATGACAACTCGATGCCACAGTCATACGATGCAATCGTGTCTTATCTTCCTACAATTTCTGAGGATAGTAAGACTATCAAGCATATATGCGAAACGTATAATAAACTCTCGACTGGCGGAAAGCTCATTCTGCTTTGCCCTTCTGGACTGCTTGTTGAAGATACTAACTCTTCATACAGAAGTACGCTGACAGAGACTTTGAAGTTCAAGGATGCCTCATTTATTCAAGAAGAACTTGACTCTGACAAGATAACAGAAGATATTTGTGCGGCATTCAGGAGGCTGCTTGTAGAGGGTCAAGCCATTAAGGAGATTGTCCAGTTACCTCAGATAATGAGTAATAACGCTTCGTCAAGTACCTATTGCCTGCTAATTGCAGAAAAGGGCTATGCAGATGACGCAACTCTCATTGATGCTCGGACTGCAAGTAACGATATAGACACCAAGCATCATATGCTATCATTTAACATGGCAAAGTTCAATGCCATCTTGGAAAATGACGGCAAAGATCCCAATACGGGATTAAGAAAAGTTGTGAAGGTGTCTACTGAGAAGCTATCACAACACTTGCTGATTCCGGAGGTATATACAATTGAAAGACCGTCAGAAACCGAGCATCCGATTCCGTTGTCAAGCTTTTGTATGCTTGATTGTGCATTGGTTCGAGATGTGCAATTTGATTTGCCAGAGGATACTCCATGGATTACCATGAGTGACCTTACCCCTTTATTCACTGGAGAGATGAATCTGTCTGATATAAGAAAAGCAGACTGCTCGAACAACCCTCCTTTCGTTGAGGGTAGTAAAGACTATGCTTTTGGCAAGGATGGGAAGTTCGTTGATTCTATTTGGGTTCAGATGAATACGAAGAAAGGACATCATGTTCTAGAATACAGACAATGCACCTTCCTTGATGGAAATTCTGATGCTGTTCTCTATGAGCGTTCTGATAAAAATGGGGTGCAGATAGCAGTTGTTCGGGCAATGGGCAAGCCATATGTCGTAAGTAAAGGCATCCATGTTTTCTGTCCGAAAAACAGCATTGATGTCAATTCTCTGGCAGCCCTTCTTCGATTGCCAATTGTATATAGACAATTGGCAGCATATGAAAAGTATGGGATTGAACCTCATCTTGATGATATACTTGCTCCTACGGACAAGCGTGTTATCGGGGATGAATTATTTCGCATGAAGAAGGAAGAATCTGTCACTAATGAATTAGGAGATAAGGTTCAGGCGATGAAGACTGAGTATATCAACGAGGTTAGAACGCGTAAGCATGATATGGGGCCACATATGAAGCAGCTTAATTCTGCAAAGAATTTAATGCAGCATTATGTCGAGAACATGGCAACAACTGAGAATGTGCAAGACCATCTGAAAAAACAACTTCTTCGTTTCCAAGATGCATTAGGACATCTTTCGGATATCATTGCACACCTTAGCGATGAAGAAAAATTTGGCGAACCAGAGCGATTCCCCATTATTGAACATCTTCAGGATCTTGTATTAGAATATTCAAGAAAAGGCTACTCTATTAGTTTCCACTATAACGAGAAAGATGTTAAATCTTTTTTGATGCCTATAGTTATACAATGGATGAACAACCCTGGTGAATTTGGACTAAAAGAGGAGAATGGAGGATATTCATTCCCACTGCATTGGTCATATACTTTCATATCTCCGTTGGATTTTAACCGTATGGTTCAAAATATTATCGAAAATGCCCATAAGCATGGTTTTACAGATCCTACACGAACTGACTATAAAATATGGATTAATCTGACTATTGATGAGAAACGAGAGATGTATCAGATTGATTTTGTCAACAATGGGAATCCTCTTCCAGAAGGAATGACCAAAGTCCGTTATGGAATCAGAGGAGAAAAAGCTGGCCAAACTGGTGGAACAGGTTCTGGAGGGTATATTGTAAAGTCTATTGTGACTCATTATGGAGGAGACTATGATGTGTTCAGTAAAGAAGGTGTTACAACTGTAAGAATTAATTTACCTATAGCAACGATATGAAGACAATGTACGAAGTCATCTGGATAGATGACGAGTGGGAGAAAATGGATGCATTTAAAGAAGAATGCGAAGTAATTCACCATATCCATTTGCATCCATTCCGGACACAGAAAGCCGGAATGGATGAATTTGATAAAAATCCGAAGAAATGGGATGGCATAATCCTTGATGCCAAAATGCTAGATGAATCGGAGAATGAAGTGCCTATGCTGGTAGGATTAAGAAAAGCAGTGCAACACATTAACGAAAAATCTCTACAGAGAAGAGTTCCTTACTTCATTTCTACAGGTCAGCCAGATTTAATGAGTAATGAAACATTTGAGCAAAGTTTTGGATCATATTACATCAAGGAGCGAGATGATGCTAAACTTATTGAAGATATTAAAAAGACAGCGAATGAATCTACCCGCTTCCTCGTAAAATCATACTATAATGATGCTATTGAACAATTACGATTATTAAATGATTGGGGGTGTGAAAAAATACTCGATATTTTAGAAGCGCAACATTTCCCAGAAAACGAAATAGATCCGTTATTATATTATAATCCCATGAGGCAAATCTTGGAACATGTTTTTAGGGCTGCTCATAAAGTAGGCCTTATTCCTGATGAGTTTATAGGGAAAGACAAAAATGATGTGAATTTAAACCAATGTGTTCAGTATTTGTCTGGAAGGAATGCCGACTGGCTAGGATTACGATATGGAGGGGCGAAAGACTTTATTGTTCCTACTCATATCAGAGATATGATGTTTTTAGTCCTTAATCTTGGGAACATCAATTCGCATTCTACAACATTTAATGAAGATGAATTATACAAACTGGGGAAATATTTCGAAGATAATGTCTGCAATTCACAATATACAATATATAGTATTGCATTGCAAGTCTGCGAAATAGTTCTATTCATGAACAGATATATTAGTAGCCATAAGAATAGAGAGGAGAATTTGAAGATGTGTAAAACTTTTGGTGTTATTGAACGAATAGAAGGAAATGATTCCATTTGTGTCATCAAAAGTAAAAGAAAAGGACGTGAAGCTAACATCTGCCTATCTGCCAAATATGCAAATGATAAGGGACTTATCGGGAAAAAAGTTGTGGTAATAGAAGAGGGAGTTAACAAGAATCCAGAAACTAAAGGTAATTATCCTTATTTCGCAACAAAGTTCCAATCTTTGGAAAAAGAAAACGGTTCCAAGTAGAAGGGAACCATTCGCAAGGTTGATTTTCTTGCAAGGTTGCGAAAATCATCTTAATTTTGCAGCGTCAATCATCGATACCACCTCGAGATTGGCGCTGCAAAAGCATTGTGGTGGAAACAAAAACTAAACGACTATGACAAACATAACACTACATCACATCGCAACGAAATCATTGCCAGCTCTCTCTGGGGAGCAGTTGACCTACAATGCAGCCAAGAATGTTTATCTTACCTTGGGCTATACCAGTGCAGCCGGCAATATGTATTATAAAGCGATAAGAGTGTCGAACCGCCTTGCTGTCTATTACGAACTCGGACAAGGGTATGCTCATACCTTCCTGAATGGCATCAAACTCTTTTGCTGGGATGGACAGAAGGCAAAGGTTATTGCACAGAAAAGCTGGGGTGGCAATGATTACAGGATCTTCAACGAGCAATTTGCTAAGGAGCAAAGTATCCTGATGTTGAAGAGTTTTCTTGCGGGACAATTGAAAATACATGGTGCTCACGTCAGCGATCAAGATGTGCTATCTTTCGCACGTAATATGATAGAGGAAACACAGCGTAAGCTAATAGCCTAACTGCTGACAAATAGAGGGAATTGACAACAACAAGTTCAACACAAATATCTAAGACTATGGCATCACTAGCAAAAGCAATCAACAAGAGTCTATTTGACGACATCCTGCCTAGCTATGGCACACCACGCATTAATATCCCAGTATGGGATGACAGTCAGAAGATGTTTATCTGTGACGAATATGAGAGTGGAAACGGGCACAGATATTATCGTGGCATCCGCTTCTGTGACCGCATTGTCATCTTGGAGAAGGTTGGACTATATCATAGTTGGACTTATATTGACAGCATAGAACTCTATGCCTTCAATGGTCAAAAGATGGAACTTATCCAAAAGCGCGATTATGACAAGGTGTTTCGTAACGAGGACTTTATCCGGCAGGAATCCGAACAAATGGTAAAAGATTACCTGACAGGCGTAATGAAATCTCGCAGTATGCATGCGCCTTTAGAAATGATAGCTGCTCATGCTGCAGAACTTATCAACGGATGCTATAAAAGTTTCCTTGATTCAGACTACAATACACGTTTAACACAAATACTACCTAAACTAGAACAGAAATAGATATGGAGAACATGATTGACACACAAAACAAGCAGCAGATGCTCGCTTATGAGCTGATTGCCAACACAAACAGCAGTTTCTTTCTGACAGGTCGTGCAGGTACGGGTAAAACGACCTTCCTACGCAATGTGCAGAAGATGGTGAACAAGCAGTTTATCACACTGGCTCCAACTGGTGTGGCTGCAATCTTAGCTGGAGGTGAAACTATTCACTCCTTCTTTGGGTTACCTATGGACGTATGTACGCCAGGAACCATGGGAAAGATGAGTGAGGCCAGAATTTTGACTCTACTGCACACCAACACCATCATTATAGATGAGGTATCAATGGTACGTTGCGACATCATTGATGCCATTGACTACACAATGCGTAAGACACTCCGTACTTCACTTCCTTTTGGTGGCAAACAGGTTGTCTTCGTGGGTGATATGTTCCAATTACCACCAGTAGTAAAGCAAGGCGCAGAGCATGATCTTATGCGTGATCTCTACCACACAGATGACTGCTTCTTCTACAAGGCAGATGTTATTAAGCGAATGCGAATGGTGAAGATAGAGTTCCAAAAGGTATATCGACAGGAAGACGAGAGCTTCCTCGGTATATTGGAAAATGTCCGATTAAACAAAACGACGCCAGAGAATCTGATGCATTTGAACGAGCGCGTCTGTCAACCAACAAAAGAGGACGGACTTATCATCACATTAACCTCGCTCAATAAGACTGCGGATTCTATCAACCAACGGTGCTTGGCAGAAATTAATGCAGAAGAGTATATTTATGAGGGAACTGTTAATGGTAAGTTTGAAGAGAAACGCTTCCCAGTAGATAAAATACTAAGATTGAAAATTGGTGCCCAGGTGATGTTTACCAGGAATGATCCGAATAGACGCTGGGCTAATGGTACCATCGGAACTGTAAGTAAGCTTTCGAAAGATGAAATCCAAGTTACTATCGGGAATGGAGAAACATACGTAGTTCCCAATTGTTCTTGGGAGTCATACTGCTATGAATATGACAAAGAAAATCGAAAGATGACGAAGGAAAAAATCGGTTCTTTCACTCAATACCCCTTACGCCTTGCGTGGGCCATCACTGTGCACAAAAGTCAGGGAATGACTTTCGATAAAATGTATCTCGATTTGAGTAGAGGTATATTTGCCGCAGGCCAACTCTATGTAGCACTGAGTCGCGTACGTACACTTGATGGTCTTTTCCTTTCTCATTGTATTATTCCCCAATATGCTCATACTAGCAAGGAAATCCTGTCATACGCATGTGGCTATAACGACGAACAGGTCATCAACAATGAGATTGAGAGTGGAAAGGCCGTATATCAGCTGTTAAACCAAAACAACTATGATGAAGCAGCAAAACAGTATCTGCTATTGGTTTACAAGAAAGCAATCGAAGGAGATATCAAAGAAGCTATATTGCAGGCCAAACGATTCCTTGACACCATTATATGTGATGAAGATCTCTTTGGGTGTATCGATTCCATTCCACAAGAACATAAACAATCACACCATTGGGCAACAGAATTCCTTGTGGCATTGCTCAGCCTATATTCTGGCGAATATGAGCAGGCTTTGGAATATGCGAATAGTGTTCTGTCCAAACATGAATGCCAAGAAGCCCTATTCGTTGCTTCACGCAGCCTGGTGAAACTGGAACGTTTTCAAGATGCAGATACCATTAATAGTATCATGGGGGATTCCTTTGATATGTCAACTCCAGATGCGAAAGTGCTTTATATGGTCGCTATGCTAAATGAGACACATATCGGTGAGCCTGGTCTCAATTTGATGCAGGAGCTGATAAAAGCAAAGCCCAAGTACGATAAAGGTATCTTAGCCCTCCGTTATCTAATGAAGCGGAAGGGATTACACCTCATAAAGACCTCTGATGAACCGCATGAATTGGTAGATGATTTTAACTCAGATGTTACTAATGAAGAGTACGCCGAAAAGTTAGTAGAAGCACGTGCAAAGGCTCCAAAAGCTATTGAACATCTGCTTCGACTTATCAAAAGACAGAAATTCGAAGAAGAGCTAATCGAGACATAAATACACAAATAAGGATAACCACAAAACTAAACTTTGATCACTATGACTAACACAAAGCAAAGCAAAGAGAAACAGGATCTCTACAGAATTCTTGTAGAAGAGGTTAAAGAGAAGGTTCAAAAACTGAAGGACTTAGGTATGAGTGAAGAGGAAATAGCTTCTCTCCTACATCCCGAACAGCCACTAGTTAAGCTAATTATCAGCAGAAACTATAAATTGTTCCTTGGAGAAAAACGTATTGAAGTACGGATGGAACCACTTGTAAAAGCCGTATTTCTTCTCTTCTTGAAGCATCCAGAAGGTATCATCTTCAAGGATTTGCCGGATTATCGACAGGAACTTACCAAGATCTACTCTGAAGTTAGGCCATGGGGGTTAACTGATAGAGCACTCCAGAGTATCGAAGATGTGACTAATCCTTTGCTCAATTCCATCAACGAGAAGTGTGCACGAATTAGAAAAGCATTTGTCAGTTTACTTAATAGTAAGGTGGCAGAACATTATTACATAAAGGGGGCTCGCGGAGGTATAAAAAGTATTTCATTACCTCGTGAATATCAATTTTGGGAATAAAGCAAGTTGTCACAAGGCTTGTGATAATAGCTTCACAAGCCTTGTGATTCAAAATAAGAAAATGAACTGGAATTTATTAATTAAATTTGCAAGCAAACATTATAATTGATGAATTATGACAGATTACGAGTACATTATTAATCAAGTGAAGAAGTCGCACTTTTCGGGATGGAATGCGACAGAGTTAAGGAAGTGTGTAGACCTGTTGCCCGGATTAACGAGAGAGCAACAAGTAAATCTCTTTCGAAGTAAGTGGTTGGAGCATGAGAAGACATTCAAAGAGGCTATATTTAATCTGTTGTTCAAAGACCGGATTGAAGAAAGAGACAGAAAGATTAAGGCAATGAATGTAGATGAGTTGATAGAGAATCTGCACGACGAAAACGGCTATGGTAAATTCATTGTACTTGAAATGAAAGAACGTTTCGAATCACTTGAAAATGAGGACAAGATAAAAGTTATTGAAACTTTATCTGCTACAACAAAGGCTAACCAACGTTGGGCTGAGGGTAAGAAGAAACAGATGGATTCAGACAAGTAAGATATGCCAGGACAAAGAACTCAATATAAGCGGGGTCAAGGCAGCCAGTTTCCTTTGGATTTTGCATATGGCCATGTTCAGCCGCAGGCTCCTGAGGTCGAAAAGGCTGTCCTTGGTGCCTTGATGATTGACAGAGATGCCTATATGGAGGTTTGTGAATTATTGCATGTCGAGAGTTTCTATGAACCTCGGCATCAAAAAATATTCACGGCTATTCAGCAACTGAGCATGGAGGAAAAACCTATAGATGTTCTGACTATAACAGAACAATTAGCCAAGCTCGGAACGTTAGAAGAGGTTGGAGGCCCTGGTTATATCGCAGAACTTAGTTCGAGAGTAGCCACATCAGCCAACATCGGGTACCATGCCAACATTATTGCGGAGAAATACCTTTCCAGACAGCTTATTTCCTATACGAGTGTCATCGGGACCAAGGCATTTGATGAGACCTGTGATGTAAATGAAGTAATGCAGGAAGCCCAAAGCATTCTTTTTGAGATTGCCAGCAAGAACATGAAGAAGGACTACACTTCGGTAGATCCTCTTATTGCAGAAGCAACCAAGATTATGCAGGCTTCAGCTGGGAAAGACGGTGGGGTTACTGGTATTTCTACTGGATACTATAGGCTTGATGACGTAACAAGTGGGTGGCAGAATTCAGATTTGGTCATCATTGCTGGCAGACCTGCAATGGGCAAAACGGCCTTCGCACTGTCAATGGCAAAGAACATTGCCGCTGACCTACGAAAGCCTATGGCATTCTTCTCGCTTGAAATGTCTGGCGTACAGCTGACGAACCGACTGATATCCAATGTCTGTGAAATTGGTGGAAAGAAAATTCTTAATGGCAATCTGGATGCTACGGAATGGGAACGCT
>JAEEGI010007956.1_pt1 | contig 23570 bp, 16 predicted proteins | sample 8958751 | NCBI WGS metagenome assembly JAEEGI01 (sample SAMN16246545, study PRJNA631951) | gut metagenome | biome: gut microbiome; feature: rumen; material: KS-attached | host: Bos | place: Iran: Karaj | collected 2018-10 | reverse complement strand
TTGCCTTCCGCTGATCGGAATGGGAGAAGTGCTCTATAACGGAGAAGTGAGACCCGCGGCCGAAGTATGGAAAGACAAGGGCTGGGAGCCGATCTCCCTTAAGAGCAAGGAGGGACTGGCCCTTCTCAACGGGACCCAGTTTATGAGCGCTCACGCAATATGGTGCCTTCTCAAGAGCTACCGCCTGAGCAAATGGGCCGACATCATAGGTGCCATCTCTCTCGACGCCTTTGACGGCCGCATCGAGGCTTTCCTGCCACTCACCCACAGGCTTCGCACTCACGAGGGCCAGCTCGACACTGCAGAGCGCTTTATGAGGCTGCTGGGCGGCAGTGAACTCATCTCCCGTCCTAAAGAGCACGTTCAGGACCCTTATTCATTCCGCTGCATCCCGCAGGTTCACGGTGCAGTGAAGGACAACATCAAGTACGTGCGTTCAGTCATTGAGAATGAGATCAATTCGACGACCGACAATCCTAATATTTTCCCCGACGAGGATATGATCATATCCGCAGGCAATTTCCACGGCGAGCCGATTGCCATCCCTATGGATGCACTTGCCATCGCTATGGCGGAGTTGTCGAACATATCCGAGCGGCGCATCTACCAGCTTATCGCAGGAGTACGCGGCCTTCCGAAATTCCTGGTGGCCAACCCCGGCCTGAATTCAGGGTTTATGATTCCGCAGTACACGGCAGCCTCTATTGTCAGCCAGAACAAGATGCTCTGCTGGCCTGCTTCTGTCGATTCCATCCCGTCTTCACAGGGCCAGGAGGATCACGTCAGTATGGGCGCAAACTCCGCAACAAAGCTGGTGAAGGTAGTGGACAACTGCGAGACTGTGCTTGCCATCGAACTGATGAACGCAGCTCAGGCTATGGAGTTCCGCCGCCCTGCCAAGAGCAGCAAGATGCTCGAAGCCATCCTTTCTGATTTCCGTAAGGAAGTTCCCTTTGTGGACAATGACACATACCTGTCTCCTCTCATCCACCGCAGCGTGGAGTTCATCAAGAGGGAGAATTATTTCTAACCGATGAAGATACTTGTCACCGATATAGGACTGCTCGCGGGTATCGGCACTGATGTCCGCAAGGAAGGCGCAGCTATGAGTGAAGTCGGCTGTCTGAAGGACGCCTGGCTGCTGCTCGATGGAGAATTGATAGCAGGTTTCGGCTCGATGGCCGACGGACTGCCTTCCGGTGCCGACCTAAACTGGAGTGCCGAAGGCAGGATGGTCATCCCTGCATTCTGCGATTCCCATACCCACGCAGTGTGGGCCGGCAGCCGCGAGCGGGAGTTCGAAGACAAGATACGTGGGCTCAGCTATGCCGAAATTGCCGCCAACGGCGGAGGCATCCTAAATTCCGCAGACCTGCTTCATCGCACGAGCGAGGACGAGTTGTTCGAACAGAGCATCGAGCGTGTCCGCGAGATGATGGCGGCCGGCAGCGGAGCCATCGAGATCAAGAGCGGATATGGCCTGAACACTGCAGACGAACTGAAGATGCTCCGCGTGATCCGACACATCAGAGAAACAGTTCCGGCAGTGGTGAAAGCAACATTCCTCGGGGCACACGCAGTTGCCCGCGGAATGTCACGGGAAGATTACGTCCGGCTCGTATGCCGCGAGATGATTCCGGCCGTGGCCGCTGAAGGCCTGGCAGATTTTGCTGATGTATTCTGCGAGCAGGGATTCTTTACCGTTGACGATACGGCAGAGATTCTGGAGACTGCAGCAAAATATGGCCTGAGGCCGAAACTGCACGCCAACCAGCTTGCTGTGAGCGGCGGTGTCCAGGTCGGAGTCGCTCACGGCGCCCTGTCTGTGGACCATCTCGAAAGGACCACCGAGGCCGAGATTGACTGTCTGAAAGGCAGCTCTACTATACCTACGATGCTTCCGGGAGCTTCATTCTTCCTGCGGGATCCCTATGGGAACGCCAAGGGGTTCATAGAAGCAGGGCTGGGCGTAGCGCTCGCCTCTGACTATAATCCCGGCACCTCTCCTTCCGGCGATATGCGTTTCGTAATGGCTCTCGGCTGCATCAGGATGAGGCTCACACCGGAGCAGGCCTTCAATGCGGTGACCGTCAATTCAGCCTGTGCAATGGACGTCAGCGACATGGCCGGCTCAATCGCCGTCGGCAAGCTCGCAAACCTCATTGTCGCAAGGCCCGGCTTCGACACCCTCGGCAGCCTTGCCTACCGCTACACCACCCCCTTCATCGACAAAGTCATCCTGCGGGGAAAGGCTATTTGACCTTCTTGAATATCGGTCTGATCTCGATGAAGAACTCGAAGTTGCGGCCGGGCATAGGACGGTTCAGGACAGACTCGTACTCCTCGTTGAAAAGATTGTTGACCGCAAGCTTGAACGACAGCTCCGCAGGCTTCGTCATAAACCGCTTCTCGAGCACGATGTCATTCATAAAATATGGCAGCACCCTCCCTATCTTCGACTTGATGTCATTGTCCGAAGTAGTGAAACGCTCACTGTAATAACACCACTTGTAGGTCAGCTTCCAGCTCTTGTAGGCCAGCGAACCATTTACTGAAGACGAGAGCAACGGCACATAGACAAGCTGCTTGCCGATAGCCTCGTCAGCCCAGTCGGCCGGGTCACCGTTGTTGATGGACGGAGTCCAGGAGAACGAACCGTTCAGATGTAGCTGCCAGTCACGCGCAAGCTGAAGGAAACCGCCCGCCTTCGCCTCGATGCCGTAGGCGTGAACCTGCTTGATGTTGCGCGGAGTCCAGTAACCCTTGAAGGTAGGAATCCACACGATCCAGTCATCTATATACGAATCGAACCAGGTCAGCTCCCCGTCAAGAGAATAGACATCATCCTTTGCCGTGGCAAAGCTGACACCCGCATCATACGAAATACCCTTCTCAGGCTTCAGGTCAGGATTGCCGCCAGGCATGAAATAGAGGTCATTGAGAGTAGGAAAACGGAAGTTGCGGCTGGCAGAAGCCTTGAGTCGGACATTGCCAGTGCGGCTGACGAGATAGTCCGCGAAGAATGCGGGAATTAGCGGAGTGAAACTGTCGCCGTAAAGTTCTTCCCTCAGAGAAGCGCTCAGTCCCAGCCTCTGGGTAGGCTGCCACTTTGCGGAAATGTATGACAACATCTCGAAACGCGCCTGATTGTAGCCGATGGCAATCTTCTGGACATTTCCCTCAATGGTCGCAGATCCGGTTAGCGCAGCGGCATTGCGGTCTTTGCTCTGCACGAAATGCTGGTAGGCAGCCAGCTGAGCCGTGAGCATCCAGTTGCCGGGCAGGAAGAACTCGGCCTCGCTCTGGGCATAGACCGTATTGATGCGGCTGCGGCTCTCCACCATCTGCACCATCTGCCCGTTGCCCTTGTCCTTGATGAAATCATAGGCCTGGCGTGTGCCGTTGTAGCCTGCCTTGGTGTGGACCTTGTAACTGCGGCGCTCATGGTCCCAGCTGAGCACGCTGCGCAGGGTCTTCTCCCCCTGCTCGTTGACATAGTCCTGGTTGCTGCGGTAATCGACACTGAGCATCGGTACGCCACGTGTGCTGGCCATATACCAGGCATTGATGCCGAAGCGGTCTCCTCCTCCGGTGTTGTAGTATGCCTCCTGCAGGATGTGGAAATCCTGAATCGCACCGCAGTGGTTCGTATCGATCGGATACTGGCCGTCGACCTTCTTGTTATAGTTGCGGTATGTGAAGTCGTTGCGGCTGGAAGTGTATACGGCACGGGTTGATGTCTGCCAGTGTTCGTCACCCCAGGTCACCCTCAGGAATTCATCGAAGGTACCAAAGGAACCTATGCCCTGCACCGCCTGGATGCCGAGGCCCTTGTATTGTGCCGGTTCGGTCGAAAGCACCACAGCACCTCCAAGACCTCCTCCTGACATTCCCAGAGATGATGAGCCGTGAAGCAGCGATGCATCGTCGATGAAGTACGAAGGAATCATCGAGAAGTCGGTCATTCCCAGCATCGGCGAGTTGATCTTCATTCCGTTCCAGCTCACCTGCGTGTGAGATGCTGATGTGCCTCTGAATGCAATTGTCGAGAGACTGCCACGGCCGTACTGCTTGACAAATACCGAAGAGTTGAAGGTCAGCACGTCGGCAATAGAAAGCGCAATGTTGTCCCTGAGAGCAATTGTGTCAAGCCTGGTCTCCTGGATTCCTATCTTTCTCATAGGACGGTCGGCAGTAATGCCCGCCGCATCGATCGGAACCACATAACTCGGGTCCTCGTTCCACCAATCTCCTTGTGCCCTGAGGATTACGGGTAGAAATAACAAAAAAGTTATGAGGATAAACCTACCTTTCATACCCTACCTCCAGCAGAAATTACCGGGGTTTATCCCCACGTTGAACGTGTCGAGCAGCTCACCTTGCGGACTGTAGCGGAGAACAACACCCGACTGTACATAGTCGATTGCGTCAGAAACGTATATTTCTCCGTTATCAGGGTTCAAGGTCAGTCCGTAGAACAGTGTGCCCTCACGAGATATGAAAGGCCTGACGGGCAAATGTGAGGCATCCACGGACATTTTCCATACTCCGGAGTTCAGCCAGTAAAGATCATCACCTTCCGCATTGACAGTCAGCTTGGAAGCGTTGTCATCTGAAGGAAAAGTGAAAGTCTGTTCTATCTCAAATGAATCCGGGTCTATTCGCAGCAGCTTGGCTGACTCGAAGCCATAGCCGCTGTCTTCGAATCCTCCGTCGGTCAGTACCCAGAGCTTTCCGTTGCAATCCTTCACCATCGATTCGGGCTGGATGCCCACGACCAGGGTATTTACGACCTCGTCGGTCTGGGTGTCAATCTTGAGTATGCGGTTCTGGTAGGACCCGCAGTTGGTTATGACATAGCGGCAGAATTGCACCATCATCTCGGTGGAACCGGTCTCAAAGTCCATATCAGTAGTAACATAGCCAGTTGTTTGTCCGGTAGCAGGGTTGACTATGAATACCCTCGGGTCCCATATCTGAGTGACATAGGCTTTCGTGGGGCTCAGCATCTTGAAATGCCTCGGAGCCGTGAAACCGGTGATGCGGCGCACTTCCTTGAAGGTCGAAGGATCGATGCCGAAGATAACGCCGGAGTTGTTGACCACAACCCAGCCTATCCCGTCATCGATAGTCATCGACTGGGCCACGTCGCCGAGCTTGAAGCCGTTGCTTCGCACGAACACCTCGTTCTCGACGTGCTTTGTCGCAGGATCGTAATACGACAGCGAAGCGTTGCCGTACATATAGTTTCCCTCATTGATGATGAACAACCCTTCCCCGGAAGGGTCGACATTGAACTCTTCCTCCTCCGAGGGGCCGTATTTCATACAGGAAGGCAGCACTGAGAGCGTCAGTGCAATTGCGGCAAGCAGAAAGAGTTTCAAGGTTTTCATTCCTTCAGGTTGTTGTCGAAGATGCCGCAGACCTCAGTGGATATCTCTCCCAGCCATCCGCTGCTTCCGTTGATGGCGTTCTGGACTTTTATGAAATCAATGTATTTCAAGTTGGCAGGGCTGCCGTCATAGCGCACCGCGTCGCTGATCTTGAAGTGGTTAGTGTCCTTGCTGCCGAGCATATCGGTCTCATTGAAGTTGTCGACATAACCCCAGCCGTAAGGCGGATTGACCCAGTATGTGCCGTTGCCGGAACGGTCGTAGTTGTGAGCCTCGAGCCGGGTGCCGCGCAAGGTATAGCGATCTTCCTTCACCCAGAGCGGGTAGTACCACTCCTGCTGATGATATGCTGCCATATAGTTGACCTTGCCGCCGCCGCCCTGGTTGTCAGTCCACTGCACGGACATCCCGGGAGAAGATGGTTTGTAATATGTAACGCTGTAGTCGTGGATTGTAGTTTCAGCGAAAGAGTCGGACCCCTTGAGCTCATACCAGGTGTCGTTCGGAAGCCCGTCTCCGTTCTCGTCCTGCATAACCCAGACTACACCGGCCTCCGTATATTCTTCAGAAAGGTGGGTAACGATTCCGATTTCGTAGCCGCCGTTGTTGTCGATGCTGTGGTCGAACCCGGCCACCAGATAGCCGCCGAAACCGCCCAGAGAGACATAGCTCCCATCACTGAACCTCTTTGCAACATATGCCACTGCTTCCTGGGGAGTGTTGGCTGTATAGTCTTCGTTTACATACTGGCCAGGTGCAGGAGTGAACTCGAATATCTTGCTGGCAGCGGCCGAGCTAGAAGAGCCTGCAGCCCTGCGATAAGTGCCTTCGGCCGGGCATACGTTGACAGTCAGTGTCTGCGAGAGTTTGCCGTGGGTGACGCAGATTTCGTAGCTCCCCTCCTGCCTGGCCTCAAATACATATCCGGGCACGGCAGAAGCCTGAACTTCGGCGCCGTCAAGTGTCCATACATAACTGATTCCGTCATCTTCCTTGATGTCATAAGGTTTGAGCAGGATGCTGCGCCCGAGACTGACATTGAAGACTGTCTGAGGGAAGGTCCAGAAATCGTCGTCCGGTTCGGGCTCCGGGTCAGGCGGCGGCGCGGGAGCCTTGACGTCAACGCGGATTTCGTCCGATGCGCTGCCGACATCTGTCTTAACCGTAATCTTGATGAAGACGCTGTGGGCCACATCGTCTGTGTAATGAAGGACCGGATCGGTGGATATGACTTTGCCTTCGATGGTCCAGGCGTATGTGGCGCCCTGGACATATTTGTATTTGGGAGAAACGGTAAGCGTCTCTCCTGTCATAACCGTATATACTGCCGACGAATTGTCCAGACTGATCTCGGGCGGCATCGGCTTGGTGTCGTCGATGACCTCATTCCAGTTGCAGGAAATTGCAAGCAGGAGCGTCAGCGCCATTATTATTGAATTGGTCAGTCTCATATTCGCAACAGCGTTCAAAGATAGCAATTAAACTTAAACAGATTCCCTCCCGGCCATCGACCGGAAGGGAATCGCAACAACAAATAATATCAGCTTTCTTTATTCTTTTACGACAACGTCGCAATAAGCAAAATAAGCAGGTGCATTGAATCCGTAATCACCGAAGCAGTCTTCGCTTCCGTAAACAGCGAATTTGACTGATACCACCTCTCCAAGACCTGACAGATCCCAGGTGTTCCACTCGATAGGCTTGCCTGCAGCATAAGCTTCAACCTCATCGCCAGAGATGAGGACTTTGCTGAGGGTGGCAGTCTCGTTACCTTCGGCATCAAAGCCGATAGCCTTGACTGCAAGGAAACTGTCGCCTGCAAGCGGTCCGAAATAGCCGTCTCCGAAGATTGCAGAGTTGGCCATATAGTTGGTCATGATACAATCAATGCTTAAGATGGTCCTGGCCTCGCCGTCAGCAAAAGTGATAGAGGTCTGAGCATCCTCGCCGCCATAGTGTACGATGAAATTGCTGCCAGACTTAGGAGCTGCGGGAACTTCAAGCTGACGGAGATAACCTGCATCCTTGTAATCGGGCTCGACATAGTTTGAGATGGCCTCGCCGCCAGAAGAGAAGCAGACAGAGCCCCAGTTTGAGCCGAAACCGTTGAATGCAAGTTTGGTTACAGGGTCTTCCCATGTGTATTCTACATTATATGAATATGTCTCAGGATCCATCGGACCGTAGAGCAAGTCACCGCCATACTGGGGATTGTCGATCAGGGCATCCCAGTATGCTCCGTTGACATCAAGGATGTTGAGAGCTACTGCAGCTGTCATCAGCACGAGGCTGTTGCCACCTGTTGCAACTACGATCACGCTGCCTTTGCGGGCTGCGCTTTCAGTGTTTGCGGGAGCAGTAACATTGAGGTTGTCGCCATCGACGCTGGCTGACCATCCTGCAGGTGCAAATGCATCGATGATGCTGACACCGCTGACATTGATGGGAATAGTCTTTTTGCCGCCGAAGTTGAACGCTTCGACATTGTTGGAGAGCTTGGTCTCGATTACGCTCGCCGGCGTACCGTCCTGACCATCTGTACCATTTTTACCATTGGCTCCGTTTTTGACGCTGACGGTTTTGCCGTCGCTCATAATAAATGTATAACCGTCATCAGTCTTGTTGACGTCGGTGATAACGAAACCGCCCTTGATTTTCTCAAGAATGGAATTGGCCTCTTTCATCTGGTCCTGAAGCTCCTTTATGGATGCCTTCAGTGATGAATCGTCATAGCAGGAAGTCACTGCAAAAATTGCCAGTGAAGCGACTGCCATCAATTTCAGAATTCTTTTCATTGCGATATACTAATAAAACAACTAATGCATATCCAATGCAATGTCGCATACCGCTTGCAGGAGAATGAAAAGAGTGGATTGCAGTCTTTTATTCTTACGCCCATATACCCGCAGGCGGTAAAAACATTGCCGCTCGCAGGCAGGTCTTCTGGCTCGCTCCTTCCGCGGCGCCTTCCCGACTTACGGTCAGTGGCTGTGATTGCCGCGAATATTCAGCCTCATTGGCTGGAGCTTACAGCAGCGGGAACTGCACAGGTCTTTCACCTGTTTCCCTTTTGATCCGTCAAGACAGTCTTGTCTGACAGAACCTGTGAGCAGTGCAAATATAAGAAAAAAATGAATTACTGTTTCTTGTAGGAAATCATTTCTGTTGTGGAAACGAGTTTTCCTTTCTTGTCATAGACCACGTTCTTCACCTCACCCATTCCGGGAACCACCCAACTCTTTTGCGTCATTTTCTCGGACTGGCTGATTATGAGTACGCTGACTTTAACAGTGGAAGTCTCATCAATGACAAAAGTATCGAACGAACCAGCCGGTACTGTGAGTGTTTCCCTTGCAGTTACTTTCTGCTCGGAACTCTTGATGGACATCTTGGCGTTGATTCCTTCTATGTTGATGTTTACCTTGACTTCTGTGTCAGGCAGTTTCTGGCCAACGCTCAGGTTCACTGGAAGTGAAGGATCGTCACCGCTGAAGCTCAGCTCGATCTTGCGTCCTTCGAACATCTCCTCCACAGCGCTGGCGGCGCCTGCGAAGTTTTCCTTGGGAACCACTATGCTGTTGGGGGTATACAGAATCTTGATAGAGAGATTGCTTTCAATAGGCGTCGAGTCCTTTGCCGCCTTGACGCTGCTTTTCTGGGAAATGGTCAGGACTGTCCTGGCGTCAGATGATTCCTTGCCGACAATGCGGTATACGGTCCGGTCACTCACCCACCCTTCGGCTTCTGTGGTCACGAACACCTGTTCGGCGCCCACGACGTCATCTTTACTGAATGCCTGTGCATTTGAGATAAAGGGTGTGGCAATGAGAATGGCTGCCAACAGAAGGAATGAGATTTTTTTCATATGAAACGGTTTTCGTTGCAATAGCTTGATTCTGCAGGGCAAAGATATCAAAAACCATGCTGATTGGACTTCCGTGGAGTATCTTTATCCGTTTATAAACGAATATAAATGTTTAACAACGCAACATTTATTTCTCAATTTGATAAAAATTGCTACATTTGCAGTCCGAAACACGGGAAGTGGCGCAGTTGGTTAGCGCGCTGCGTTAGGGACGCAGAGGCCGGGTGTTCGAGTCACCTCTTCCCGACATATTGATTCTCAGAACATACGGGAAGTGGCGCAGTTGGCTAGCGCGCTGCGTTCGGGACGCAGAGGCCGGGTGTTCGAGTCACCTCTTCCCGACAGAGCTTCGCCACTTCGCGAAGCTTTTTTGTATCGAAAGTTTCGTACATTTGCCCCAGATTAATCCGAGCGACAATGAAAAATAATCTGGTTCCCGTTGAAACGGCTCGTGAACTTTTCAAAGAAAGCGGCCTTCCCTGTATCGGCAATTCCGGCATACGTGAGATAAAAAGACTTGCAGAAAACCTCGAAGCTGCGAGCGGCGTGCATTTCATCCATATGGAAATGGGCAATCCCGGCCTTCCCGCCGCCCAGATAGGCGTCGAAGCCCAGATTGAGGCACTTCGCCGAGGTGTTGCCGCATCCTATCCCGACATTGACGGAACGAAAGAACTCAAGAAAGAGGCATCACGCTTCATCAAGAACTTCATCGACCTTGACCTTGACGGCTTCAATTGCCTCCCTACCGTCGGTTCCATGCAGGCTGCCTTCGCTTCTTTCATGATCTGCAGCAAAACCTGGAAGGACCGGGACACCATACTGTTCATCGATCCTTGCTTCCCTGTTCACAAATATCAGAACAAGGTGCTGGGCGTGAACGTCGCTGCTTTCGACATCTATGACTATCGCGGAGAGAAACTGCGCGGCAAGCTGGAGAGCATCCTGTCCGAAGGAAAGATTCACAGCATACTCTATTCAAACCCCAACAATCCTTCGTGGGTATGCCTCACCGATGAAGAATTGAAGATAATCGGCGAACTGGCCAGCAAGTATGACGTTATCGTCATAGAGGACCTTGCTTACTTCGGAATGGACTTCCGCAAGGATTACGGTCGTCCCGGCGTTCCTCCATATCAGCCGAGCGTGGGCAAATACACTGACAACTACATCCTTCTCATATCAAGTTCCAAGGCTTTCAGCTATGCCGGTGAACGAGTAGCCATCCTGGCCATCTCCGACAACCTGGCAAAGCGTCACTATCCCGACCTGCTGCGCTACTTCAATACTGACACCTTCCGCAGCGCGATCGTGTTCGGCGGACTGCACACCCTGAGCTCTGGCACTTCCCACTCAGCCCAGTATGCCCTCAGCGCCATTTTCAAGGCAGCCAACGACGGAGATTACAATTTCCGTGAGCAGGTGATGGAATACGGCCGCAAGGCAAAACTTATGAAAAAAGCTTTCACTGACAACGGTTTCGTTATAACCTACGACAAGGACCTTGACGAGAATGTGGCCGACGGCTTCTACTTCACCTTCGGCTATCCCGGATTCACAGGAGCTGACCTGGTAGAGGAACTGCTTTACTATGGCATTTCTGCCATCTCGCTGTTTACCTGCGGAAGCACTCGCGAGGGTCTCAGGGCCTGCACTTCGCTCATCCCCAACGAGGACATTCCCTTACTGGCTGAGAGGCTGGCTCTTTTCCACAAGGACCACTGACAGTAAAGATTGTTTTTTTACGTAACAAAACTGCATTTGTTACACTCGAAGGCGATTTTTTACGGGAAGTTCAGGGAAATTTCCGAAATTTGGTATCGCTAAAACTTAAACATGGGAAAGTTATACGAACGGCTTGCCAAGGACATCCGTATCAAGGAATGGCTGAAGGCTTGTATGAACTGCGGCGTGTGCGTTTCCGTCTGTCCAGCCGCTGAATTCTACAAATACAGTCCGAAAAACATAGTCAACATAGTCCAGAGTCAGGACGACGAGCAGATAGAGGCTCTTCTCAAGAGCGAGACCATCTGGTATTGCGGCGAATGCATGTCCTGCATGACACGCTGCCCCCGCAAGAACGCTCCGGGCCAGATAGTGATGGCCCTGCGTTCTCTCAGTATCGATATGGGCTACTTCGCCGAGAGCGAAAAAGGCCGCCAGCAGCTTCCGTTGCAGCGTGCCCTTTGCGGCAACATACTCAACTACGGCTATTGCGTCTATCCCCGCACTTTCAAGTATGAGGACCACCCCGAGTCCGGCACCATCGGCAAATGGATAGGTGAAAACCTGGAAGAAGTCCACAAGCGTCTGGGTAGCAATCTGGAGCAGGACGGTCCGGGTGTGCTTCGCAAGATTCCGCAGGAGTCGCTGGACGAACTCAAGGCAATCTTCGATGTCACCGGCGCCACCGAAAGGATGAACACTGTCGAGGAAGTGTCACGCCGGAAGGCAGAAGAGATGGGTATGGATATGGACGAATATTGCAAACGGGCTTTCAACTATGTGGGAGAAGGCCATACACTCGAATAATCAATTACAATGATATATAAGGGAAAACAGAAGATCTGGTCCGACTACCAGAAAGAGATTCCGGATGACCACTGGTTTTATGTGAGAAGCTGCATCCGACAGAATTTCTTCCCTGCTTCGGAAGTAACCTTCCTCAGGATACTCCGCGACGAACTGGGTAAGGATATTTACGAGACACCTCATCACACCACCTGTGGAGGAATCGCATACCATCAGGAGTGCATACCTCAGGAAACCCAGATGACCATCATAGCCCGCCAGTTCGCCCTGATGACCGAGGCCGGCTATGAGAACTATGCCTGCAGCTGCATCACATCTTTCGGACTGTACTGCGAGACTCTTGAGACCTGGCACGAAATGCCCGAGGTCCTGGAGCGCATCCGTGAAAACCTCTGGAAAGCCTGCCGTAGGGAATTCAACATTCCGAAATACCTCGCCCATTCCAGCGACCTTGTCTATAAATTCCGCGATGAGATAGCCGACAGGGCGAAATACAGACTGGTGAACAAAGACACCGGAGAGCCGCTCAAGGTTGTCGAGCACATAGGCTGCCACTATGCCAAGATGTTCCCTTCAAAGGGTGTCGGCGGAGCCGAGTACCCCTATGTGCTGGTAGGAATGGCAGAGAGATGGGGTGGCGACGTCATCGACTACCCGGAACGCCGTCATTGCTGCGGCTACGGATTCCGCCAGTACCACGTCAAGGCCAACCGCGGTTATTCGATATCCAACACCCACAAGAAATTCGAGTCGATGGAGCCATACCATCCCGATTTCATTGTAACCAACTGCCCCGGATGCCCCTATTTCCTGGACCGTTGGCAATATGTCATCGCAGAGCAGACTGGAAAGACTTATGGCGGCAATGGCTATGGCATTCCTGTACTTACTTACGAAGAGATGGCCGGTCTCGTGCTCGGCTACGACCCCTGGGATCTTGGAATGCAGACCCACCAGATAGCGGTGGAGCCACTTCTCGACAAGATCGGAGTGAAATACGACGAAAGCAAGAAATATGCAGGAACAGGCGGCAAGCCTCTTCCGGAGCCTGAATTTCCAATGAATATAAGATGTTGCTAAATGGCTAAGGATAATGTAGTAGTGATAGGCGGAGGCCCCTGCGGCATAGAGGTTTCCCGCAACCTGAGAGATATGGGATACACCCCTATCCTCCTGGAACAGCAGCCCGAACTTGGAGGTCATCTCCGCAAATGGGACAGACTGTTTCCGGAAGGTGTCGAGGCCCGCAAGGTACTGAAAGAACTGACCAGTGACCTCAAAGGCGTAAAATGGTTCACAGACGTCAATATCGAGAGCATCCAGAAGTCACGCAAGGGTTATACCGTCAAAGTGGACACTGGAATGTCATTCGAAACCAAGGCGCTGGTGCTGACCACGGGTTTCAAGCTCTTTCCCGCCGAGAACAAGCAGGAGTACGGCTATAATATATATGAACGCGTCATCACCAACGCCGACCTGGAACAGTTCTTCAAGACAAAGAAGGACAGCCGCATCCAGAATCCGAAGACCATCGGTTTCGTGCACTGCGTGGGTTCCCGCGATGAAAAGGCCTGCAACCGACAGTGTTCGAAGGTATGCTGCGCTACCGCAGTGAAGCAGGCTTCCGAGATCAAGGAGCTCTTCCCCGACGCGACAGTCTACTGCTTCTATATGGACCTGCGCCTTTTCGGAAGGAGCTACGAGGATATGTATCTCAACGCACAGCGCAAATATGGCGTCCGATTCATCCGCGGCCGCGTCTCAGAAGTTTCGGAGGACATTGACGGAAAACTTTATGTCAAGGCCGAAGACACTCTTCTCGGCAAGCCTATGAAGATAAAGATGGACCTCCTCGTGCTGATGACCGGCATCCTCCCGGGCGACAGCACACGTCCTTTCGCAGATATGCTCAAGGTGCCTACAGGCGAAGACGGTTTCTTCACTCCCAAAGACACCATTCTTGAGCCGTGCGTCACAAAGGAGAGCGGCCTTTTCGTTGCTGGCGCCTGCACTGGTCCCAAGACAATCCCCGAAACCATAAGCGAGGCACGCGCAACTGCCATCCAAGTCCATAAATATCTTTCATAATGATTGATTTCGGTTATTCACTGAGCAAGAGCAGGACACTGAGGATCGACAACCTCGACGATTCCAGGTTCAAGGCACTCCACAAGCTGGAGCCGGATGCCTACAAATGCATCGGCTGCGGCTCCTGCACTGCCAGCTGCTCCGCCGGCGTATTCACCGAGCTCAGTCTCAGGAAAGTCCTGCTCAGCATGCAGAGAGGCGACGAGAAGGAATATCTGAACCAGCTGCAGTCCTGCATGCTCTGTGGCAAGTGTATGCTTGTATGTCCCCGCGGAATCAACACCCGCCACCTCATATTGAGCATCTGCAAAATCTGTTCGATTGAAAAATGAGAGAAAGGTTTCTCATAGGATTCGACCCGTTCGTGCTGCCGTTCATGATAGGCATGGCCTTCGTGCTGACCTACTGCATCGTCGGCCTCGTAAGGGTGATACTTCAGCTCTCGAAGGCTGACCGCCGGAAGCTGGCCGCAAGCCTTTTCAAGCCGGCCAATGCCTGGCGCAACATACGCGACATGTTCTGCGACTGCCTCTTCCACGTCAAACTGTGGAAACGCAATCCCAAGCTAGGATACATGCACTCGTCCATCGCTTTCGGCTGGTTCATGCTGATAGTCCTTGGCCATATTGAAACATTTATGTTCGTCCCCGAAAAAGCAGGGCTCTTCTACTACCCCATCTTCTTCAGGTATTTTATGATGATGGACAACTACAGCCTGAGAGGCTCGTTCTTCTTCTTCGCGATGGACTTCTTCCTTCTGGTCGTGCTGAGCGGAATACTGCTGGCGATGTACAAGAGGATCCGCAGCCGTTTCTTCGGAATGCGCCGCACCACGAGGCTCTCCATCACCGACCGCGTAGGCCTTTATTCACTGTGGGCCATCTTCCCGCTGCGCTGGATTGCCGAGGGCTTCACCGCAGGCATTGCCGGCGGAAGCTTCATGACGATTCCCATCAATATGCTGCTGAAGAACTTCATGAGCAATCCGGAGAATATAACCGTTGCCTGGTGGCTGTATTCTCTTGCCCTTGGAACCTTCATGATCGCCCTGCCGTTCTCGCGCTATATGCACATTCCTGCCGAGATTCTGCTCATACCGATGAAGAATGCCGGGCTGAAGGTCTATCATCCACGCAAGGGATTCGCCCTCGCCCAGATATACACCTGCCCCAGCTGCGGCGTCTGCATCGATGCCTGTCCTATGAGTGCAAGCAAACAGAACCTGAAAGACACCACAGTCTATCTCGTTCGTCAGATCAAGCGCAACAACGCCCGTAGGATGAATGCGATGACAGACAAGTGCCTGATGTGCGGCAAATGCCAGGAGGTATGCCAGATTGCATTGCAGTCCTATGACATAAGGATGAAAATCCGCGAACGTGCCACTTACAACCTGGAGCTGGACCACGGCTATCTCGATTCATATCAGCCTTCTGTCGCCAAGAGCAAGGTGCTCTACTATGCAGGCTGCATGTCCTCCCTCACTCCGGTAACAGGACGTTCCGTGAAGAAACTGCTTGATGCAGCACGCATCGACTGGACTCAGATGGATCCCGAAGGAGGCGTTTGCTGCGGAAGACCGCTCATCCTGGCAGGAAGGCGGAAGGAAGCAGAGCAGATGATAGAAAAGAACACCGCAATCATCGAGTCCAGCGGAGCTTCGATACTGCTCGTCAGCTGCGCCATATGCTACCGTGTTTTCAAGGAGGAATACGCACTAAAGGGTATCCGTGTGATGCATTACACAGAATACTTCAATGAGCTGATGGAAGAAGGCCGTCTGAAACTCAACCGCGGCGGCTTGAGATATGCCTACCACGACCCTTGCGACCTCGGTCGAGGCTGCGGTATTTACGAGGAGCCTCGCGAAGCTCTCTCGCGTGTGGGAATCATAGCCCCCGCCGAGAAAGAACGCGCTATGAGCGTATGCTGCGGCGGCTCCGTCGGCAGTCTCACTCTCAGTCAAGAAGACAGGATTCCCATCACTCAGGCGTCAGTTCAGAATATGCTCTTCTCGAATCCTGACCGTATCGTTACCGCCTGCCCGCTGTGCCACAAGACATACGCGCGATTCTCGCCTGTTAAAGTCGTTGACTTTGCGGAAGCATTGTGCGACGGACTGGAAAAGAAAGGCTAAAGATATACCCTGCCCGTCAGCACTCTCCAGAGAGCGTAATATTTCAGAACAGAGACGGCATTGTGCGCCTTCAGCTGGTAGCGCAGGCTGCTGCCGCAGTTGAAATAGACTGACCTCGCAAGGAAATTGCCCATACCGGTTATTTCATACAGATCGTAGACTATCGTATCGCGTCCTTCTGAGGGAAAAGCAATCTCAAGACGGTCGCCGTAAATGGACATCGTCGCATCCTCTGAAAGTACCTCCGGAATGCCCTCCGAGATCCTTGTCACATGGAAGTGACTGTCGCTCGCAATCGGTTCAGAGGTCTTGGAGCAGAGCACATCCGCGTTGGCAGCCATCCATTTTTTCTGGAAACGGTTCCATTCCATCATCGTATCGAAAGGCAGCTTCTCCCCGATGATGCGGCCATATTCATTATATGTGGCCTTCAGGCCGCAGCTGCAGTAAATATCGTTGCCTGATGTTTCGATTGTGCCGAAACGGTGGCAGCAGGGACAGAGGTAGGCTGCGTACTGCATACCTTCGGCAAGCCTCTTGCCGCGATATACGTCACCGTGGAGCGCCTGTTCCTTGTACGCGTCGACATAGAGGTCGTCGCACATAGCCTTGTACACCTCATCCTCGGACATTGCAGCAAGCTGCTCGGGAGAGAATTCGTGCACAAGCTCGCCACGCATAGGGCCGTGACGTTTAGTCGCCGCCCAGCGGGGTTTCAGAAGATATCCTCCGGTCAGCCTGTAGGTCACAAGAGCTGCCCCGGATTCCTTCACCATCTTCGCAGTGCGCTTGGAGATGAACTCCGTGGCACCGTCCCAGCTGCGGTTGCCTTCCGGGAAAAGGCCCACGGACACGCCTGCCTTCAGGTTCTCCTCGATCTGCCTTGTGACGACATCGCCCTTGGCTCCTTTTTCCCTAAGGATAAAACCGAAGAAATGCCTGAACAAATGCCCTGCCCGTCCCTTGCCAAGGGTGGAGTTGGCCACAAAGCGTATGTGACGATTAAGGCCGAGCACCATCAGTGCCGGATCGAGATTCTGGGTGTGGTTGGACACGGCAAGGAACGTCTTCGCCTTTACCTTGCAAGGTTTGGGATGGAAATGATAGAGCAAATACAGCCAGGGGCCTATGACGATCTGGCAGAAACGGTACATGAATTTCTGCAGACCCAGACCTTTGGTTATGTCGTTATGATTTCTGCTGCTCACGTTTCTTTGCCTCTTCTTCTTCAAGGACCCTGTATGCAACTTTTCCCACCAGAGTCTTGGGCAGTTCGTCACGAAACTCGATATCGTACGGCATCGCATATTTGGCAATGTACTTGCGGCAGTAGTCGAGCAGTGTCTGCCTGGTCTCGTCGTTGGGAGCGACACCGGGCTTCAACATTACGAATGCCTTCACCTTCTGCATCTTGTAAGGATCGGGAACTCCGATGATGCAGCTCATATGCACGAAATCGTGCGCATCCAGGATATTTTCCAACTGCGCAGGATAGACATTGTATCCGGATGTGATGATCATCCTCTTGATGCGGCCCCTGAAATAGATGAAGCCGTCTTCGTCCATCTTGCCCAAATCACCGGTATGCAGCCAGATGCGGCCGTCTGCGTGCTTGCGCAGGGTATTGGCTGTTTCTTCGGGTTTGTTGAAGTAACCGGCCATTACGGTAGGGCCTGAAAGCGTGATCTCTCCCTCTTCCCCATAAGGCACCTCTTCTATGGTGTCTGGTTTTACAATCTTGTAATATGTATCTGGAAACGGAATTCCGATGCTGCCTTCCTTTGCGAGTCCTGTCGGCGTAAGGCACGAAGCAGTCACGCACTCGGTGGTTCCATAGCCTTCCCTGACCTGAATGGTGGCCTTGTGCTCCTTGAGGAAAGCGTCAAAGCGTTTCTTGAGCTCTATTGAGAGCGAGTCTCCTCCGCTGAACACACCTTTGAGATGGCTCAGATCCGCTCTCTTCATATTGGGAAGACGGAGCAGGGCTTCATACAGAGTGGGCACACCGGCCATGAAGTTGCACTTGTATTTCGTAATCAGTTTGGAATAGCTCTTGGCAGTGAAGCGGGGCACCAGCACGCAGCGTCCACCGCTTGCCAGCATTGAATGGATGCACACTCCGAGACCGAAGCCGTGAAAAACCGGCATTGCCGCGAGCATACGGTCACCAGGCTTGAACATAGGATTGGTGGCAACTATCTGCTGAGAGAGAGCGTTGAAGTTGGCATTGGTCAGCACGATGCCCTTGGTGGTTCCGGTGGTTCCGCCCGAATACAGGATGACGGCAGGGTCCTCGCTCCTGCGCTCGACCTTATAGTTGTAGAAGCAGCACTTCGCGAGCTTGATGAAATGATTCCACATTATGACCGGAGCATCATCGGGAATCCTGGCTATCTTTCGGCCTTCGGTGAGCATATAGCCAGTCTTAAGCGGCTGGGCAAGTTCGTCCTTGATCTTGGCTATAATGACATTGACCACCTTGGTATTCTTGCGGATGCGCTCTACCTTGCCGTAGAACTGGTCGAGTGTTATGATGGTGACGCTCCTGGATTCGTTGAGATAGAACTCTATCTCCTTCTCGCTCGAAAGCGGATGCACCATGCTTGCGATTCCCCCCACGAGGTTCACGGCATAGAACATATATATCGCCTGGGGACAGTTAGGCATGGCGATGGTGACACAGTCTCCTTCGCGGATGCCTATCGTCTTGAGCGCCTTGGCGCACATTTCTGTCTTCCTGATGAATTTCCTGTAGGTCGTCGACTTGCCCATGAAGTCGAACGCTATGTTGTTGGGATATTTTTCAGCAATAGAACTGACCTTGTCGAACATCGAACCCTGGAAATAATCCAGGTGCGCAGGGACTCCGTTCAGGAATTTATACCACGGAGCCTTTATGGTTTCTTCCATTTATAGGTTTGGTTTAGGTTTTATCATAGTAAAAGTACCGCTTTTATCTGACATAAACAAAAGAGGCCGGCTCTGCAGCCGGCCTCATATATTCAATTTGTCACCTGTCAGTTGCCTGCAGGAGTCGCAGCAGGCTGGCCCTGCTGGGCACCGGCCGCAGCTGCAGCAGCAGCTTCTGCCGCCTGTCTTGCTTCCATCTCCGCTCTTTGCGCGGCCCTTTCGTAACGGACTTCCTTGTAATGCTCCCATTTCTCAATCTGCTCGGGAGTCAGGATCTTGCTGAACTTCTTGACACGCATTCCGTCGTACTTCTTGAGAAGCTTGACGTCTGAGATCATGTCTTCGGAAGTGGACATTTCGTCTTGCTGCTGCTCCTGACCATCAAAGCCAGGGAATCCTCCGGGAGGCATTCCACCGGGGAAACCACCCATACCGGGGCCGAAATCTCCGCGGGGCATGCCGCCACCACGTCTTCTGTTGTTGCTCTGATCCTTGAGCAGGTCCATATAACGTTCGTCGGCAACCTTCAGTTCCACCTTATATATTTTCTTCTGCTGTTTCTCTGTCAGATTGAGGATGTTGGCAAATGACTGCGCTTGAGCCTTGGCAACTTCCACGCTGCTGAAGTTGGATGCATCCATTCCGAACATACCCATCATTCCGGGAGGCATACCTCCAGGAAAACCACCTCCGGGGAAACCGCCGCCACCAGGAAATCCGCCTCCTCCCATCGGAGGTTGCGCAAAGGAAATAGTGCAGATCAATGCTGCGCAAAGTGCAAGAAGAATCTTTTTCATTGTCTTAATAAGATTAATTATGTTTTGTCTATTAGATTATCGAGAGAGGATTTGGTTTATTATCTTTGTGTCAAAAGTAGCAAAAATGTCTCTGAAAAAACCAATAGTAGCCCTTATCTATGATTTCGACGGGACGCTTTCTCCCGCCAATATGCAGGAGTACGGTCTGATCCAGGCCCTTGGGAATACCGTGCCAAACTTCTGGGGCGTCAGCAACAGCCTTGGTACCGACAAGTCGATGTGCAGCGTGCTGGCCTATATGAAAGTGATGGTGGACGAAGCCGCCAGGATGGGTATTCCCCTTACCCGCAGCTTTCTGGAGCAGTTCGGCCCTCAGATCGAACTTTTCAAGGGTGTGAAGAAATGGTTCCGACTCATCAATTCCTACGGCGCCTCCAGGGGAGTCAAGGTCGAGCACTATGTGATTTCTTCAGGACTCACCGAACTGGTGGAATCGACGCCCATAGCAAAAGAGTTCAAGAAAGTTTTTGCCTGCTCTTTCCTCTATGATGCTGACGGTATAGCCAGATGGCCTGCAGTTGCTGTTGACTATACAGCGAAGACCCAGTTCCTTTTCAAGATATCGAAGGGCATAATGGATATCAGCGACAACAAGCTGGTCAACGACAGCCGCCGTGACGAGGACAAGCGCATTCCTTTCACCAATATGATATACTTCGGAGACGGCGAGACCGATGTGCCCTGCATGAAGATCGTCAAGATGTTCGACGGCAACTCGATAGCCATATACCAGAAGGACAATCCCAAGAAGGTAGCCACAGCTCGCAAGCTGCTCAACCAGGGACGCGTCAATTTCATATGCGACGCCGACTACTCACCCCACGGTGAGATATTCGAAACTGTAAGCTCAATAATCGACAAGATCAAGGCAGAGAGCAATTATTTCCTGATGCAGAAAAAGACCCGTCAATGAAGAAACTGTTACTGATCGCGACCTTTCTGATTCTAAGCCTGTCGTTTCCTTCCGCAGCCCAGACCATACAGCAACTCTTCCAGCCTGCAGCTGATGCAGTGGCTGATTACTTCGGCGACCGCACCCAATGGAAAGACACCGTCCGGATCCGTCATTTCTACATACGCAGCTCAGGACCTGCAGAAGTCCATTTCAACCGTTTCCTAAGCGAACAACCTCTCCGCAAGAAAGACATAGACGCGATATACTCCCTGGTACGCAGCCGCTTTCCTGCCAAATACAAATCCTACGCTTCCAATTTTGCCATCTATTCCGACGACAACAAGATAGAGAAACTGTACAGCCGCGCCTTCCCAGAGACTTTTGACGCATCTGAGGTCAAGCCTGGCAAAGCTCCTTCCAGCGATGTGTCCAAGAACTCCCAGCCACGCAGCCAGCACCCCCTGACCAAAAACCTATCCAAGGCCGGTCAGCCTTCTGCTGGTCTTCAAGGCCGCCACATCGCATTGTGGCAGAGCCACGGCTACTACTATGAGCAGTCGCTGGAAAGGTGGGAATGGCAGCGCAGCAGACTGATGACCACAGTGGAAGACATATATACCCAGAGCTATGTCCTGCCTTTCCTCGTACCTATGCTGGAGAATGCGGGAGCCACTGTTCTGCTGCCGCGCGAAAGGGATCTGCAGCGGAATATGCTGATTGTTGACAACAACCACTCCGGCGACCTCTATGTCGAGCACAACGGCCTGTACAACTGGCGAACTTCACAGTCTGCCGGTTACTCTGATATAACTACCCTGTCACACGGTGTGAACCCCTTCAAGGCCGGAACTGCGAGAATAGCCGAATGCACAAATGACAACACAAGTCTCTCCACCGCGTTCTGGCAGGCAAGGGTTCCCCATAACGGAGAATACGCCGTGTATGTTTCTTACCCGAAAGAGAAGAACGCAAGCGAGACGGCTCATTACTGGGTAAGGCACAACGGCGGAGCAACCCAGTTCGAGGTAAACCAGCAGATGAGTGCAGGCACCTGGGTTTATCTGGGGACCTTCGGCTTCAGCAGCGACTCCACTGAGCACGGAGTCTTTCTGAGCAATTTCGGCCAGGCCGGCAAAGTGGTGGGAGCCGATGCCGTACGCTACGGAGCAGGAATGGGCAATGTCGCCCGCAGACCGTCCGACATAGACGAAGATGGAAAACCTATCAAGCGGGACTATAAGCCCGAAGCCAGGACTTCCGGGCTGCCACGTTTTGCTGAAGGAGCCCGCTACTACCTTCAGTTCGCCGGGATGGACACTTCGGTCTATTCGATAATGAACAACCTGGACGACTATCGCGATGACTACACATCGAGGGCCGAGTGGGTTAACGCAATGCTTGGAGGGACTTCCCGCCTTCCCGGCAGCAGCGGGTACAATGTGCCGATAGATATGGCTATAGGCATCCACTCCGATGCCGGACTGTCTATGACCGATTCAATCGTCGGCACTCTCGGCATCTATACCGAAACCTCCGACCGTTCAGTAAAATACAAGTACGGAGGCGACCGCATCATTGCCCGCGAACTGGTCGATATAGTCCAGAGCCAGGTGGTGAGGGACATCAGAGCCACCTACGAACCGAAATGGAGCCGCAGGGAGATATACAGCCGCAACTACTACGAATCCAGAGTCCCTGAAGTTCCGTCGATGCTGCTGGAGCTCCTCTCCCATCAGAACTTTGCCGATATGCGCCTTGGACTGGACCCTTCCTTCAGGTTCATCGCATCAAGGGCTATCTACAAAGGCATACTGAAATATCTGGCATACATCAACAACGAGGACTATGTGGTCCAGCCTCTGCCTGTCAAGGATTTTTCTGTCACCCTTGACGGACGTACAGCCAGACTGGAATGGCAGCCGCGTCTGGACAGGCTTGAAGAAACCGCGGACCCTACCGGCTATATAGTCTATACCCGCATTATGGATCCGGAGGCCGTGACTTACGACGGCAGCGAGCCGGGCAACGGCGTCAGCGGTTTTGACAACGGCGTTTTCGTGGCCAACAATTCCTACTCGACAAGGATGGAGCCTGGAAAGATATACAGTTTCAAGGTGACTGCAGTAAACACCGGCGGCGAGAGTTTCGAGAGTGAAATACTGTCTGCCGGCATCAGCGACAGGAATCCGAATTCGACGGTCCTTGTGCTGAACAACTTCACGAGAGTGGCTGCAGGCGCATCCTATGCTACTGCCGATTCGTCACGTGCAGGTTTCCTCGAAAGCGTGGATGCCGGAGTGGCCTATCACCGTGAGATCGCCTATGTCGGTCCGATGATGGAATTCGACAGGAGGATGGAATGGGTCGATGACGACAATCCCGGCTTCGGCGCTTCTTCCTACCAGTATGAGGGTGCCGTCTTCGCAGGCAACACGTTCGACTATCCGCTGATCCACGGCGCAGCCATAATGAAGGCTGGCTACAGCTTCACATCCGCAGCCGCATCAGTTGCCGGCCGCCTGAACCTGAGTTCATATCCCGCCATTGACGTGATCTGCGGCAAACAGATACGCACCGTCACCGGAGTGCTGCACAAAAATTCCTATGAGTCGCTGCAGCAGAATCTGAAATACGTAGTGTTCACCCCCGAGCTTATGGCCGCGCTGAAGAGCTATGCCTCCGTCGGTGGCAACATACTCATTTCCGGAGCCAACATCGCTTCAGATAGCCACCATTTCATATATGACATAAAAGCCGATGCCGAGTACCGGCGCAAAGTCCTCGACCCTGAGATTGCATTCGCAAGGGATGTCCTCAAATACAGTTATATGAACTACGATGCAACGTCAAACGGGCTGGTGAAGACTGTCGACAACAAGTTCAACATACGAAAGGACAGTTTCTACAACATAAACACCCAGCCTGGCAAGGA
>JAEEGI010007954.1_pt1 | contig 23574 bp, 17 predicted proteins | sample 8958751 | NCBI WGS metagenome assembly JAEEGI01 (sample SAMN16246545, study PRJNA631951) | gut metagenome | biome: gut microbiome; feature: rumen; material: KS-attached | host: Bos | place: Iran: Karaj | collected 2018-10 | reverse complement strand
GTCAAGGCGATAAGGCCTGCCTTGGAAGCTGCGTAGTTGCATTGTCCGGGGTTGCCGATGAGGCCCACGACCGACGAGATGTTCACTATCGCGCCGGAGCGCTGCTTCATCATCGGGCGGGCCACGGCCTTCGAGAAGAGGAAGGCCCCCTTGAGGTTGGTGCCGAGGACGGCGTCCCACTCCTCTTCGGACATGCGGATCAAAAGGTTGTCGCGGGTGAGGCCCGCGTTGTTGACCAGAATGTCGATGTGGCCGAAGGCCTTAAGCACTTCGGCCACAAAAGCCGTCACGGACTCGCCGTTCGACACGTCGGCGGAGGCGGCGAAGGCGCGGCGACCCAGCGCGGTGATCTCGGCGGCTGTCGCCTGGACTGGTTCCAGACGGCGGCCGCAGACCGCGACGTCGCATCCGCGGGAAGCCAGCTCAAGGGCAATGGCCTTGCCAATGCCCGAGCCTGCGCCCGTGACGATTGCCGTTTTGTCCGTGAAGTCGGTCATACGTTAGGAGTATTATTATACGAAAAAAGGGGAATTCGTGCAACAGCGGCCTAGAACAAAGCTTCTTCGTCGAGTTCGAGGCTGGGGGTGTCGGTGCCGACGGAGTCGATGTCTCCAGGGTCGGGGGCGGCGGGTTTTGCCTTCTTGTCGGCCTTGGGGGCGGGAGGCTTGACCTCTCTGCCGAGAAGGCGGTCGAGGACGTAGCGCCGCCTCATTTCATCCACGTCGCTTCTGATGGAGTACAGGCGGCAGAGCTGCGTGGAGAAAAATCGGTCTTTGTCCTCCTGCGACCAGTTGAACGCCGGGGCGAAGCCCTTTTCCGCAGTATAGACGAATGCCGCGAGCATTTTCTCGTTGGACGCGACGTAGGGTTCCAGGAAAGCCTTCAGGAAGAGGGTGTCGGAGGCGGGTTCGCGCGGCTGGAAAGTCTCCTCCTTTGGCGCGAGGAACTTGTAGTATGACTCCATGGGCGATGCGCGCCAGTATTCGACGGACTGTTCGGTCGCGCTGGCCGCAGGCGAGCGGAGGCCGAAGCATATCCACTGCTTGTAGGCGCCAGACCTGAAGCCACCGGGAAAAGCCGGCCACTTGATGAAACCATAGCCGGCGTAGGGGCTCTCATCGGCGCCCCAGATGTAGCGGCTGCCATCCGTGGCGCGCCGTATGACCTTCAAGCGCCACCGTGTGCCTCTCGCGGTTTTCGGGAAGAACGGCAGCTCAAGCCCCAGCGAAGACCAGTTGATGTAGATGGACGTGTACCAGCCTTTTCCTTTTGGCGCCTTGTGGATGGCGAAGACGTGCTTCAGCGGCCCTGAGGTCGCATAGCCACCGGGCAGGGTCTTCTCCTCGATGTACGGCTTGGTGAGGTCCGGGCGCCTGCGCGCCTCGACCGGGCAGGAGGCGCCGAACAAGTCGGGAACCATCTTGACCTCGTTCGGGTCACCAGGATGAAGGATGATGTGCCGTGGCGGGTGTCGTCCCTCGGCAACGGATTCGTCGGTGCAGAAGTAGATCTCCGTGGTTCCGCCTCGGGCTGCGGCTTCGTCGTCGCAGTCGAACCGGAGGAAAATGGCGAAGCCGCCGGCGTTGCAGATGATTGCCAGCTGGTGGCCGGATTCGGAGGGATTTGAAGCCTCGTTGACGGCGGTGAAGTCGCCATTCAGCGCTGATGCGTGCTCATTGATGATGTTTTCCCAGAATGCGGCCGTCCCGGCTTTCATGAGCGCTATCCAGCTTTCACTCGGCGGCATGTGCTGGGCCTGGATTTCGACGGCCTGCGCGGACGGGCAGAGGAGGAAAAATGCACAAAGTAAAAAGCAGAATGCAGAAAGCAGAATGCAGAATGGAGAATGGAGAAGCGGAGTCTTCATTTAGTGCTCCTTTCCGGCGGCGAGTGGTTCTATTGCGCGCAACCGCTCAATCCATGCAATTGCATCGAGGCGGATGGTGTCGGGGGTTTGGTTTGCGGCCCCTACGTCCGCAATCCATGCGAGCGCGCGGCGCCCTTCGACAACGACCTTGGAGTCCGATGAGGCGAGGAGCCGCCTCGCCTCGCGGTTCACATAGCTCATGTAGCAGATGTCGCACCATGCCTCCTCCACCGCCATTGAGGCGAGGGTACGGATGGCGTCTCCGCCGGCAGTCGGATAGAGAAGCGTCCGCGACCTCATGTCGCCGTGGTTTTCGCGCCAGGGCTTTTCAGTTTCGGCAATGGAGTCTATCAGAATGCCGCCGTATCCGGCGATCCAGGCCTTCACGCCCTTTTTGAGACGCCACGGCGCTGGATTCTCCAGTCCGGGCATGGGCGGCGCAGCCTCAAGCGCTATCGCGCCGATTGAGCGGCGGGCCTGGAGCTGCCGCTGGTTTGCGGGCGATTTGAAGACATGGTACTTCTTCGAGGCCGCCAGCGCCGGGTCCTCTTTTTCGGCTACGACATAGCCGTTGTCGGCGAGCATTTTCGAGTCGAGGCGCTTGAAGGGCGAGGCCATCCCCTCGCCAAGGGCTGGCCAGTCATGTGGCGAGAGAAATACGTATTCCGCGTCCGAGAAGCGCGCGGTGGGATGGGGGAGGTCGTATGCGAGGACGCGCAGGGTGATTGGCGCGCGGCCTGCCAGGGCGGCGTCTGCGGTAAAGGCGATTTGGCCGCGGTAAATGCCCGGGGTGGTTCCGGGGGCTACGGCGATTCGCACTATCAGCTGCTGCGCCTCGCCTGTACGAAGTGCGAACGGACGCAGCGAAGAGACGTCGGCATCCACGGTGGCGGCATCCTCTGCTGAGATGGCCTTGCCGCCTTCGCGCACGAGGTTGGCGCGGGACTTGTCGTCTACGGTGACGAGGGTGTCGTCATGGAGCAGCAGTTCGGGGACGATGATTCGTCCCGCCGGGTCGCGGATTTCGGTGAACCACGCGTTGCCGTCCTGGTACCAGCGCTTCACCAGGAGGATGTCGACCGCTGAGGCGGGAATTGCCTTGCCGTCGCAGGTGAGGCCGTCGCAGGTCGCCGAGAAGGCGGTCACGGGCTTTGCGGACTTAACGGCGAGCGACAGCGTGGCGACGCTGCCTCCGGCGGCCACGGCGTCGAGACCGCCGGCAATTCCCGATGCGCTGTCGGCGTCCGCGAGAACAGGGTCGGCTTTGCAGGGGGCGACGCACCAGGCGTCGAGTCCGGCCATGGCGTTTTCCAGAATGGCTGCCGTGGCGTTCGCTACGAACAAGGACATCAGGACCGCAGTGGCGAGGGTTGTGTTTCGGGAGCTTTTCATTGTTGCTTTCCCCCTATTCGTCAAGCGAGAGGTCGCTGAACTCGCCAGTATCGATGACGGTTGCCGCCTCCGCCTTGGTGGCGTTCTGAGTTGCCTTTGTGAGCGATACGATGATGCGTGAAAGGCGGTTGTAGGTGGACTTGTCCTCCTCTTTGTCGACGAGGGCTATCAAGTCCGAGTAGGCCTGTTGCGCCTTTCTGAAGTCCTTGGCTTTGCGCGCGTTCTCGCCGGTCTTCTCGAGGAGGCGGTGCTTGTTGTAGTAGGTGACCGGCGTGCGACTGTACAGTGACACCGCCTTGTCGTACTGGCGAAGGGAGGCGCAGGCGTCACCCTGGGCCTCGTAGAGCATGGCGGCAAGGCCCTCCTTGTGGAAGGCTGCGCCGGGCTTGATCCATTCCTCGCAGAGGGAGATCAGCTTTTCGGCGCGGCCCCCGCGGATGAATGGTGTTTTCATGATTTCAATCAGGCCGGCCTTGTCCTTTGGCGTGAGGCGCCTTTCGGCGAAGGCGGCGTCGTAAAGCGCCTGCGCGCGGTCCAGCGCCTCCGGCGTGGGACGCCATTCGTATTCCGCGGGGGCGAGCATTGTTCTCATGAGGCCCGCATATGCCTTGGCGCGGACATCAGGGGCGGTCTTCGGTCCATCCACGAGTTCGCGGAAGATTTTCGCGGCCTCGGCGTCGTCGAGAAGGAGGCGGCTGGAGTCGGCCAGGTCGAGCAGAGCCTTTGTCTTGGCGGCCTCGTCGGCGTCGGCGAAGTCCGCGGCGCGGCGGAGAAGGGGGCGGGCGAGATCGTGGAAGCCGGCCTTGCGGAGTCGTGCGGCTTCGGCCACAAGCGCGTCGAACGTGCCGAGCTCGGAATCTGGCTTGCGGAAGACCTCGGCAGTCGATCGCAAGGGCGGCGGCTTTTTGCCGATTGGCTTTGGCGGCGGCGGTATGGCGACTCCGGCGTCAAGCATGCGCGCGATGCGGTCAGCCGCTTCGGCGCGGTAGTCGTCGAGATCGATTGTCTCGGCGTCGACCATGTCGAGCCAGAATACGCATTCGCGCCCGAGCGCGGCGACTTTTGCGTCCGGCGACTTCATGGCCGCGTCGCCAAGCAGTTTCAGGAGCGTGGCGTAGCGGATGTCGTCGTAGCCTTCGCGCATCGACTCCCACGCCACGGTGTCGAGGACGCCGTCCGAAGTCGGGTATACGATGTTGAAGTTCTTGTAGCGGTCTGTGGACACGAATTCGTTCCAGATGTTGTATCCCTCGTACCAGACGTACTCGGCGAGGCCGTCGTAGTTGGCGAGGTACATTCTGAGCCCCTTGTAGCGGCGCCACGCTTCGGGGTTTTCCGGGCCCGTGAACGGGGAGGCGTAGCTCACGGCGCGGGCGCCGGCGGCATGCCAGCGGGCGACGTCGGAGTCGATGATGGAAGACGGGATGTCGTTGATGTCGACTATGAAATTGGCGTATGCGGCCACGCCCGATGTCACGAATACCGGGAACCCGTACTTCTGCACTATTGCGAAGAAGCGGAACTCCTTGCGAACGGTGCCGGGGCCCGCCTCGTCCATGCCGAAGAAAGTCACGTTGCGGTGTCCGAGGACCTCGTCGAAGCGTTTTGCGGCATACTGCATCTTCTTGTCGAAGTTCCGCTCGTACTTCTCGTAGACTTCCGGGTTCTTCTCAGGGGAGGATTCTTCGTCGCCCGCCCACTCGATCGAGACCGCGGAACCGCCGCCAAAGGCGAACTCGCCCGAGCAGCCGGCATTGCGAAGGAGGTCGTACTGACGTTCGGCGATGAGGTTTCCGATTTCGTCACCCTCGTTGAAGCCTCCGACGAAGGGATGACGTATGTTGTGCTCGGCCATGTTCTTCATTTCGGCGAAGAAGCGCTTCTCGGCGATTTCCAGCGAATGGCCCATCGAGACCTGCCCGCGGATGACACAGTGGTTCATCATGCCGCCGAGGTATTCGCGCGACGTGTCGTAGCGCGTGCGGGCTATTGGCAGTTCGTAGGGGCGAATTTCGACTGAGAGGGGGATGAATCCGGCAGGTTTACCGTCTGCGGTGAAGGCGATCTTCGTGGTGTATGTCCCCGGTGCGGCGTCGGCAGGGGCGTGAACGGTGATCCAGAACTGGCGGCCCTCACCGAAACGCATGGAGACGTTCACCGGCATGGGACCCTTGGTGTCCGCGACTGGCGAGGTGACGTAATTGAAGGTCGGCTTGTTTCCAGAGCTTCCAGGATCCGAGATGTTCACGTAGCGGGAGCCTGATGCATAGTCGACGCGCAGTAAGTTGGCCCTTGCGTCGGTGTCGGCGACGACAAGCGAGTCGTCGTGCATGAGGAGTTCGGGTGCCAGCATCGGGTTTTCCCGTCCGCCGCTGTAGTAGGTGTTCCAGCCGGCGATCGGGTTGTACCAGCACTTGACGACGCGGATGTCGAGCGCCTCCGGCGGAAGCTTCTTTCCGCCGCAGACGAGTTGTTCGGCGGAGATGTCGAGCTTCTTGACGTCGCGGACGGGATGGAGCATGAAGGTCTCGCCCTCGAATTCTCCCTTTGCCAGGTGCATCGAAAGGGCGGTCACGGGCTTGGCATCTTCTGGAAGCTCAAACGGAAGGTGTTTCCTGTAGTCGTATGCGTAGAATGTCGAAGCAGTGAACGGCGCGTCGGCGATGGTTCCGGAGGCGGCGGCTGCATTGGCCCATTCGGAAAGAACGGGGAGGTCGCGCGCGACACGGGAGGCGGTCTGCCACTCGCGGATGGAGCAGGGGCCGGCGGCTTTTGCGCGGAGGTCGTCCGCGACGGCTTCAAGCGCCGCGCCAAAGCCTTTGTGCTTCGAGCCGGCGGCGTCACGGAATGCCTTTTCAAGACGCGAGGCCTCGTCCAGCGACGGTTTGAAAGAGTCAAGCTCGTCGCGTTTCAGGGCTTGGTTCCAAACGCGGAGGGAGGCTATGGCGCCGGCGAACCTGCGGGCGCCGAGGGGTTTGAAGAGGTCGTTGAGGTCAATGGGGGATGGCATGTCCGAGGCGATACGGCGGATCGCCTCGACCTGTCCATCGAAATAGGTGGTGAAAGTGAGGTTCGAGAGCGAAAACGAGAATGCCGCATGGTGCCAGACGCCGAAGACGACGCGGTGCTCTATTATTGAGGTGGCCTCGTAGACGCCGAAGTCGGTGGGCATGGTCTTGATTTTGAACTGGAACGGGGCGCTGTCATAGTAGCGCTTGCAAGTGTAGAAGCCGACGGCCATGTCGGCTTCGGACTGCCTGTCCATCCGGAACCAGAACGAGGCGGAGACCTCGCCATCCTTCAATGCCTTTTTGGCGGAGTCCGGCACGGCGAGCTTGACGCCGCCTTCGGACTTGCCGTCGAAGACGAGCGCGTCGCCGCCGTCGGGCGCGGCGGCAGGTTCGACCTTCACGCCCGCGCCCGAAAGCTGCGACAGGTCTGGCGAGAAGACTGGTGTGGCGGCCTGACCATGGAAAAAGGGGATGACGGCAAACGTGAGCGCGACTAGGCCGACTCGGCATTTATTCATGGTGACAACCTCGCATGGGGACGAAATCATCCCCTAGTATGAACGGTCACTTCTTTTTCGGCGGGGGAAGTTTGTCGGCGTCAACAGGCCATTCGCACTTGAAGGTGATGTTGTGCGATTCGGGTTTGCCTTTGACGCCCGCTATGTCAAGCGTCGTCACGCTGAAGAAGGGGTTTTTGTCTTCCAGCTTGTGTATGAGTTCGATTACGCTCAGGTAACTGCCTGTGCCGCGGACTTCCATTTGGAAGCGGTCGTAGCGGTGCTGTGGCGGAGGTGGCTGGGGCTTGCCCTTGGGCGCGGGCTTGCCTTTTTGCACGTTGGGGCCGGCCGGGGGCTTGTCAGGGGTGCGTGTTTTGCCCAGTTCGGTGCAGCTTGAGACGCTGAATCCAACCTCTCCCGCAAATCCGTAGATTTCCTGTTCCATCGGGTACGATCCCAGAACCTGGCGGACGACGTAGCTGTTGGTGAGGGCGAAGACCTCATTGGTGAGGGAGGAGTATTCCGCCCTCATGGTCTGGATGCTCTTGATCTTTGCGAGGGCGCTCTCCGAGGCCTTGTTGATTTCGCTTGCCTCGGAGTCGATTTTCGCGCGCTTTTCGTTCATGGGTTTGACCACGAACATGTGCGTCAGGATGACCGCCCCTGCGACAAGTATGCCGCCCAGGATGCGCTTTTCAGGGCCTTTTAGAAGTTCGTTGCTCATTTCGACCTCACTTCCTGCGCCTGCCGGTACAGGCGCGGTTCAAGCGCGAAGTTGATTTCGAATATACGGTCGCTGGACTTGGTTGGGTCGACGGAGACGCCGCCAGGGGTGACTTTGCCTAGGAGTCCTTCCGCGCCGTTCATGTCGTCTATGACGGATCGTATGCGTTCGTTCACGCCGTCGGCCGCGGTACGCCCGGTGATGGCCCCCCTGTAGAGCCGGGCGGGGATGTCGTTCTTCGCGCCGGCGGCGACAAGCGATTCGGAGATTGACAGTTGCGTGAGCTGGATGTCTTCCGGGACGCTTACCGCAATGGCGTAGAGTTGGGCGGCGACCTGTGCCTGCGCATTGCTGAAGGCCGTCATCTCGGTGAGGCATGCGCGTGCCTCGGCGATGTCCGCGATGAGTGTGAGCGCGAGTTTGTGGTTCTGTTTCATCTCGTCGTTTCGGCGTTGCGCGCGCGCAAGCGCCGATTGCGAGGCCTGAAGCATGAAGAAAGTCTGGAAGACGTAGAGTGCCAGGCCTATCAGAATGACGACCGCCGCCGTGATCATTGTGGTCAGGAGGATCTTGCCGCTCGGATTGGAGCGCTCATTGTCCTTGAATAAATCGATGTGAAGGCTCATTTTTCCTCCAGGCATGCAATGGCGGCAGCTGTGGCGGCCGCGAAACTGGCCCCGGCTTCGGCCGCGGCCTTTGACAGGGCGCCATCGCGCACGGTCATGTTCTTCCAGGGGTCGACGACGATTGGTTCCGTGCTGAGCGCGGCCTTGATTTCCGCGCGCAGACCGGGGTTGCGGGCGAATCCACCGCTCACGAAGAGCCGTTTGAGATGCGCTCCCGTCCTGCGCTCGGTGAAGTCGACGGCAATGCCGGTCTGGCGGAGGATGCCGCCGAGCGAGCCGTGCAGTGTCGCCGAGATATCCACCTGGCCCGAGAGGATTATGTCGCGCGCCGTTGCCTCGTCGGTCTGGAAGTCGCGTTCAACCGCCTTCTGCACGGTGGAGTACCCTTCAAGGAACTGGCGTATGACGAGCGGCTGGCGCTTGACGAAGAGGCCTAGCGTTGTGACTCCAGCGCCAAAGTCCATGACGAGGTCGCATCCTTCGGTCGCTTCCGCCCCGTAGACATGGTCGTAGCAGCTAAGGGCTGCGAGTCCGGCGAGTTCCGCGCTGTATGCCATTGGCTTGCCGGACGGCATGAGGCGGGGCAGCCGGGCGACCTCCTCCTCGGGCACGCCGATGAACAGAACGGAGTTTTCCTCGCCGTTTTCAAAACGCTGGAGGCCTATTCTAAGTCCATGGTCTTTTTGGAGGCCGAGCAGTTCCGGCGCCGATGCGAGATTGTAGGTCGTGCCTTTTGGTTCGGCGACAAGCTTTATGACGGCCTTGCGCGATGTGAATGCGAGCGAAGCGGTCCAGGCGGCCAAAGACCGTGGAACTGAAATTGCCGGCGGCGCCTTTTCGCCCTCTGCGGGCATGGGGCAGGGGGGGAGGACGTCCGCCGCCACGACGGTCATCGCGCCCGAAGCGTCCGACTTTATGCGGACCGCCTTCGTCGCGGACGTGCCGAAGTCGATTCCGACCACGTCGCGAAGAGCCGGCAGAAGCCGCTTCATAACTTGGGTGTATTTGTCCATAAGGAAAAATCCTTTTCTACAATATATCGTATCGCGGCGCAAAAAGCAAGGCGGAATTTTGTTGACGGAAACGGGGAGGGGAAATATACTTCTCTATTCAAAGATTTTCGGAGACGCCGAGATGCTTCAGTTGGAAAACGTATCGTTCAAGGTCCCCTTTGGCTCAGGAGAGAAGGAGATCATCCGCGACGTCAGCCTGTCCCTGCCGTCGGACAGGCTAGTCGTCGTGACCGGCCCCAATGGCGGCGGCAAGTCGACGCTGGCGCGGCTGATAGCCGGCATTGAGAGGCCGACGACCGGCCGCATCCTTCTCGACGGCGAGGACATCACGGATAGGTCCGTGACCGAGCGTGCACAGCTTGGCATCGGCTTCGCCTTCCAGCAGCCCGTCCGCTTCAAGGGCATTCGCGTCATAGACCTGCTTCGGCTCGCCGCGCGCAAGCAGCTTACGACCTCCGAGGCGTGCCACTACCTTTCGGCCGTCGGCCTCTGCGCGCAGGACTACGTGAGGCGCGAGGTCAACGCCTCCCTTTCCGGCGGCGAGCTCAAGCGCATCGAAATCGCCACGGTCTTCGCCAAGGCGTCGAAAATCTCCATCTTTGACGAACCGGAGGCCGGCATCGACCTCTGGAGCTTCCAGAACCTCATCCAGGTCTTCCGCGAGATGCGCCGATCAATCCATGGCACGATTCTCATCATCTCGCACCAGGAGCGAATCCTCGAGATCGCGGACGACATCATGGTGCTCAAGGACGGCGCCATCGTGAAGCGCGGTCCCAAGGTCGCGGTTCTCCCAACGTTGATAGGCACCGAATTCGCCGTCGGCAGTTGCCCGCAGAACGGGCCTGGATGCTTTGAGGGGCTGCCCGTAAGCCGTCTTGCCAGCCTGTCTTCCGCCGCAACGGGAGGGCCGGGCTTTGTCCCGGCCGCCTCTGACAATAAAGCGGAGGCCGCCGTATGAACCTCGACAAAGTCCAGCGCGAGATGCTCCAGGAGCTGACGGGCGTCGACGACTTCTCAGAAGGCGCCTTCAACGTGCGCGCAAACGGCGCCTCGGCGGGGCGTCAGTCGACCGAGACGATCCGCATCGAGCCGAAGCCTGGGAACTCAGGCTTCGACATCTACATAGCCCCCGGAACGAAGGCCGACAAGGTCCACATTCCCGTCGTCATCACCGCGAGCGGCCTGAAGGAAACGGTCTACAACGACTTCCACATAGGCGACGGCGCAAACGTCTCCATCGTCGCCGGCTGCGGCATCCACAACTGCGGCGGCCTCGACTCGCAGCATGACGGCGTACACCGCTTCTGGCTGGGTCGCGGCTCGAAGGTGACGTACACGGAGAAGCATGTCGGCTCTGGCGACGGCCGCGGCAAGCGCATCCTCAATCCCGTCACCGAAGTCCACCAGGGCGAGGACAGTTCGCTTGAGATGGAGATGGTCCAGATACGCGGTGTCGACGACACCGTCCGCACCACCACCGCCGAGCTTGCCGCAGGCGCAAAGCTCGTCGTCCGCGAACGCCTCCTCACGGACGGCGTCCAACAAGCCGCCAGCGTCTACGCCGTGAGCCTCGACGGCGCCGGCGCGACGGCGGACATCGTCTCGCGTGGCGTCGCGAAGGGCGAGTCGTTCCAGAAGCTAGACCTGCGCATCGCGGGCAACGCCCCGAGCCGTGGCCACACGGAGTGCGACTCCATCATCATGGACAAGGGCCGCATTCTGGCCGTCCCCGCCCTTGAGGCCAACGATGTCGACGCCGCGCTCGTCCACGAGGCCGCCATCGGCAAGATCGCCGGCGAACAGCTTACCAAACTCATGACCCTTGGCCTCACCGAGAAGGAGGCGGAGGAGCAGATCATCGAAGGATTCCTGAAGTAGGAACGAAAACAAGGAGCAGACTATGTCAATCCACGCATTCATCGGCCGCTACACGAACACGCAGTACGGCATCCACCATGTGAACGTCACGGACGACGGCAAACTCGAACTCGTCGGCGTCACCGAAGGCGTCGACAACCCGATCTACTTCGCGCTCAACAAGGCGAAGGACCGCCTCTACGTCGTTCAGGGGGCGACAATCGGCGCGCCGCGCGGCACGAACGGGGCGATCGCCGTCTACGCCATCGCCGCGGACAAATCGCTGACGCTTCTCGACAAGCGCGCCTACCCCTTTACAGTTCCCTGCTTCCTCTCGCTCAGCCATGCGGGCGACGCGCTTGTCTTCGCAGAATACTCGTGCGCCCATGCCGGCGTGATCGGCCTGCGCCCCGACGGCACTTTCGAGCCGGGCGACGGCGTCCTCGCGCATCACGAGGGCCACGGACCCAACGCCGCCCGCCAGGAGTCCGCCCACCCGCATTGCGCCGTCCTGACGCCGGACGATTCTATCCTCATGGTCTGCGACCTGGGCATCGACACCATTGTGGCCTACGATTTCGCCTCCTGGCGCGACGGACTTCGCCGCCGTCCAGAGTCGGACATCCACACGGCCCCTGGCGCGGGTCCGCGGCACCTCATTTTCGACGCCTCGGGGCGCTTCGCCTACCTCGTCAACGAACTTGCCAGCACAGTGCAGTCATTCGCCTTCGACGGCATCCGCTTCACCCCGCTCCAAACCCTCTCCATGCTTCCAGCCGACTTCAACGGCGAGACCAAGGCGGCGGCAATTCGCCTTTCACCCGACGGCCGCTGGCTTCTCGCCTCGAACCGCGGACACGACAGCATCGCGGCATTCGCCGTCGGCGCCGATGGACGCCTCTCCGAAACGCCGATCATTTCGCCGCTCACGGGGCACTTCCCCCGAGACTTCGCCTTTGTTCCGGGCACTGACTTCGTCCTCTGCTGCCACAAACTCTCCGATGAACTCGCCCTCTACCGCTTCGACTCCACCACGGGAATTCTCTCTCGCCTTCCCGCGACGTTGGCCATGGAGCGCCCTCTGGCCATCGCCTTTGCGTAGGATTTGAAAGGTCTTCGCCGAATGCTTATCCTTGGCATAGAATCGTCATGCGACGAGACGGCGGCGGCCGTTGTCCGCGACGGGTACGAAGTCCTTTCGAGCGTCATACACACTCAAATAGCGCTTCACGCCCCGCACGGGGGCGTCGTGCCCGAAATCGCCTCCCGCAGCCACATCGAGAAAATCCCGTCCGTCATCCGCCGCGCCGTCGAGGAGGCCGGATGCTCGTTCGGCGACATCGACGCCGTTGCCGTCACCTACGGCCCCGGTCTGGCGAGTTCGCTTCTTGTCGGTCTTTCGGCCGCAAAAGGACTGGCCACGGCGCTTGGGAAGCCGCTGATCGGCATAGACCACATCGAGGCGCACATCCAGAGCGCCTTCCTCGCGCCTGAATCGCCCCGCAAGGAAGACTTCCTGCCGCTTCTCGCGCTGGTCGTTTCTGGCGGTCACTCAGCCATCATCCGCGTGGGGACGGAGGGACGGCCGCGCGTCATCGGCCAGACGCTGGACGACGCGGCAGGGGAGGCCTTCGACAAGGCAGCCCAGCTTCTGGGACTCGGCTATCCGGGCGGTCCCGCGATTCAGAAGGCGGCGCTCTCCGCCCACGGCGAGCTAGGCTACGAATTCCCCAAGGGCCACATCTCGCGCGACAACCCCGCCCTTGGCTGTCTGCGCGCGGACCTCTGCTTCAGCTTCAGCGGACTAAAGACGTCTCTTCGCACCTATTTGCAGAAGAACCCCGTCCGCGACGAGGAACACCGCAACCGCATTGCGGCAGCCTACCAGGACGCCATTGTCGATGCCCTCGCCTCGCGATGCGCCAAGGCGCTAAAAAGCGGTAAATGCAAGGGCTTCGCCGTCGGCGGAGGCGTCTCGCTGAACGCCGCGCTTCGCGCTCGTCTGAAGGAGGTCGCCGAAGAGGCGGGGGTGCCGATTTTCCTGCCCGAGCCGAAGTACTGCGGAGACAACGCGGCCATGATCGCCGCCCTGGCTGGAACTGGCGCCGGAATCCGCGGCGACGCGGCCTTCCTCCTCGACGCCACCCCGAACCTGACGTTTGCCTAGCCCCAGGCGACGCGGCCCTTCCGTCTCCACGTCCTTGAAGCGCTTGCCGGTGATTACATATCCTCTATGCAAAGGCCCCCGACCTTGATTGCGCGGTCCTTCAATTGCGGATTCTTGGCGAAGAAGGCAATGGTTTTCGACTCCAGCGCCTTTAGGTTTATTTCGCGTTGTTGTCGCTTGACCTCAAAGAAGTCCAATATGCCCTTGAACTCGTTTTCACAGACCAGATCTATCTCGTTCTCGCCGCGTCTGTCCCACCATCCGCCTATACGCGTATATTTCTTCCCTTCGATGAACTTATTGCGGAAATAGCCTTCTAGCGCCCGTCCTGAAAACACTTCGTAATCGCGTTTGACGATGCCGCCCAGCTCGTCGAACATCCGCGTCTGCACCAGATACTGGTGCCTGAATACGAACCTGAACCAGAAGCGGAAGAAGTTGTCGTTGATCTTGTATAGGAAGTTCTTGTTTGACGATTTTTCGAAAAGTGGCTGATTTTTGGCAATCAGCTCGTACTGGTCTTCAAGCCGGGTAAGGTAGCCGCCGACCTCCCCGCCGATTTCGTTCATGATTTCCGCCCTTGAAGTCTTCCCGCGCGCGATTGCCCCGAGAATAGAGAAGTACGTTCCGTAGTCGCGCCCGAATTCCTCGACAAGTACGGCCCATCCCTCGTCCAGAAAGTAGGAGTCCTCCTCCGTCAATACATCAATCATATTGTCACGGCAATAGGCTTCGTTGTCGATTAGCAGTTCCACGTATTTGGCCACACCGCCCGTGAAAGTCCAAAGAGCAAGGAGGTCGTCGTTTTGCGGCTCCGCCACATTGTCCGCCAGAATCGTCCTTAACGTGGAAACCGGGAAAGGCCGTAGTTTCATCTGGTCCGTTTCCCGTCCGAAGAGGGGTTGCGACTTCTCCTTGAAGATCTTGTTCATCAGCGTGTTGACGCTGCCCATTGTCACAAGGTTGATTCTCGCCTTACGGGAAAGCTCCTCCCAGTCGCGTTGCATTTCACCAAAGACAGCCGGATTCACCCTGAAGAAGTTCTGGAATTCGTCTATGACGACAGTCAGCGGGCGTTCTTGGGCCAGTTCAAGAAGATGGCGGAAGATGGCGGAAAACTTCAGGACTTTTCCCGGCATGGATTTGCCGGTGAAGGACTCTATGCGCTCCTTGAATCCGTCGCAAAGGTCGGCTTCGGCGGATTTAGTCACGAAAAGGTAGAGGAACGGTTCGTCTGCGAATGCGTTCATGACAAGCGACGTCTTACCGACACGACGGCGCCCTGTGATGATGGTCCAGCAAGCCATGCCGCGCGACTTCTCGCGAATCTTGCGCAACTTGGCGACTTCATTCTCCCTGTCGTAAAACTTCATGACTGCCACTCCTTTCAGGTTGGGAACTGGCCAGTTCGGAACTGGCCAGTTCCGATAAAAATACTACCAAAAAAGAAAAGACCAGTCAAGACCGTCAGGGCTGCGCCGCTATATGCGGCGCAGCCCTGACGTGCGACAATCCTGGCGTGCAACGATTATAAGGCGACGGTCAGGCCGACACCGATATAGAAGCTCTCGTACTCGGTGAAGTAGTGGCCGAAAAGATCGGCGCGGACTTTCGAACAGAAATAGGCGCCGATGTCGCCGGAGAGGATGAACTGCCCATTGTCATCCTCGTCGTAGATTTCGCCGATATAGCTGGCGTCGAGGCGGGCGTAGAGCAATCCCGCCCTCAGGTCGGCGCCCACGCGCATGAGGTAGGTCCAGCCATGCTCCTCCCAGTCGGCTTCCGGGTGGCGGGGCCAGCCATAGTGGTAGTTGCCCTGGTAGACGTCGGCCTCGAATCGACTTCCCTCGTAGAGAAAGCCCAAGCCGACATACGGGTTGAGAAGACCGCCGCGGTTGAAGTTTGCGAGCAGGGAGAAGTCCGTCCCGACGAGCGTGTATTCGCCGTCGTTGCAGTAGACGTCGTAGGTGCCGCCCCGGGGATCGTCCGGAACGGAATACACGCCGTCATTGAACGATAAAGTGGTGCCATAGAGGCGCCATTCCGCGTCAACCGGCGTGGAGGAATCGGAGAAGCGGATGCCCAAGTTGAGGCCCATGCCGCTGTCGTCAATTCCGAAGCGCCCTTTGTTAAGCTCCATGGAGCCGACGCCAACGGCGATTTCCCAGTTTGGCGCCGCGCAAATCTGGTTGTCTGCCAGGGTCTGGGCGTGGATCGTGAGCGCGCAGAGCGCGGCGATGAGAATCGAGGTGAATACGGAATTCTTCATGGTTGTTACTCCTTTCTACTCTTCGACGACTTCGGGGACCACGAGGCCCTTATCCTCGGCCTCTTTGATTTCGTCCTTTAGCGCCGCTTCGCCCTTTCGCGCCGCTTCGGCCTCGCGGAGGTCGGCCTCGCGCTTCTGTTCGTCCGTTTCAAGGTCCTTGAAACGCTTGTCGATGATTCTGCCGTTTTCGTCGATGCGTTTCTGTACAAGGCGCGCACCATCGGGAAGCCCCATCGTAGTCTCCCTGTTGTCAGGGTCGACTATGCCGACTGTTACGAAAATAATGGTCTCAATTTGCTGCTTGACCTTTTCCGTATGCGAGAACAGGTACTTGAGAATTGGAATGCTGCCAAGGAGCGGAACCCTTTTGACAATCTCCTTGTCTCCAGTCGTCGTAAGGCCGCCAATGACAGCCGTTTGGCCATCGCCAAGCGAGAAGGTTGTGCGTACACGCTTAACATCCAAAATCGGATAGACCATCTTTGTGTCCGTTGCGCTATCCAAGGTCACTTCCTTTGTGCCTGTCACCGAGCTGATCATAGGCTCAATGACAACAGTGATGTTCGACGCGTTATTGATACGTGGAGTGACGTCGACCCGGATGCCGTAAGTGAAGAATGCGCCTTCGATGTACGGAACGGTTGTGGTGCTGTCCTTGGGAATCTCCTTAAGCTCTGCGGAGTAAGACACGGAGTTGTTGTCGGAGTTGTTTTCCTTTGAGAGCTCAACGTACGGATCTTTCGTGGTCATGTCGATGACAGCGGGTTCCTCGTTCGCGACGATGAGTTTGGGATTGGAAATTTGCGCGACGTCGTCAGAGGTTTCAAGTGCGCTTAGCGCCACTTGAAATGCCGGGGCCTCGAAGATTGCCGTCCGAATGTCGCTGATTTCGCTTCCGTGAACTCTGCTTTTCTCACTGTTCTTGCTCCATTCTCCCGTAACCGGCGTCTTCTTTATGTCGGCGTTTGAACGATAAAAGCCGTCCCAGAGATCTCCGAAACGGGAATCGCCGTCAAGAGACACTGGCCCCAGAGGACGATAGGTTGTCGGATCATAGGTCGTTACCGGCGAGAACGTGGCCGCTGACGACTCGGTTGCTGGCGTCACGATTGTACTCGCTACGGGATCCTCGGATCCACCCCAATTAATTGTTGATTTTCCCCCTGACGTTGTTTGCACATTGCGGCTCTGCGTCTTCGTGTACTGACGCGCAAAGGGGCCGGCAGAAATCGTGTAGCCGTCGAGAATGCTCCAGTCAATGCCGATCTTTTTGGAGGCTTCACCGCTGACTTGGACGATCTTCGCCTCGATGTAGACTTGCTGGCGGACGACGTCGAGGTCGGCGATGACCTTCTCGACCTCGCGCATCTTGTCCTCACCGCGGCAGCTGACGATGACCGTGTTGGCGGCGGGATGGGCGACGACGTAGCCTTTCTGCTCGTTGGCGATTGCCTGGACCTCTTCGATGACCTTGCCATCCTTGTCCTTCTGGACGGCTTTCTTAACGCCGGAAGTCTTGTTGCCGGCGTTGGCGTCGAGGCCGAGGAAATTGCGAAGAATGGTGGCGGCTTCAGTGGCTTTGAGGTAGTTCAGCTTGAAGGTCTTGGAGACAAATGGTTCCCTTCCTGCGGGCGGCGGAACGCCGATTTCGTAGACGTCGGGATTGAGCGGGTCCTCCATCAGCGCGAGGCCCTGCTGGCGGAGGATGGCTTTTAAAGCGGGCTTCCAGCCGATGTTCGCGAGATTCGCGGTGACGGTTCCGTGGAGGTTGGTTGTGTTGCAGATGATGTTCGCGCCGGAGAGGCGGGTGAAGAGTCGGACGACATCCTCGAGTTCGACAGCGTCGAGCGAGACCGTTATCTTGTCAGGATCCTCGCCGGAGGTGACGGTGACGCCATCCAGCTCCTCTTCCGTGTCAGGCACGTCGGCCGTTGCGGCGGCCGCAACCTCGGCTTTATCCTCAACTTCAGGCGCAGCCGCAACCTCGGCGTCAGCCGCTGCTTCGGCGGGAGCTGCAACTTCAGGCGCAGCCGCTGCTTCGGCAGGAGCCGCTGCTTCGGCGGCATCAGCCGCCGCAACCTCAGGCGCGGCTGCAACTTCGGCGTCAGCCGCAACCTCCTTGACGGCGGCAACAACCTCCTTTGTCTTTTCTACGGCTGCGGCCGGATTCTGGGGGGCGTCTTGCCCGAATGCGATTGAGGCCGAAGCGGCCAGCGCGATGGTTAGGGACTTGAGGCTGAGGTTCATGTTCGTTCTCCTTTTGGTTAGGGAAATCATTTTGCAAGACGCGTGACGGAAAGGCGGGTGAATCGCATCTGCGACTTTTGCGGCGCGATGCGGTCAAGGCTCCAGGTGTAGCGGAATCCGTCATGGACGATTGAAATCTTCTCCCCTTCGGAAACGGTTTTCCCGTTGATTACGCAACTGCGCGTATTGCCGCTTTCAGCATAGCCGGAAATGCGGAGGAGGCGCATTGCAGCGGGCCAGTCGGGCTCTGGTTCAGGCGGCGGAGGCGGTTCCTCCGGCTTCTTTTCCTGAACGACCGGCTTGGGCGCTTCGACCTTGGGCGGCGGAGGTGGAGGCTCCTCTTTGGCGGGGCTGTAGCCCACGGGCCAGAAGGGGTCGCGGAATTCGGCATCACCGCCCTTGCCGTCGGCCAGCGCCGGCAGCGTCAGAATGGCGAGTGCGCCAAGAAGATAAAGGTTGCTAGGCTTCATTATCGGAACGAAAACAGCATTATTGCCATATAAGGACAATAGCGGTTTTCCTGGGAAAAAGCAACAAAAAAATAATTTCTGTCTCTCAGGTCGGCTGGGTGAGGCGGATGGAGCGCCACTTGCCGCGTGTCCAGCGGATGACGAAGACTGCGGCGAGGACGAAGACGTAGAGCGGCATTGTCAGCCAGAGGGTGACGATCGACGGACGGAAGTGCGCCACGGCAATCACCATCGGGACCCAGAGTCCGAAGCCGATGGCTATGCCTGTCAGCATCACGAAGCGGGTGTCGCCCGCGCCCTTCAGCGAGCCGCCGGCGATTACGTTTGCGGCGTCGAACATGCACCAGGACGACAGAATCGCCACCAGAATCCGGCTGAGCGAGACGAAGGCCTCCTTGTCGAACTGTGACGAATCCGAGAGGAAGAGCAGGACCGCGGGCCTGAAGAAGATTGCGAGCAGAAGGAGGGCCGTCCCCATGAAGATCCAGCCGATGAAAATCGAGTTCCATCCCGCGCGGCTCGCCGAATCGGAGTCTCCCGCCCCCTGGTAGTTGCCCACAAGGATGCCCGCCCCCATGCCGATGCCGAGCAGAGGGGCGAAAAGAAGGTGGTTGATGTTGAAGCAGACGTTGCTCGCGCCGAAGCCAAGTGCGTCCACGATGTCTTCGCGCCCCGTGACGAATACGAAGAACGTGAAGGTGAGCATGTCGAGCATGACGTGCAGCCCAGACGGGATGCCGTAGCGCAGGATGCGCAGTGAAAGTGACTTGTCGAAGGCGAAGGCCGCGCGTCCGCGCCTTCCGTGGAAGACCGGCTCCCTGAAGGCGATGAGCCCCCTTATGACGGTGAAGGCGACGAAGGATATGGCAGTGGCGTAGGCGGCTCCGGCAACGCCCATTTCGGGGAAACCCCAGTGGCCGTAGATCATCAGCCAGTCGAGCAGGATGTTTGTCGCGCTTCCCGCGATGGAGAGCCACATGACGAGCTTGGTGAAGCCGCGTCCGGTAAAGTATCCGTCGAGCGCCCCCGCCAGCGGCAGGAAAAGCCCGCCGACCATCATGATGTCGAAATAGGTGCGTTCGGCGGCGGCCACCTCCCCGGCGTGCCCCGAGACGCCGATGAGGGCATGGCCGAGCGGAACCGCGAGAAGCGTTATGGGAACCGTGAGGAAGAGCAGCCAGAAGCACTGCGTGAGCGACTTGGCGCAGTAAAGGCGTTTCCCGGCGCCGTGGTACTGCGCCACGAACGTTCCCGAATAGGAAATCGTTATGTGAAGGACGCAGAGGAGCAGATACGAAAGCGTGCCGGCCGGGACGGCGGCCTGCATGGCCACGTCACTGTAGCGCGAAAGGAATATTCTGTCCGTGAACTGCATGATCGCGGACACGGAGTTGGAGAGCATCAGCGGCCAGATGATTCGGAAGGCGTCGGGGAAGCCGCCCCGGCGCGCGTGTTTGTCGATGGAGGACATGGCTGCTTGCGCTATTTGCCGAGGCCGAACATCTGGAGGCAACGGCGGAAGTCGGCGGGCAGGGGACTGTGCGCCCTTAGGTGGCCGCGGCCCATCGGGTCGTCAAGTTCGAGTTCCGTGGCGTGGAGCATTTGCCGGGGGACGCGCATGAAGCGCGGGTCGCGGCTTGTCTTGAGGCCATGCAGGCGGTCGCCGACGATTGGGTGCCGCACCGACGCGAGGTGGATGCGGATCTGGTGCGTGCGTCCCGTCTCGATGCGTGCGGAGCCGAAGGTGACGTCTTCGTTGCAGGAGATGCGGCGGATTGTCGTCTTGGCCGGCTCGTCGTCGATTGGCGTGGCGATCGTCGAGTTGGAGGTCTCGATTTTGCCCACGGCAAGGAATTCGTAAAGCTTCTTCACGCGGCGCGTCTTGAAGACCGACACCGCGGCGTTGAAGGACTCGTCGTCCTTCGCGACGAGAAGGCAGCCGGAAGTGTCCTTGTCAAGACGGTGGACGCACCGCAGCGACTCGTTGCCAGTCTGTTTGCGGAGTGTTTCCTCCAGGCTTTCAGGCCCGATTGTCAGCATGCCGTAGGGCTTGTCCGCGAAGAGGTAATGGTCCGTCTCGGAAAGGATGCGTATCTTCTTGACCTGTTGGACCGCCTGGGCAGCCGTGCCGGCCTGCGCCTCGACGGTGTCGCCGCCGCGTAGCTGGTGGCGGGCCATCCAGATGCACTGGCGGTTCACCCAGACTTGCCGCTGGTCGATGAGATCCTTCGCGCCGCGCTTGGAAAGCTTAAGACGCTGCGCGAGGAAGTTCTGCAGCGTCACCCCCGCCTCCGCTTTCGTGACGGTCAGTACTGTGTTGTGTGCGTGGTCAGACATCGGATTTGGTTCCTAGTTTCGGGTTCCTAGTTCCTGGTTCTCGGTTCCTAGTTCCTGGTTCTTGGTTCTCAGTTCCTGGTTCTTGGTTCCTAGTTCCTGGTTCTTGGTTCTCAGTTCCTGGTTCTTGGTTCTCAGTTCCTGGTTCTTGGTTCTCAGTTCCTGGTTCTCAGTTCTTGGTTCTCAGTTCCTGGTTCTTGGTTCCTGGTTCTTGGTTTCGAGTTTCGGGTTTCAAGTTCCTAGTTCTTGGTTCTTGGTCCCTAGTTCTCGGTTCCTAGTTCGTGGTCATTTGGTGGCAACATGATGGCAGAATATCTATTATCTGTTATCCGTTATCTGTTATCTGTTATCTGTTATCTGGACGCGAAGCGAACAGCTTCGCCTTCAGCCAAGCTGATCGCTTCGCGTCCAGGGCGAGGCGGAAGTCGGCGAAGTCGAAGAGGTGCTCGCGGCAGAGGCGGTCGACAGTGGCGCGGTCGAGGTTCTCGCCCGAGGTGACTGTCTTGGCGGCCTCGTCCAGCTCGGCGAGCCAGGGCTTCACGACCTCCTGCCAGAAGTCGGGGTCGCCCATGTGCGGGTCGGCCCAGAAGCCGGCGTTCTCCCACTGGGAACGGATTGATTGGTAGTCGCCGACGGCCTGCCGGAGCGTCCCGAGGCGGACCTTGTCGTAGGCGGCGGGCGGCATGTCGAACGACAGGAGCATTCCGCGTCCGAACTCGTGGACGCTGCCGCCGCCGAGGGCGCCGGACTGCCCGGCCCATCTCGCGCAGAGGATGAAACGCCAGGTGTCGCCCTTGCGCGGGAGGCGGTCGTAGCAGACCATCCACGGCGCGAAGACGTGGAAGGCGTGGCGGTCGGCCATGGAGACGGCGTCGACCTTGATCGTGTCGCAGGTCAACTTGCGCCCGGGCATCACCGAGTCCCACTCGACGTCGTGACTCTTCGAGGGGTTGCGCACGTTGACGTAGTCCCAGTGCCAGTTGCACTCCGTCCCAGGCAGGATGGAGAACTCGATGTTGGGCCCCCGCGCGTAGCCGTCGCGCGCCTTGGCGGCCTCGGGGTCGTTCAGGCGGATGTAGAAATGGACGCCCGCCGGGTCGGCGAGGACGACGAGGGCTCCCTCCTTGCCGGGCGTGTCCGCCGCGAGGTGCGGGTTTTCGGAGGACGCCTTGAGGAGTTTGACCTCCTTCTTCTTGTCGGGGTCGTAGCAGGAGGAGGCGATGTCGCTGTACACGCAGTACGCCCCGAAGCGGTTTTCGACGGGGTACTTCTCGAAGACGCCGGTGGCCAGGGCCGCCTCGGCGGAGCGCGGGGCGAAGTCGGTGAAGCGCGCGGTGTAGGCGATCTTCTCCTCGGGAACCTCCAGCGTCTTGGAAAGCTTGTAGATTGCGACGACATGGTCATGGTGGGCCTCGTCGGGCCAGAGGGAAAAGACCATCTCGCTGACGCTGCGGACGCGGTTGAAGAAGCGCCTGTCGGCGTCGAAGGCCGTCTCGCCCTCCTTCGCCTCGGCGTCGGCCAGGGGGCGGAGCGCGGCGACGCGCTTGCTGAAATCGGCGGCGTCGCGGGCCGTGAGCACGGCCTCCAGGGCGTGGGCGCGGAAGCGGATGTCGGCGCGGAGCGCCTCGTTGGTTTTGACGACGGCGAGGGCCGTGAGCGCCGTCTCGCGGTCGCCGGCTGCGGCCGCGACGAGGGCGAGGTCGTTGTACGAGGCGGGATTGCGCGGGGTGAGTCCCTGCCGATACAGCGGGACGGCGTCCGCGAAGGCGCGCTTGTCGCGCAGGAAGGAGGCGTGGCCGGTGCGGAGGCGGTCCACGAGCGTCTCGGGGCGCGGGACGGCCGGGTTGCGCGTGAAGGGCTGCTTCGCGTCGCGGGCGGCCTTCTCGCGGGCGTTCTCGGCCTCCCATGCCGCGGTCGTCTTCGCCTTGAGGTCGAGGAGTTCGGCGTAGAGGCGCTTGGCGGTCTCGATTTCGCCCCTATCCTTCGCGGCGTTGTAGAGCAGTTCGGCGAGACGTGCGTGGTCCGGCGGGGCCATGCCGGCGCGGGCGTCCGTGAACCGCTTGAAGAGCGCGAGGACCTTCTTCCACGCATGGTTGCGCGTGCGCTCCTGCATCGTGTTCTTCGCGGCGAAGTAGGCGGAGATGGTGGCGGCGTTGGCTGGGAGGGCGGCCATCTCGGCGGCAAGCGCGTCGTAGGACTTCTCGTCGCCGGCACGGTGGTAGGCGCCCAGCTCGCGGCCTTTGAGGTTGAGGACGGACGCGCCGTAGATCGGGGCGAGGGCGGCCTGGCAGTCGCGGGCGAAGGCGGCGTAGCCCTCCCAGTCGTCGGTGTCGCGCTTGTAGCCGAAGAAGGAGTCGACGGCGGAGAACACGGCATTTGTGTCGTCGCGCGTGACGGGCTTCGCGGCGAGGGCGAAGGCGCGGAGGCGGTCGGCCGCGGCGGCCTTGCCCTTGTTGGTGCCCACCTTGTTCTGCATGGAGAGGAGCGCGCTGTCGCGGCGGCCTTCAAGGGCGACGGGAAGACCCTTCTGCGGCATCATCTCCAGCAGGACGGACTCGGCGTCCGCGAGGCGGGCCGCGGCGAGGGCGGGACGCCCGCCGATTTCAAGCGGGCGGTTGTTGAGGCCGAAGGTCGTGCCGCCCTCGCGGAAACCTGCCACGATTTCGGCCTGCTCGGCGGGCTTCTTCTTGGCGAGGACCTCGGCGTCGTCCGCGAGCGCCCACGCGGCGGCGTTCCAGAGGTCGAAGACCTGCGGCGTGACGGACGGCTCGCGGCCGAGGCGGTCGAGCAGGGTTTTGAACGTGGCCATGTCGCCGGCCGCGACGGCGGACTTGAGCGCGGCCTTGAACTCGTTGCGGACGTTCTGCGGGCAGGTCGTGAGGTTGGTCACGGCGGCGATGTCTGCGGCGAACACCGCGGACGCCGCAAGTACGAAGTATGAAGTACAAAGGACAAAGTTCTTCATGCTATTTGCCCTCCTTTGCGAGACGGGACTGGAGGTCGAGGATGCGGTTCACCATCTCGAGGCGGAGCGATTCAAGCGACGAGTGGCGGTGGTCCACCTGAGCCACCCAGGAGAGGGCCGCGCGGCCGGCGT
>JAEEGI010007951.1_pt1 | contig 23581 bp, 18 predicted proteins | sample 8958751 | NCBI WGS metagenome assembly JAEEGI01 (sample SAMN16246545, study PRJNA631951) | gut metagenome | biome: gut microbiome; feature: rumen; material: KS-attached | host: Bos | place: Iran: Karaj | collected 2018-10 | reverse complement strand
CTTCCGTCAGGTGAAGGGCTGATAAATGAATCGTGCTTTTCTGCAGTTACGCCTGTAAGAGGCTGGAACCAATGTGTATAGTGAGTTGCGCCTTTTTCGAGAGCCCATTCTTTCATGGCCTCAGCAACATATTCCGCAACCTTGGGATCAAGTTTCTTGCTCTCGTCGATGGTCTTTCTGAGGGATGCATAAACCTTGGATGAAAGTCTTGCTCTCATCTGACGGTCATCAAATACGAGTTCTCCGAAATAATCAGGTACTGAATGTGTTTCCATAGTTTTGTTCCTCCTAAGTGTTTTTGGAAACAGAAAAAGACAAAGGTGCCTTTTCTGTACGTTTACAGAAAAGACGCCTTTGCCTTTTCAAGTGATAAATTACTACTGCGGATTTAAGTTGTCAAGAAATTAATCAACTTTTTTATCCGTAGGTTTTTAATATGTTTTCCGCGGTTTCCTTTTTGCTCAGGCACAGATCCATTGCCTGCTTTTGTATGTACCTGTGAGCATCCTCTTCCGTCATATGGCAGGACTTGATAAGAGCCCATTTAGCCCTGTTAACGAGCCTGATCTCTTCCATCTTATCCTCCAGGCTCATCGTCTTCTTTCTGACGCTCTTGAAGCGCTCACAGACGCTGCACATGATTCCGATCAGCTGATCCACCATCGAATCGTCAAGCGGTCTTTTTGCCACCATTACGCCCCTGGGAATCATGCTCGATGATATCTCGTCGTACATATCACTCTTAACAAGCAGGAGCGATACTCCTCCGCTTTCTGCCACCACATCAACCGCAAGCTTTTTTCCGAAGTCATCGGGAAGAGGCGAGTTGACGATGACCAGGTCATATTCCCTGTTCAGCAGTCTTCGCTGCGCCTTTGCAACACTGTCTACGACCGTTACCGGTTCAAATCCCCCTCCGGAAAAATAGGCCGCCAGTCTGGTATTCATTTTTTCCGCTGCAGATACAAGCAGCACGCTGTATACTCTTTCAGCCTGCATTTAAAGCAACCCTTTTCCACTTATCTGTTCAGATCAAGATATGATGCAAGAACCTCGGCAGGAAGATACTCCTTAACAAAGCTTCCCTTTCCGGTAACGGATACCGCATCTTCCAATGTCATGGGGAGCTTTTTAAGATTCTTTGTTATATCTTCTCCCGCTGTGGAGAGATTGGTGCTTACGGGTTCGGGAGCCTTAAGGCCCTTTTCAAGCCCGGAAAGACCGGCATAAATAAGCATTCCGAAAGCCAGGTAAGGATTGGCCATGGTATCGGGAGATCTGAGCTCTCCTCTTACGTATTCACCGAATGCTGCGGGAATCCTTATAAGTGCGGAACGGTTCTCTTTGGCCCATGTTATATATCCGGGAGCTTTGAGCGCACCTATCCTGTCATAGCTTTCCCTTGCGGGATTCAGGATAAGAGTCATCTCAGCGATGTTTTCAAGAATACCTGCGATAACGGGTTCAAGATCAACGTCTTCATTTCCTTTTTTAACCGAGAAGTTGATGTGCATTCCGTTGCCGGGCTTACCCTTAAAAGGCTTGGGTGAAAATACTGCGGTTGCTCCGTTTCTGTTCGCAATGGCGCCTACAACGCCTCTGAAAGTCATTGCATCATCCGCAGCCTTAAGAGCATCACAATATCTGAAATCTATCTCGTTCTGTCCGGGGCCCTCTTCATGATGTGAGCTCTCGGGAGTTATTCCCATCTGCTCGAGAGTAATACAGATCTCACGTCTTATGTTCGCACATCTGTCATCGGGGCCTACATCCATATATCCCGCATTGTCATAGGGAATATCGGTAGATTCACCCTCAAGATCATTTCTGAACAGATAGAATTCCTGCTCGGTTCCGAATCTGAATGTGTAGCCCTTCTTCTCCGCAGCTTCGATCGCACCCTTAAGGAATGATCTCGAGTCGCACTCAAAAAGAGTTCCGTCGGGCCATGTTATATCGCAATACATCCTGATAACCCTGCCGTGCTCGGGTCTCCATGGAAGGATCGCAAGTGTATTTGGATCGGGATGAAGGAAGAGGTCGGATCTGTCGAAACAGTCAAAGCCCGTTATGCTCCATGCATCGATGGCTATTCCCTCGGAAAAAGCGCGGTCAAGTTCCGTGGGCATGATGGATACATTCTTGAGTTTTCCGAATACATCGGAAAATGCAAGACGTATGAATTTGACATCTTCTTCTTCGACAAACTGCTTAACTTCCTGAGTAGTGTAATTCATATATCCTCCAAGAAATCAGGTTGGTTTTGGATTAATTATTCTATATGCGAACACAGGTTGTCAATCATGGCTCGCACGCATTTTCAGCCGTTGCGATATCCCATAAGATATTCATCAACCTCTGCGGCGCACTCTCTTCCCTCGCTGAGTGCCCATACAACAAGGCTCTGTCCTCTTCTCATATCTCCTGCGGAGAAGACGCCGGGAACATTGGTGGAATACTTTCCTTCGGGAGTTGCGACAACTCCTCTTGCGGTCATCTCAAGACCGAAATCTTCGGGGACTTCGGACTCTGCTCCGAGGAATCCTGCAGCAACAAGGAGAAGATCGCACTTAACCTTTCTCTCGGTTCCCTTCTTGGTGCAAAGCTTTCCCTTATCGAAATATACTTCCGAAAGTTCTACTTCGCTTATCTTTCCCTTCTTTGAAAAGACCTTGGTAACTGTGGTCTTAAACACTCTGGGATCTTCACCGAATACTTCGATTGCTTCCGCATGACCGTAATCGGTTCTGAGAGTCTTGGGCCATTCGGGCCAGGGATTGTTCTCTGCCCTGTTTACGGGAGGTTTGGGCATCATCTCGATAGCGGTAACGGATTTGCATCCCATTCTGATAACGGTACCGATACAGTCATTACCGGTATCACCGCCGCCTACGATAATCACATTCTTTCCCTTTGCATCAAAGTGAGCGGGAAGCTTCTTAATACCGAGTACGTTCTTGGTAGCTGCGGTAAGGAAATCAACGGCAAAGTAAACGCCGTCTGTTCCTTCTATTCCTTCCGCATTAAGTGCTCTTGCTTTCTTGGCACCGCATGCAAGAACAATGGCATCATATTTCTTACGAAGTTCGGAAGCTTTAATATCGACGCCGACTTTAACTCCGGTCTTAAATTCGATGCCTTCCTCTTCCATGATCTGCTGTCTTCTGGAAATGACACTCTTGTCAAGTTTCATGTTGGGGATTCCGTACATAAGAAGCCCGCCTATACGGTCTTCTCTTTCGAATACGGTTACCTTATGTCCTCTTTTGCGAAGTGCATCCGCTGCGGAAAGACCGGAGGGACCGCTGCCTATTACGGCAACGCTCTTTCCGCTTTCTTTGACGGGAGGCTGTGCTTTCATCCATCCGTTCTTATAACCCGACTCAATAAGAAACAGCTCATTATCCCTTACGGTAACGGGATCGTCATACTGTCCGCAGATACATGCCTTCTCGCAAAGCGCGGGACATACTCGTCCGGTGAACTCGGGGAACCTGTTGGTCTTGAGGAGTCTTGCAAGCGCATGCTCATCCTCGCCCTTGTATATGGCATCATTCCACTCGGGGATCAGATTATGAAGAGGGCATCCCACAACCATTCCGGAAAGGCTCATAGCCGACTGGCAGAAAGGAACTCCGCAGTTCATACATCTTGCGCCCTGTTTTCTTCTGGTATCTTCGGTCTGAAAGGTATGGAATTCTTTGTAGCCTTTGATCCTTTCTTTAGCCGGGATCTCTTCGTTCTCTGTTCTTTCGTATTCAAGAAAACCTGTCTGTTTACCCATTTTATTTCCCTGCCTTTTAAACCGCTTTGTTAGTTACTTCTTTGAATGCTTCGAGTTCGGCTCTTTCTCTTGATGCGCCTTCCTCTTCATACTTGGCTATGGTCCTGATCATTCTCTGATAGTCTCTTGCTATGACCTTCTTGAAGCAAAGAAGCTCTTCATCAAAGTTATCGAGTATCTCTTTACCGCGTTTGGAACCGGTACTCTTTACGTAATCTTCAAGGATGGATTTAAGTTCTTCCCTGTCTACCTTCTCGGATACTTCTTCAAGTTCGATCATGTCCTTGTTGATCCTGCGGTAGAGGCTGTGGTCCTTATCAAGGACATAAGCGATACCGCCGCTCATACCTGCAGCAAAATTCTTACCGGTGCTTCCGAGTATTACGACTCTTCCGCCTGTCATGTACTCAAGGCCGTGATCACCGCATCCTTCCGCAACAGCGGTTGCTCCGGAATTTCTTACGCAGAATCTCTCACCCGCAACACCTGTGATATAAGCCTTACCTGATGTTGCTCCGTACAAAGCTACATTACCGACAATGATATTCTCGGAAGCTTCAAACTTGCTTTCCTCGGGAGGAGTGACTACAAGTTTTCCGCCGGAGAGACCTTTACCGAATCCGTCGTTGGCATCACCTTTAAGCCTGATGGTGAGTCCGTGAGGAATGAATGCTCCGAAGGACTGGCCACCGCCGCCTTCGCACTCGACTACATATCTGTCCTCTGCAAGTTTGCTGCATCCGTCGCCGTACTTTTTAACTATCTCGGATCCGAGGATTGTTCCCATACTTCTGTCGGTGGAGCTTACCTTAACGGATACTTTGGAGGAAGCCGACTTGGTCTTGGACGCTTTCTCAAACCAGGGAAGGAGCTTATTTACATCGAGAGTCTTCTCAAGTTCAAAATCATATGCCTGCTTGGGATCGAATCTGTTCTCGGTGATGTGAGCATATTCGGGCTTAAGCACCCTCTCAAAAGAGATCGTGTGTGCATGAGGCTGATCAAAGCTTTCTCTCTTTTTCAGACAATCGGTACGGCCGATCATCTCATCAACGGTCTTAAATCCAAGGTATGCCATGATCTCACGAAGCTGCATTGCAGCAAATGTCATGAAGTTCATAACATGCTCGGGCTTTCCCGCAAATCTCTTTCTGAGGATCTCGTTCTGGGTTGCGATACCTACGGGGCAGGTATCTTTGGAGCAGACTCTCATCATCATGCATCCTAAGGATACAAGGGGAGCGGTTGCAAATCCGAATTCCTCCGCACCGAGAAGTGCAGCGATTGCAACGTCACGTCCCGTCATGAGTTTTCCGTCTGTCTCTATCCTTACTCTTGAACGAAGTCCGCTATCGATAAGTGCCTGATGGGTCTCTGCAACACCAAGCTCCCAGGGAAGACCTGCGCCGTGTACAGAACTGTAAGGAGCAGCACCGGTACCCCCGTCATAACCTGAGATAAGTACAACCTGAGCACCTGCCTTGGCAACGCCGGATGCGATGGTGCCTACGCCTGCTTCCGAAACAAGCTTTACGGATATTCTCGCGTTTCTGTTAGCGTTCTTAAGATCATAGATAAGCTGAGCCAGATCCTCGATGGAATAAATGTCATGGTGAGGAGGAGGGGAGATCAGCTGTACACCGGGTGTTGAACATCTGGTCTTGGCAACCCAGGGGTACACCTTGGCTGCAGGGAGGTTTCCTCCTTCACCGGGCTTGGCGCCCTGTGCCATCTTGATCTGGATCTCATTGGCACTGAGCAGATACTCTTCGGTTACACCGAACCTTCCGGATGCAACCTGCTTAACCGCAGAGTTTCTCTCGGTACCGAATCTGTCGGAAGCTTCTCCGCCTTCACCGGTATTTGATCTTCCGCCCAGTCTGTTCATTGCGGTTGCGATGGTCTCGTGAGCTTCTCTTGAAAGTGAACCGTAGCTCATTGCACCCACCTGGAAACGCTTAACGATCTCGCTTACGGGTTCTACTTTATCTATATCTATGCTCTTACCTGCAGGGACGAATTCAAGAAGTCCTCTTAAGGTATGAGGATGCTTTGCATCGTCAACAAGTGAGGTATACTCTTTGAACTTCTCGTAGTCGCCGGTTCTTACTGCCTGCTGGAGAAGAACGATGACCTTGGGAGAATAGAGATGATCTTCCTTGCCTTTTCCGCTTCTTAAGTTGTGATAGCCCATGCTGTCGAGTACGGGGTCAACGGGAAGTCCCATGGGATCGAATGCTCTGTCATGTCTGTAGGAGATTCCCTCTTCCAGTTCCTTAACTCCGATTCCACCGACTCTTGATGCAACTCCCGCAAAGTAATCTCTGATAACCTCATCGGAGAGACCGATGGCTTCGAAAATTCTTGCGGACTGATATGACTGGATGGTAGAGATACCCATCTTTGCCGCAATCTTAACAACGCCTGACAAAAGTGCCTTGTCGAAATCATCGATGGCGGTGTGAAGATCCTTATCGAGAAGTCCTAAGTTAATGAGTTCTCCGATACACTCGTGTGCCAGATAAGGATTTACCGCACGTGCACCGAAACCGAGAATACATGCGGTCTGGTGTACATCTCTTACCTCAGCGGTCTCGAGGATGATGGATACAGCAGTTCTCTTTTTGGTGTGAACCAGGTGCTGCTCAACTGCGGATACTGCAAGGAGAGCGGGAATAGGCACGTGGTTTTCATCCACTCCGCGGTCGGAGAGGATTATGATATTTGCACCCTGTGATACCGCACGGTCTACGGAGAGATAAAGCTGCTCCACAGCACGGGACAGGGAGGTATGCTTGTAGTAAAGAAGTGATATAGTCTCGGTCTTAAAGCCCTTGCGCTTCATTGAACGGATCTTCATCACGTCAACACCGGTAAGAACGGGATTGTTGACTTCGAGGACGGTACAGTTATCACTCTTTTCACTAAGAAGGTCACCATCGGATCCGATGTAAACGGTGGTGTCGGTTACGATCTTCTCTCTGAGTGAGTCGATGGGAGGATTGGTAACCTGCGCAAACTGCTGCTGGAAGAACCTGTACATCAGAGGGTAATTATCGGACAGTGAAGCAAGAGGTACGTCATGACCCATTGATACAGTGGGTTCCGCACCGTTTCTTGCAGCTTCAAGGATATATGTCTTAACTTCCTCATAGCTGTATCCGAATACTTTGTAGAGTCTGTCTCTCTCTGACTGGGTGTGTACGGGAACCTGATGATTGGGAATTGTCAGGTCCTTAAGTCTGATGAGATGTGCATCAAGCCACTCGCCGTAAGGATTGGATGAAGCATAGAATTCCTTGCACTCTTCATCGGAAATGATCCTCTTCTTACGCATATCTACAAGGAGCATTCTTCCGGGAGTAAGTCTTGATTTTTTAATTATGTGCTCAGGAGCTATATCAAGTACGCCTACTTCCGATGAAAGGATAAGCCTGTTGTCATCGGTGACATAGTATCTGGAAGGGCGAAGTCCGTTACGGTCAAGGGTAGCCCCGAAGAGTTCACCGTCGGTAAAGAGGATTGCCGCAGGACCGTCCCAGGGCTCCATCATGGTTGCATAGTAGTGATAGAAATCCTTCTTGGATTCACTCATGAATCTGTTATGCTTCCAAGGCTCGGGAATCAGCGCCATCATCGCAAGAGGCAGATCCATTCCGTTCATGTAGAGGAATTCAAGAGTGTTATCCAGCATTGCGGAGTCGGAACCGCTCGCGGAGATAACGGGATAGATCTTGCTCTTTTCCGCTTCGAGAAGAGCTGAGTGCATGGTCTCCTCACGGGCAAGCATTCTGTCGGCGTTACCTCTTATGGTATTGATCTCACCGTTGTGTGCGATGAATCTGTAGGGATGAGCTCTCTCCCAGCTGGGAAGTGTATTGGTAGAAAATCTGGAATGCACAAGAGCAACCGCTGTTGTATATTCCTCGCTCTGCAGATCGTCATAGAAACGTCTGAGCTGGGAAACAAGGAACATTCCCTTATAGACTATGGTTCTTGATGAAAGCGAGCAGATATAAGTATCATCCGAAGACTGCTCGAACTCTCTTCTTATGACATAAAGCTTCCTGTCAAAATCTATTCCCTTCTTAACATTCTCGGGTTTTGCAACCACGCACTGCCAGATTGAAGGCATACATTCAACAGCCCTCTCGCCGAGTATGGAGGGATTGGTGGGAACTTCTCTCCATCCAATAACGGAAGCGCCTTCCTTACCTGCAATAACTTCAAAGAGTCTCTTAGCGAAAGTGCGCTTAAGTTCATCCTGGGGAAGGAAAAACATACCGATACCATACTCTCCCGCATGACCGACCTTTATTCCCGCCTTCTTTAATACAGCCGAGAAAAAGGGATGAGAGATCTGAAGCATGATACCTACGCCGTCTCCAACCTTGCCACTCGCATCCTTACCTGCTCTGTGCTCGAGTTTTTCAACGATGGTAAGTGCATCATCGAGAACGGAGTATTCAGGCACTCCGTCTATCTTGACTACCGCACCTATACCGCACGCATCATGTTCTCTGTCATATGAAAGATTATTGTCCATGTCTTCTTCCTTTCAACAAATGCCTTTAGTGATAAATACCTGTCCGGGACAGATATACATTTCAACCGAAAAAAAAAGAAAAAGACGCCTCTAATGTCATTAAACATTAGAGACGCCTTTGCCTCTTTCTCAATAAAATAGACTTTTGAAAGCCATTTGTCAATAAAAAACTTTATTACTTTAATGCGATACACTGTGCAAAGTGCAAGGCCGGATTGAATTATTTTGCCTCAAGATAATTCCTGAGCATCTTTCTTCCTTCGGGGGTAAGAATGGATTCCGGGTGGAACTGCACGCCGTATACCTTATATTCCTTATGCTCAACAGCCATGACTTCTCCGTCATCCGTACGGGCGGTAACCTTCAGGCAATCGGGCAATGTATTTTCATCCGCAGCAAGGGAATGATATCTTGCAACCTCTGTAGTCTTACCGAACCCTTTAAACAGTACCGAGTCCGTATCAAGAGTGACCACAGAGCTTTTTCCGTGCATAAGAGTCTTGGCATAGGTTACTACTGCACCAAATGCAGCGCATATGGACTGATGTCCGAGACATACTCCGAGGATCGGAATCTCACCGGAAAGTTCCTTCACCACATCAATGCATACTCCCGCATCTTCCGGCCTTCCTGGACCGGGACTTAAGATTATGTGAGAAGGCTTCATCTGCCTGATCTCTTCTACGGTATATGCATCATTTCTTATGACACTAATGTCGGGATTGATCTCTCCCACAAGTTGGAAGAGATTATATGAAAAACTGTCGTAATTATCTATAAGCAGGATCATCTTACACCTCCTCAGCCATGGAGATGGCTTTAATAACCGCAGATGCTTTGTTAATGCATTCGGTAAATTCCGATTCGGGAACGGAATCCGCAACTATTCCCGCTCCGCTTCTTACGAACACTTTACCTTTTTTCTTATAAGCAAGTCTTATGGATATACATGTGTCCAGATTTCCGGTAAAGTCAATGTATCCGATGGCACCTCCGTATACACCTCTCTTGTTACCTTCCAGTTCATCTATCAGCTCACAGGCTCTGATCTTGGGGGCACCGGACAATGTGCCTGCAGGAAGGACCGCTCCTATTGCAGACATTGCATCCTCATCGTCCCTGATCTCACCTCTTACGGTAGACCCGATATGCATTACATGTGAGAAGAACTGAACCTCGCGAAGTCTCTCCACTTCCACGGTTCCGAATTTCGAGATTCTTCCAAGATCATTTCTTCCAAGATCAACCAGCATGTTGTGCTCTGCAAGTTCCTTAGGATCTGCAAGAAGATCACGGACAAGTTCCTTATCTTCCTCTTCATCCTTACCGCGCTTCCTTGTTCCGGCAAGAGGAAATGTGTGAAGAACTCCGTCCTGAAGCTTTACAAGTGTCTCGGGTGAAGCTCCCGCAAGTTCCAGATCGTTTGAACTGAAATAAAACATATATGGAGAAGGATTGATGGTCCTTAACATTCTGTATGTATTAAGAAGAGAACCCTCAAACGGAGCACTGAGCTTATTGGATAAGACTATCTGGAAAATGTCCCCCTCTACGATATGATGCTTTGCCTTTTCCACCATTTCACAATACGCATCTTTATCAAATACAGGTGTAAATTCTCCGATAGCTTTACCGGTTATATCTTTGCACATTTCACCGTTTTCAATAAGATCCCTAAGATCAGCAAGTTCTTCCTGAGCCCTTGCATATTCCGCATCAATATCACTTAAATGAATATTTACGATAATGATGATCTTCTGTTTTAAATGATCGAAGGCAATGACCTTATCAAAAAGCATAAGATCTATATCATTGAACTGCTCCTCATCATCTTCGGTAAGATGCAGCGATTTCTCCGCATACTTTATGTAATCGTATGCAAAGTATCCCACAAGTCCGCCGGTAAACGGAGGAAGTGATCTGATCTTGGGACTTCTGTAACGCGCAAGAAGCTCTCTTATATGCTTTTCGGGACAGTCCGTATCAAATATATCTTCACCGATCTTCATCCTGCCGTTAAGGCATGTGATCTCAAGCTTCGGATCAAAGCCGAGGAAAGTATATCTGCCCCAGTTGTCATTATCCTTAGCCGACTCCAGAAGATAACAATGATCCGATACATTCTTAAGTATTCTGAGAACCTGTATCGGTGTTCTCATATCGGAAAGCATCTCGCAGCTTACCGGTGCGATATCATACTTTCCCGAATCTTTAAATGCTTTCAGTTCTTCTATAGTCATCTGCTTTCCTCCATTGTCACCTTGCCATCACATAAAAAAATCCCTGACAGTATTGTTATACTGTCAGGGACGAATCTGTATATTCGCGGTGCCACCCTGCTTCATGGTTTGACCCATGCTCTCGCGGGATACCTTCATATCCCCGGCAACTTACGTATGCCTTACGTCATGGTATTTCCACCATGCCCTCCGAAGTCCATTCACATAAGCCTTTACTGTCCGGATCACACCGCCCCGGACTCTCTCTGAGCAAGTATCTGATGCTACTCCTCTTCGTCATCGGTTTATATTAAGTTTTATTCAGAATAATATATGTCGAAACTCTTTGCAATATTTTTCCGAAAAATTATAAGAGTTTGATCAGTTTGTCACGGACGGAATCGAGCTCAGGGGAAACAAGTCCGAAGTTCATCTCTCTGTAAGACCAAGCAGCTCTTCCGATATTGTATCTGTTAAAAGCCTCACTGATCATCTCATACCATCCCAAAGTATCTTCGGGAGTAGCGGTCTCTATTACGCCGTATTCGCCGCAATAAAGCGGAACGTTTCTTTCCTCCGCAATGGCAACTGCTTCGGCAAAAAACTTATCAAAATATACCGAACTGAGTCTGTCACCGGGATCGTAAAGTTTAAGATCACCCAACACTCCGTTCGTCTGCTCCTCGGACGCCTTAGCCATTTCTCCGTATGTAGCGTTCAGAGGAATACGGAAATCAAGGCTCATCTTATCAACCCAGCCGGCTCCCTGATGTGTGAAGATCAAAGGTTCATAGCAGTGGAAATTATAAACGATATTTTCATCATAAGGAGCTTCAAGATCCTTAAGTGCTACGATGCTATTGTTATAATATCCGCCCACAAGTATCTTCACTTCAGGGAGGATCACGCGGATCCTCTTAATGCACTCACGAGCGATCCTGTTCCATCTGTCGCTGTACTCTTTACTCGTAACTTCATTAAGAAGCTCGAAAGCAAGAGCATCACCGTATCCTCCGAATTCGGACGATATCTTTTCCCACAGCTTATAGAATCTCTCCTGATAAGCCTCATTGTCAAAAAATCCGCTTTCGCCGTATCCCAGGTCAAAAGAGTACCCGAAAGTCTTATGAAGATCGAGAACGGTATTAAGATTATATTTTCCGGCAAGTTCGAGAGCCTTTCTTATGCGCTCAAAACCTTCCTGTATATAATTTCCGTTTTCATCCTCAACAAGCTCATAATCGATGGGGAGTCTTACATGATCCAGCCCCCAGGATGCGATACGCTCAAAATCCTCTTCCTTAATGAAGTTGTCGTAGCGCTCCTTAGAGTGATCACACTGTGAAAACCAACCCCCGAGATCCACTCCGTGTAAATACCCCTTAAATTCTCTCATAGTTTTTTTCCTTTTTTGTCAAAAATGTTTTGGACTACCGATTAATTATACCAAATAAACCGCTGTGGCCACCAATAAAAAATAGATAAAAAAATGCTTCAAAAAAGGCTTTATTTAACGGACGTTATAATGTAATATATGCTTATCAATGTTGAAGATTACCAGCATTGTCAATGATGATTTTTTAGGGATAGGAATATGTCTTTTTCAGAACGTTTGGACTCATACTTAAAAGAGCTTGGCGTATCTGCCAAGGAATTGTCGCTCGAAAGCGGTGTATCTCAAGTTGTCATCAGCCGCTACCGTACCGGTCAGAGAATACCCTCACTTGATAACAGGGGTGTATTGGAGGAGCTCGCACACGGAATTGAGGCTCTCTCCCACAAAAATGACCGCGAACCCATCAGTGCAGCCGAGGTTCTTGAAGCTTTTGACTCCGACCTCTCTCTTCTGAACGTTCCTTTCAATTACGAAAACTTTAATTTCCTTATAAGAGAGCTCTCTCTTAACGCTTCCGAAATGTCCAGGGTCATGAACTACGATCCCTCGTATATTTCCAGAATCAGAACAGGAAAGCGTCGTCCCCCCGATCCGGAAGAATTCGTAAGTACTCTTTGCAAATTTATATATCCCTCTCTCGGAAAGAATGTATCCGTTACAGCTTTCAGAGATCTTTTGAGTGTACCCGCATCGGAGAAGTTTGACTCATATGATTCATTCTGTACTCTTTTGAAAGGATACATCCTCAATAACGATAATATTTCCGAGGACAAGAATGTCTCGGTTTTTCTCAAATACGTGGATGAATTCGATCTCAACGATTACATCAGATCCATCCACTTCGATGAGATAAAACTTCCCAATGTCCCTTTCTCAATCCCCAAGACCAAGGTTTATTTCGGTCCCGATGGCCTCAAGACCGCAGAACTTGACATACTGAAGCTTATCATCTCATCCAAATCCAATGAGCCCGTATTCCTGTTCTCCGATTTTGAATTATCCTATCTTGTCGATGATGCGGAATTCACCAAGAAGTTCATGACAGCCCTTGCCATGATCCTCAAAAAAGGGGTAAAGATACAGTATGTCCTTAATCTCGATTCCACCCCCAAGGAGATACTTTTTGTGCTTGAGGGGCTTCTTCCGCTTTATATGACCGGTCAGGTAGAAGTATATTATCTCCCCGAAAGACACAATGATATATTCAAGCATCTCATGAGAGTAGCGGGCGGCGTAGCAATGATCGGAACCGGTATAGCAGGCGATCCAAACGGTTACTGCTTCAGAACAACCACATCCAAAACCTTTGTAGCCGGCGTAAGACAGTCCGCAAATGCGATCATCGCAAATGCAACTCCTCTTATGGAAATGTACACCGACTATAACCAGCCGGAGTTCATGGAATTTCTTAAGGTCTACACTTATCAAAAAAAGCCCAGATACAATAAGCTGGCAAGTCTTCCCATGTGCACTATTCCGGAAAAGACACTCAGAAATGTATTGGGCAGAAATAATGTTCCCGAAGAAACCATTGAAAAAGAGATCGAGTATTTAAGAGCTCTCAAAACAATGATGGAAGTATGGCTCAGGGATATCGAAGTTGTTGATGAAATTCCTCTTGTAACAAAAGAAGACTTTGAGAAATGTCCCCTTTTCATGCAGCTCCCCGGCGGGCCGCTTCCATTCGACCTTCCATACACCTATGAGGAATATGTGGAACAGCTCGAAGTATCCAGAGAATATGCACGTAAGAACAAAAACTACAGGCTTGTTGAAAATCCTCAGAGTATTTTCAGGAATATAAACATAATCATTTACAGGGGAGAGTTTATCTGGATCTCTAAAATGAGAGCTCCCTCAATCCAGCTGATCATAAGAAACGCCGAACTGAGGGAAGCTTTTGAAAAGATGTATTTTTCTGTAGAAGAATGATCTTGAATATATTACTTAGTTGCTGAACAGATCTGTTGAATAGTATCTGTCACCACTGTCGGGAAGAAGAACAACTACGGTCTTTCCCTCAAACTCGGGACGCTGAGCTACCTGAATTCCTGCTTTCAGTGCTGCACCGGATGAAATTCCGATCTGGAAGCCTTCTTCTCTTGAAACTTCTTTGCCGCCTTCAAATGCGACATCATTTTCAATGGTAATGATCTCATCATAGATATTTGTATCAAGGGTATTAGGGACGAATCCGGCTCCGATACCCTGTATTTTATGTGCACCTGCGGTTCCCTGTGAAAGAACGGGTGAAGATGCGGGCTCTACAGCGATGATCTTAACATCTGATTTCTTTTCCTTAAGGAACTTTCCTACACCGGTGATGGTTCCGCCGGTTCCTACACCTGCTACGAACGCATCAACCTCTCCGTCGGTATCATTCCAGATCTCGGGGCCTGTGGTCTTGTAGTGAGCAGCAGGGTTAGCGGGATTCTCAAACTGAGCGGGGATGAAGCTGTTCTCAATCTGCTCATGAAGCTCATTTGCCTTGGCGATCGCACCCTTCATACCCTTGGAGCCTTCGGTAAGAACAAGCTCGGCACCGTATGCCTTGATGATGTTTCTGCGCTCTACGCTCATGGTCTCGGGGAGAACAATGATAAGCTTGTATCCCTTGGCTGCCGCGATAGCTGCAAGTCCGATACCGGTATTTCCTGAAGTAGGCTCGATGATGGTAGCTCCGGGTTTAAGGGTTCCGTCAGCTTCCGCTGCCTCTATCATCTCCTTGGCGATACGATCCTTAACGGACCCTGCAGGGTTAAAATATTCTACTTTAGCAAGAAGTCTTGCCTTAAGGTTATATTTTTTCTCGATATGAGAAAGCTCCAAAAGAGGGGTGTTTCCGATCAGTTCAATTGCACTTTTATAAATCTTAGCCATAATTATCTCCTTACCGGATCAAAAGATCCATAAATTGTTTTTATGTTTTGCGAGGTCGTAGTCTTTCTTTATCTATTAAAAAGTTGTACTACATCGAAATCCGCTTGTAAACATATAACCGCCTCCTCCGATCCTCAAAGAGCCTTTACAGCTTCAAATCCCTGTTCAAGATCCCAGATAATGTCATCGATATGCTCGGTTCCGATAGAAAGTCTGATGGTAGCCTGACTTATGCCTGCCGCAGCGAGCTGCTCGGGAGTCATCTCGGCATGTGTGGTGTCGTAAGGATGGATCACAAGGCTCTTAACATCCGCTACATTTGCAAGAAGCGAGAAGATCTTAAGACCGTCTATGAATGCGTATGCCTCTTTCTGACCGCCCTTGATATCGAAGGTGAAAATAGAACCGCCGCCGTTAGGGAAGTACTTCTCGTACAGGTCGTGCTGAGGGTGATCTTTCAGTGAAGGATGACTTACTTTCTCTACAAGAGGGTGATTTGCAAGGAATTCAACTACCTTCTTGGTATTCTCTACATGACGGTCAAGTCTGAGGGAAAGAGTCTCAAGTCCCTGTATAAGAGCCCAGGCATTAAAGGGTGAAATAGCAGCACCGGTATCACGAAGAAGAATTGCTCTTATGTATGTAACATATGCTGCAGCTCCTACAGCTCCTACGAATGATACACCGTGATAGCTTGCATTGGGCTCGGTAAGTCTGGGGAACTTTCCGGATGCCTCCCAATCGAACTTGCCTCCGTCTACGATTATTCCGCCGAGGGTAGTTCCGTGTCCGCCAATGAACTTGGTTGCGGAGTGAACAACGATGTCTGCTCCATGCTCAAGAGGACGAATGAGATAAGGGGTTCCGAAAGTATTATCTATAATAAGAGGAATCTTATGTGAATGAGCGATTTCCGCAATCTTCTCGATATCGGGAATGTCCGATCCGGGATTTCCCAGAGTTTCGATGAAGATTGCTTTGGTCTTCTCATCAACAGCGGCGGCAACTGCTGCATGATCATGAATATCAACAAACTTGGTATCAATGCCGTAGGTAGGAAGCGTATTATCAAGGAGGTTGTAGCTGCCGCCGTATATGCTGTTCTGTGCTACGATATTATCGCCTGCGCCTGCGACTGCAAGGATTGAGTATGTTACTGCGGATGCACCGGATGCAAGTGCCAGCGCTGCGACTCCGCCTTCAAGGGCTGCAACTCTTTCTTCGAGAACACCCTGAGTTGAATTGGTGAGTCTTCCGTAGATATTTCCCGCATCTCTTAAATTGAATCTGTCAGCTGCATGCTGAGCCGAATGGAATACATAGGAGGTAGTCTGGTAAATGGGAACCGCTCTGGAATCGGTTACGGGATCTGCCTGTTCCTGTCCTACATGAAGTTGCTTGGTTTCAAATTTGAATTCGTGATTACTCATAATGTGTACCTCCAAAATCTCTGTTCTGATCTGTTTCTTATCTGTGTAAGAAGCGTTTGTTTTGTTTGATGATGTTAAGATACATCATTTTCAAACTCCTGTATAATTCATAAAAATAAGAGCAGGCTATAAAAAAAACTTATAACCCGCTCTTTCAGTATTCATCTGCGTTTAAGACCGTTTTTGCACTTGGATGAAACGCATTTTTTCTTATTTTCTCCTGTCCAGTTTCCCCGATATTCTCATTCCGAGGATCTGGAACAGCTGTACCAGAAGTATCAGTATAATAACCGAAGGCCAAAGGATCTGAGGCTGAAATCTGTTATAACCGTATCTTATCGCTATACTGCCGAGTCCTCCTCCGCCGACGGCTCCGGCCATTGCGGAATATCCGAGTATCGTTCCGAAAGCGATCGTTGCTCCAACCAAAAGGGAAGTCCTTGCCTCGGCTAAAAGCACCTTAAACACTATGGTCAGATTTCCTGCTCCCAGACTTTGTGCCGCCTCAACCACTCCCTTATCAACTTCCTTGAGTGAGCTTTCAACCATCCTCCCGATAAACGGAGCTGCCGCAAATACAAGGGGAACTATCGTAGCTCCTATTCCGTAACTCTTGCCGACTATTGCTCTGGTCAGAGGTATCAGCACAACCAATAGGATAATGAACGGAAAACTTCTCAGTATGTTTGTCACAAGATCCAGGATCTTATAAACAACTATATTAGGCTTTATCCCTCCCTTATCAGTCACTGCAAGGATTATCCCCAGAGGCAGTCCCAGGAGATATCCGAAAAAAGTTGAAAATCCGACTATGATAACAGTGTCTCTGAGACCTTCAATTATCATCAATATTTCCTGCTGCGAAAGCATCCGCGCTCACCTCCTCCGGATTCAATCCTTTTACTTTAAAATATTCTATTATCTTTTCGGCTTTTGTTTCATTCGTCGGAAGGCCGATAAACATCTGGCCTTCAGCGTTTCCGTTAACTGTCCTTGTATTTGCGTATAGGATATTAACAGGTGTCTTCGTCTCCAGTATGATATTGCCCAGAGTCGGTTCATATGCATTTGTACCGTTAAAACTAATACGGACAATCCGTCCCGAAGTCATTTCATAAATATGCTCACTTCCGCTGAAGACAAGTTTTCTGGCTTCAGGCGTCTTGGGTGACCTGAATATTTCTTCGGTACTTCCGCTTTCCACCAAAACACCATGTTCAAGCACGGCCACGTGGTTACATATCTCCTGAATAACACTCATCTCGTGAGTTATGACCACGATCGTAATACCGTATTTTTCGTTGATCTGCTTCAAAAGTGCAAGGATGGATTTGGTAGTCTGCGGGTCGAGTGCACTTGTTGCCTCGTCACATAATAAAATCTCCGGCTTTGATGCCAGAACTCTGGCAATGGCCACTCGTTGTTTTTGGCCACCGGATAATTGAGAAGGATAAGCCGTGGCTTTATCTGACAAACCCACGGCTTCAAGGTATTCAAGAGCTTTTTTTCTGGCTTCCTTTTTCTTCCTGCCCGCTATCTCAAGAGGAAATGCCACGTTATCGACAACGTTTCTCTGCATGAGAAGATTGAAGTGCTGGAATATCATTCCGATCTTTCTTCTCTCCATGCGAAGTTCTCTGTCGTTTAACTCCGTCAATGATCTTCCGTTTACGATAACTTCCCCGGATGTCGGTCTTTCCAGAAGGTTCATACACCTTACGAGGGTGGACTTGCCCGCCCCCGAAAGGCCTATGATCCCATAGATATCATTCTCCGCTATTTCAAGGCTCACATCACGAAGAGCCTCCACCTCTCCTTTTTCAGAGACAAATGATTTATGAAGTTGTCTGATCTCAATAATATTACTCATGCTTAATCCCTGAACCGGTCGGTATCATGCCCTTCATTTGATGTAAGTTAAATCTCTTAGTTAAAAGGAACTACTGCTCCGTCATAAGTGTCGTTGATGAACTGAGTGATCGCATCAGATTTAAGAACTTCTACGAGTGCTTTGATTCCCTCATCATTCTCATGTCCTTCTTTAACAGCAATAACGTTAACATAGGTCTGTGCTGCGGTTGAATCATTTGATTCATATGCAAGCGCATCCTGTCCTACGGAAAGGCCTGCCTCAAGTGCATAGTTACCGTTGAGAACTACAAATGCAGCATCAGGAATGGCATCCTTAACGCTTTCTGCCGCAAGCTCGATGATCTTTACCTGAACATTGTAGGACTCGATATCATTTACTGTTGCGGTAAGACCTGCGCCCTCCTTAAGAGTAAGGATTCCGTTATCCTGAAGTAAGAGAAGCGCTCTTGCCTCATTGGTAGTATCATTGGGAACAGCAATCTCGTCTCCGTCCGCAATGTCTGCAAGGTCGGTCTTGGTTCCCGCATAGATTCCGAAGGGCTCGTAGTGGATTCCGCCCGCATTTACAAGATGAGTTCCCTGCTCCTCGTTGAATGACTCAAGATAAGGGATGTGCTGGAAATAGTTAGCATCAAATTCCTCTGCTTCAACTACATTGTTGGGCTGAACATAATCATCAAATACGGTTACCTGAAGATCCCATCCCTCTTCCGCAAGGATCTTAGCTGCTTCTGCAAGGATTTCCGAATGAGGAGTCTGGCTTGCTGCTACGGTGATGGTTCCCTTTACCTCCTGAACCTCTTCACCTTCTGCATTCTCTTCCTGAGTATCCTGAACGTCTGCAACAGTCTCTGCAGGTTCGGATGATGCTGCAGGTGTCTGCTGTGCTGCTGAGTTTCCGCATCCTGCAAGAAGGCTTCCCGCAAGAAGTGCTGTTACGATGGTGCTTACTGCTTTGTTTACTGAATTCTTTTTCATAATTTTTCTCCTCCTGAACTTTGGATCGGCAAATCTGTTTTCTTTGATTTGTCATGTATGGATTATCGTTCAAGAGAAGCCTTCTGTAAAATACTCTAAATTTATCATACGTTATAGTCATAGGCTATATCAAAAAAAGAAAACCGCGGAAGCGGTTTTCTTTTTACGTGTTTATGTAAGTTTATTTTACGGCTTTTAATTTCTTGATAAAGGCTTTGCCCATGTCACTGATCTTACTTCCTTTTCTGATGATATATCCGAACGTCAAAAGTTCCTGCTCTTTGAGTTTGACTGCGGTTATATCGGACGCGTTGAGGCTATCTCCGAGCATTGCCGCACCTACGGCGTATCCGTTCAGACCAAGCATCAATTCGATCGAAGTCGCCCTCTCGTTGGTACAGATCGCTTTTTTATAATCATAGGTTGCAAGAGCCTCTTCCCTGTAATAAAACGAATTGTAATCCCCCTGATCAAATACCATACAAGGATAATCAGCCAGTTCATCCAGCGACAGTTCTTTTTTCTTAGCCAGTGGATGATCTTTTCTCAGATACACGAAACTGTTTCTTGTAAATAATTCTTTAAAATCCAGAGATGTATCCGCAAATATCTTCTTAAAGGTATTTTTGTTAAAATCACTGAGCGCTATAACACCTATCTCGCTCTTCATATTTTTCACATCCTCGATAACCTCACCGGTCTGGGTCTCCCTGATAGAGTACTGAAATTCTTCGCAGTCAAATTCCTTGACTGTTTCGATGAATGCATTTACCGCGAATGTGTAATGCTGCATAGATACGGAAAAAGTAGGTTTTTCCTTTCCTCTGTCACTGTATTTTTTCTCTATTATCTCAAACTGCTCAACGGCACTTCTCGCATATGCGATAAAGGAAGCGCCTGCGGATGTGGTTACTACACCGTTATGCACTCTTTCAAAGATCTGTATTCCGAGCTCACTTTCCAGATCTCTTACGGTATTGGAAAGACTGGGCTGGGATACATATAATCTGTCAGCTGCCTTTCTCATGGAACACTCTTCCGCTATGGCAATAACATATTTAAGCTGTAATATGGTCATATGAATGTCTCCTTACATAGTTCGATCAAGAGCGTTTCCTCCTGTCATACTGCGGATGACAGGAATTTTTCCAGTCCGTCATGATCATTATCCAGGTCGGTGATCACATCGGCAGATTCTTTAACAATATCCGTTGCATTTATCATTGCTATGCCAAGACCCGCAGCTTCGATCATTGAAATATCATTCTGCTCATCTCCCGCTGCTATCGTATTCTCTATAGGAATGCCCAGGTGCTCCGACAGTCGAACAACCGCAGAACCCTTTCCGGCTTCTTTCATAAACACTTCAAGATAATTCGGATTGGAATAAACCGTGGTAACCATATCGGAATATTTATCCATTATCGCTTTTCTGAAACGTTCAAGTTTCTCAAGATCATGAAGTTCTATTGCAATGACCTTACACGGTGCTTCAGGAAGAGCAGATACTATGTCCTCCGTTACTATAACCGGTCTCTTGATAACCCTGTTATAATACTGCATCTCCTCACCGTTATCGGGCGAGATCAGAGAATCCGCAGTATAGGTATGAACATGTACTCCGTATTCGGAAGCCGTTTCAAATATACCCGGAATCAGATCCAGAGGAACCCCTATTCTGAACAGATCCCTGCCTGCATCATTATCATAGATCTGCGCTCCGTTGTAGCAGATAAGATACATTCCGGGGTAATCAAGATCAAGTTCTCTGACAACATCCAAAACATTGTCCAATCCCCTTCCGGTGCATATTGCAAAGTGATTACCCGCAGCAACGAATTCATCAAGTGCTTTTTTTGTTTTATCCGAAATCTTCTTCTCTTTGGTAAGAAGTGTTCCGTCCAGATCCGAAAAAAATATTTTTTTATTATTCATAACAAAGATATTTTAACAGGGAAAGGGAATGTGTCAACAAAATAAAACGGCGCCCGCGCTCAGGGGTTTAAGCGCAGACGCCGCAGGGGCAGGTATTAAAGCTGATTCACGGTTCCGAGAAATACGGGAAGTCCGGTAGCATTATCAACGATCCCGTATACGAAAGGACGGTCAAGGGTCACATATACAATATCTTCAGGCTCGATCGCGCATGCGCAATCCAGTGTTTCGATAGCAGTTACCGCTGCTGCTCTGGTTCCTTCTCTGTCGACTTTGATATAAGTCTTGTGAAGTACTCTTCCGATATATGCGTTATAATCTGTGATTTCTGTCGAACGTACCATTCCTTTAAGATCTGCGTTAAAGGGATCAAAGGGAAGTTCCATTCCCATATCCTGAAGGACACTGCTTGCTTCTACAAAATAATCGCTTTCGAATTCAGGCATCTTTACGATTACATTTTCATAACTGTACCTGGGATTTCTGATTGATTCCGCAAACCGGTCGCCGTTTGCTGCAAGCTCAGCAATAAAATCTTCTACCGAGGTTTCTTCTCCGGGAAGAATTCCCACGAAGGAATACTCTCCTCCTTTATAAGGACGAATAAATCCGGTACCTCCGGCTATCTCGAAGTAATTATTTTCCCTGCTGCAAAGCATAGTTACTTTAGTGGTCGAATTATCATAATTTCTAAAATACTGACCCTCTATAATATCCGACTCCTCATACTCATTCATCCACTCGCCTTCAAACGCCATAGCGTTGATCAGATACATACGTGCATCTTCGGGAATCTCATCTAAAATACCCGGGATCATCCCATAGGTTTCATCATTCACCCATCCGTTGATGTCATCAAGAGTGGTCTGATCAAAGGGAGCCATCAGGATATCAGCCCCATAATAATTCTTTACGGCTGTTGCAAAATCAGGGATTACTTCAACAAGGCCATCATCCTTAAACCAGATTGAATTTGCAACATTCCACTTTACGTTATCCGAACCGTTAAGGCGCTGTGCCATTGAATACATGATAGGATTCATTTCAGAGACCGGTATCTTTCCGAATACGTTCTCTATCTGAGAAAGAGTTTCCCCATTTGCTCCGTTTTCAAGCATTCCGAAGGCCATCATCATAGAGGTCGGGGATATAAGAACATTCGAACCCGCACCTTCCGCCTCTGCGATCTTTTGAAGAAGTTCCAATGACGATGCTGACATGGAAGCAATCTGCTCATTCCCCATTTCTGCGGTTTCAATTTCGATCGCGGGTGCGTCAGCTGTAACATTTCTGGTGCCTGTGCTTCTCGAGGGGCCGGGATTCGTCTGTCCGCCTCCCACATTTGATGCTGCTCCGCATCCGGCCATCATTGACGCTGCAAGTAATCCGGCTACGATCTGCTTTTTCATAATATATTTACCTTCTTTCATTATTTTCGAGTAATCTTCCGCTTTATGCGGTGATTTATTGCCCTTCACCATGAAAGACGGATGGTATTTATATCAGGTCACAAAATAATAAAAAATTCCGACAAATCAGGGATATTGCCTCCCGGATATGTCGGAAATCCAGATATTTTGGATAGAAATCTTTATAATTTAAAGCCCGTTCCCGTAAAAAGAGCGATATCTCGGCCCGTTTCATCGGTGATCTTAACCTGAATTATCGTACTTGAACGACCGCTTTTGAGAAGTTCTGCCCTTGCGATCAGTTTTTTCCCCTTGGGAGCCGCCAAATAATTGATACTTACCTGCTGTGCAACGGTCGGTCTGTGGATATTGTTGGAAAGAGCAGCAAATGCAAGGTCTGCCAGGGTAAACATTACACCACCCATGATACCGCCGTTAGCGTTCAGATGTCTGTCATCCAGATCCATGGAACAAAGTGAGAAATCCTCTCCGAGATCCTCCAATACCATTCCGCTGTTATATGCAAATTTGTCGTTTTTGAAATATTCTTTAGCTTCTTCTACTGAATTAAATGTGGACATGTTGTTACCTTATTTCATTAATGATTAAATCTATCAATTCGTCTTCTCTTTCCTGGCGATACACATATGGATATATATCATCCATTCGGCCTAGATCTCTAACATCATCAGACCGTGAACCATATTCGACACTCAGAGGAGTTTTATGATCATCACTCAGATGCAGAACGGTAAGCTTGGCGGAAGTTTTACATACAAGATCGGCAAATCCGCTTCGGACAGCGATAACGTGCTTGAAAAGAGGCGCATTTACAATTAGCTCTTTTGTACTGAGCAGGCACTCCTTAGTTCCTTCAATAATCTGATCGTAATATAAACCACCGGAGTTACAGTACACCTCAAGACCGTTTTCCTTTAGCTTGGCAGATAATTTCTTCCAAAACGTTTCGGGTATACCCTTATTCGTAAAGGCTGCCGGTGCGATCAAAACTGAATTACAATACTTCTCTGCATTGACGTTTATGTCTATATCCTCGGGAATGATAATTCCGCCTAGTTCAGGATCTCCGTGTATATCCAAAACCCTCTGTTTCCAAACTTCCATTAACGAA
>JAEEGI010007947.1_pt1 | contig 23593 bp, 26 predicted proteins | sample 8958751 | NCBI WGS metagenome assembly JAEEGI01 (sample SAMN16246545, study PRJNA631951) | gut metagenome | biome: gut microbiome; feature: rumen; material: KS-attached | host: Bos | place: Iran: Karaj | collected 2018-10 | reverse complement strand
TATCAAGGTTTTCGGATCAGTGGTCCCAGGTTTTTTCCGGGAGCTGTTCCGTCAGTTTCTTCCTGGCCTGAGCCTGACCGTCGATCGCTTCCGCCAGGCTCCGCCTGTACATGTCATCACCGCCCAGCACCATGTCATAGAGGAAGGATTCCGCTTTCTGAAAGCAGACCAGCGCGCTTTTGGCATCTTCCTCGGTTCCGATACCGTCCAGGAACAATCCACCCAGCCGCAGGAGGACCGGACCTGCCACACGGCCTTCCGCCTGCTGCGTCATGGTTTCCATGCAGCGTACGTAGATGCAAAACGCTTCCTTCTCGTTTTTCGGGACATACAGACCGTTGAGATACATATCCCCGATCTTATACAGGGAGACCAGGTGTCCGTCGAACGCGCCGAGAGCAAAGTAATGGAACGCCTTTTCATAATCCGGTTTTCCGTCTCTGCCGTAATAATAACAGTAACCCAGGTTCTCCTGCGCCGGACGGTTTCCCCGATCCGCCGCCATCCGGTAGTATTTGAGCGCTTTGTCGAAGCTCTGCCCGAATCCCCGGTTTCCGCCGTAGTACTGTGCGCCGAGGTCGTTCATGGCGTCGTCGTTTCCCTCCGCGATCTCCAGCTGGTACATATCCTCGATAAACCCGATCAGAAACTCCGGGAATATCAGGGGCTTATCCAGGTCCATCAGTGCATTGGCGATCGCCAGCGGCCCGTCGCTGACGCTGCCGTCTTCCTCAAGGATCCCGGTCAGATAGCTGCAGGCATCGGGAAACTCGCCGGCATCCAGCATCGCCAGAATGCTCTGCACTTCCGAAGACACATAATCCATAGGGATCATCGCGAGACCTCCTTTTCCTTCTTCACGATCCGCACCGGGCTTCGCACGCCTCCAGCAATGCAGCCCTGTGCTCCTCGAAAAACGCGAAGTACTGCCTTACATTATCCAGTTCCGTCCAGGCTTTGGCGGAAACCGGCGCTTCATCCAGATCGTAGATCACCGCATCCGGCATGGACAGCAGGATCGGAGAGTGGGTGGCGATAACAAACTGGCAGCCGAAATGCACGGCGGAGTCGGTGATGTACTTGCCCAGTTCTTTTTGAAGGGATATGGCCAGACTGTTTTCCGGCTCGTCCAGCAGATACAGGGCATCCTCATGGATGTGGTCCGTAAAATACCTCATTGCGCTCTCGCCATTGGAATGCATGTCCACGTTTCGCATGAGCCGCTCTCTTACATACTGGGACTGAGATTTGGATTTGGCATCCATGCTTTCTTTCCAGTTGTCATAGTCATCGAAGCCCTTGAGCTGGTGCCGGGTGAACTTCCGGCTTACATAGTCTTCGAACAATTCTTCCCGCCGGACGTCGATCCCGTCGTTCAGATACCGGATGTTCAGCATATAGTCGAACACGTCGTCGCTGGTAAGGATCTGGCTGCCTGCGGGTATCTCCGATGCGTCCGCCTCACACATGGAAACATACTCGCCGAAGAAGGCCCCGCCGCTGAATGCCGAATGCCGCAGGATGCCCAATTTCTCCGCAATGATGTTCAGAAGGGTGGATTTCCCGGAGCCGTTGCCGCCGTAAAAGATGGTGACCGGCGCGAACGCAAGGTATTCTAGCTCCCGCTGTGGGAAAATCTTAAAAGGATAGATGCCGTTATAACAGGTACGCTTCTGATGGAGGATAAACGTCGTTTCCGCTTCGTCCGGGACAAGGCGAAGGCTTTTCAGGTATTGCTTACGCATAATGTCAGCCCTCTTCAGTCGGCATTCACGGAGATCCCCTGGCCGGAAATGCGCAGCAATCTGAAAAAGTACCCGCTGCCGATCGCCGTAAAGCTTTCCCGCTCCAGGTTCTTGAGCAGCTTCCGCAAAGTGAGCAAAACGGCTAGATTATGCTTGCATAATCCCGGATACGGACAATCGCAGTACATTTCGGACACGATCCCGTCTGAAAGGCGGAAGTTTACCTCATACCATTTTGTCCCCTCTACGAAAGCCGTTCCGGCTCCGTCCCGGACCGACAGGTACCGCACGAGTCCGCTGCTGCAATAGTCCAGAGCCCTCTCAAGAATCGCGCAGTCCACATCGTCGTCGTCCGTAAAGTCTTCAAGCACAAAGCTGTACCCCTCGCCCGAAACGAATTCCGGCGGTTCTTCCCCATCAAGGAGCGGAGGCCTGACCCAGCTGCGGAACGCATCCGGGCTGACGGCATTCGCATCATAGCTGACCATCTTGTCCAGCACGGGGGTATACGTACCGGAAATCCGGATTTCCGGGCAGGCAATAACGCGCTCATAATCCGCCAGATTGATCCGGAACTTATAATTCACAGAATCAACGATGCCGGGCACTCCCGCCAGCTTTCCGGAGACGAACACCAGGTCTCCTTCCTGCAGATCGAACCGGTCGTTGTAGTAGGTATAGCTGCAGTTTTTCTCCGGAAAGCGAATGCGTGCCAGAGACTTGACGGGCTCGTTCGTACGGGTCCTTCTATATTCGGATGGCGCGCTGTTCTCCTTTTCTTCCGATCGATTGAAACCCAGAACGGTCTTCATCAGCAAAACACCTCGCTTCATTCCATTCTCCGTCTTACGTCTGTATTCTACTTGCTGAGGTGTCCCATAAACCTCCCACTATGATCGCCCGGCCGCCGCAGGCTGCCTTTGTTCTCGCCCGAATCGCGGTCCGTCGCTCCGAGGCAGTCAATTAATTTGATGATTGTCGAAATAATCCTTGACTTCATCCTCTCCGGGTGCTATATTTGCTTTGATATTTATGAAATCAAATTTGGCATACAGCGACAGGAGAAACAAAACATGGACACATTCATCAAATTTCTGACAGAGAAGATCGACGCCGGCAAAGCAGAAATCGCCCGGCTGGAGGCGGACGGCTGCCGGGACGACGCCGACTTTGCCAAGGTCCGGACGAATATATACGAAGTATGCAGGACCGTGACCAATGCGCTCCTCAAGCGCCCGGGTGCGGGACCGGAAGCGGTAAAGAAACAGCTTGAGAATTTTCAAAGGAGCTGGGGCGAAGCCCTGGATAACGCCAGGAAGCATGACGATGCAAGAAGCATTGTGATCGAAGAGGCCAAGCTGAAAGCGCTGGCGGAGGTCACGGCGCACTTCCCGGAGGCGGCAGCATGACACAGGAAAGCGCACTGAAAATCTTCAAAAGCCTTGCGGACACATCCAGGCTTCGCATCGTGCAGTCCCTCACGAAGGGGGAGATGTATACGGAGCTTCTGGCCGAGCGGCTGGGGATCACGCCCTCCACGGTTTCCTTTCACATGAAGAAGCTCGAGGACGCGGGCATTGTCGTATCCCGAAAAGAGCAGTATTATACGGTCTATTCCCTCAACCGGGAGGTGCTGGAATCCACTTTATTCGACGCTGCGGCGGCGCTGCCGGAGCAGACCGACGAACAGCAGAAGCGAGAGGCGGAATACCGGCAGAAGGTGATCGACAGCTTCTTCGAATACGGGAAACTGAAAGCCATTCCCGTGCAGAGAAAAAAGAAGCTGATCTGTTATGAAGTGATCGCCGAACGTTTCACCCCGGGCAGAGCCTACGGTGAGAAGGAACTGAACGATATCATCGCGCAGATCAACGAAGATTACTGCACGATCCGCCGGGATATGATCGGAGAAGGCATCCTGCGCAGGGACGGCAGCGAGTATGTCCGCATGAAATGAAAAGCCCGAACGCCGAAGAGGGCCGAACCCCGGACTCCGGGCATGGCGGCCCGAGCGGAGATCCGGGCCAGCCGGCCGCCTTCGCCATAAAGGAGCGACGGCAGCCCGGGAGCCGGCGATCCGATCCTGCGGCATCGGGCAAGGGGCGGGAAAAAGCGCATGGAGGGCGCCATATGAAAACGATCAGAGAGACGATCCTCACAGACGGTTCTGCGGAGTTTTCCCTGCAGGATGCGCAATACCTCATCCAGCAGGAAAGCAACAAAGGGTGCCACTATCTCAGCTTGTGGCGCGTCTCCCCCAGGGCCGCCTGCCTGTGCAGGGTCTGCTTTGAGGTGTTTGACGGCGTCTCGGAGGAGACCGTCGAGGAGCTTTTCCGCCAGCCGCTCCCGGACGGACGCACTGTCCGGGACATGGTTCAAAGCCCGGAGATCACCCTGAGCGCCCCTCTTGAGCCGTAACGAACAGGCCGTCTGCCGGCAAAGCAAAATGACCGCCCCGGATCTCGCAGCTACTGCGGACCTGGGGCGGTCGTCGGTCATGGGCATCCCATCAGGCTTGCATCACACCGCTCCCGGGTGTCAGAAGCGAAGCGGACGCCCGGGCGGCGAGCGGAAAATCTCAGGCGCACATTGATAAACAAGCGTTTTAATTGTATAATTTGGTAGTTATGCAGGCGGGCATGATTTGAGACGGAGCGGCATCGGCGGGCGAAGCCGCTGATTTGCGGCCCATATGGATGTGACGGAAGGATCCTCGCCGGGGCCGCGACTGCCGGCAAACGGGGTTTTTGATGTGCCTGCGGATTGCGGGAGCGCCGTTTCCGGCAGAAGGAATCATCGGGCGCGGAATGCCGGGAACCGGAATCTACGAAAAGGGTGACTGTCGACTTTGAAGCTGATCCATTTATCCGATCTCCACCTGGGCAAACGGTTGAATGAGTTCAACCTGCTTGAGGATCAGGAGTATATCCTGAAAAAGATCCTCGGTATCATCGACGATGAAAAACCGGAGGCCGTCATCATCGCCGGGGATATCTACGACAAGGCCATTCCCTCCGCGGAGGCGGTAAGGCTCTTCGATGATTTCCTGTGCAGCCTCGCAAGGCGCAGGCTCCGGGTATTTGCGATCAGCGGGAACCACGATTCCCCGGAAAGGATCGCCTTCGCTTCCCGGATCATCGGCGAGAGCGGCATATACCTTTCCCCCGTTTATGACGGAAATGTGGCCCCGGTGACGCTGACGGATGCCTATGGGCAGGTAAGCGTCTACATGCTGCCCTTCATCAAACCGACCCATGTCAGGCGCTATTATCCCGAGGAGGAGATCGCGAGCTATACGGATGCGCTGCGCGTTGCCATAGACAAAATGAAGGTCGATCCGAAGGGCCGCAGCATACTGATCACGCACCAGTTTGTGACGGGAGCCAGCCGCTCCGATTCCGAGGAGCTTTCCGTCGGCGGAGCGGACAACGTCGATTCGGCCGTCTTCTCCCCCTTCGATTACGTTGCCCTGGGCCACCTGCACCGGCCCCAGGACATTGAGGGCAGCCGGCACATCCGCTACTGCGGAACGCCGCTGAAGTACTCCTTCTCCGAGGCGGAGCACGAAAAATCCGTGACCGTCGTCGAGCTTGCCGGGAAAGGCTCGCTGAATGTCAGGACCGTCCCTCTGGTCCCGAAGCGCGACCTGCGGAATCTCCGCGGCAGCTACATGGAGCTGACGGCGAAATCAAGCTATGCGGGAACGAACACCGGGGACTATATCCACATCACCCTCACCGATGAAGAGGATATCCCCGACGCAATGAACAAGCTGAGGGTCATCTATCCCAATCTGATGAGCCTGGATTACGATAATCTCCGCACCCGCAGCAGCGGCGACCTGACCGCCGGGGATGCGGAAAGGAAAACGCCGCTGCAGCTCTTCGGAGAGCTGTATCAGTGGCAGAACGGACAGCCGCTGAGCAAGCAGCAAAGCGCTTTTTGTCAAACGCTTATCGAGCAGATCTGGGAGGCGGGAGAATGAGACCCTTAAGGCTTGCCATGTCCGCTTTCGGCCCTTATGCGGGCAGTACGGTCGTGGACTTCGAGAAATTCGGGAGCAGCGGCATCTACCTGATCACCGGAGATACCGGGGCAGGAAAAACCACGATCTTCGACGCCATCACCTTCGCTCTGTTCGGCGAGGCCAGCGGCGAAAGCCGCGAACCTGCCATGCTGCGCTCAAAATACGCTGCGCCGGAAACGCCCACGGAGGTCGAGCTGGTCTTTTCCAACGGCGGGAAGACCTACACCGTCAAGCGCAGCCCCGAGTATGAGCGGCCGGCACTGCGGGGCGGCGGCATGACGACGCAGAAAGCCGACGCGCTGCTGATCTGTCCCGACGGACGCCGGGTCACCAAGTCCCGCGAGGTCACCGCGGCAGTGCGGGAGATCCTGGGCGTCGACCGCAGCCAGTTTTCCCAGATCGCCATGATCGCCCAGGGCGACTTTATGCGGCTCCTGCTGGCAGATACGAAAACGAGACAGGCGATCTTTCGGGATATCTTCCGGACGCGGTACTATCAGGCGTTTCAGGATCGTCTGAAGGAGGAATCCGGAAAGCTCAGCCGGGAGTGCGACGACGCGCGCAAGAGCATCAGTCAGTACATCAGGGGCGCGGCCTGCGATGAAGAGGATGTGCTGGCGGCAGATTTGAAAAAGGCCAGGGAAAACGCCCTTCCCATGCCGGAAACAACGGAGCTCCTGGCACGGCTGACGGCGCAGGACGAAAAGGCCGCCGCAAGCCTTGCGGAGGCATCCGCCGCGCTCAGCGAGCAGCTGCAGCAGATCAACACCGAGCTCGGCAAGGCCCAGGAAGCGCAAAAAGCGGCGGCGGAGCTGAAAAAAGCAGAAGAAGCAGCCGGGGAAGCCGGAAGGAAACTGGGGCTTCTCGCGGAAGCGCTGGAGAAAGTGCGGGGAGGCCAGGAAACCGCCGAGAAATGCGGCGAAGGGGCGGCGGCGCTGGAGGCTATGCTTCCGGAGTACGATCAGCGAGATCAGCTGACAAGCCAGCGGAAGGCTGCCGGGCTCTCATATCAGCGGGCGTCTGCGGAGAACAAAAGGGCGCAGGAAAAGCTGCAGGCGCTTTCCGGCACTCTGGAGCAGCTGAAGGCGGAGCAAAGGACGCTTGCGCAGGCGGGCGAGGAAAGAGAGCGGCTGAACGGAGAGATCGCCCGTGCCTCGCAGACAAAAGCCGGATTGACGGAGCTCCTGACGCTCTTTTCCGAATACGACGCGCTGGCGGATAAGCTCGGCCAGGCGCAGGAAGCCTACAGGGCGGCGAAAGAAGCCTCTGAAACCATCCGCAGGGATTACGATGCCATGAGCCGCGCATTTCTCGATGAGCAGGCCGGCGTTCTGGCCCAGAGCCTGGAGGAAGGCAGGCCCTGCCCCGTCTGCGGCTCCGTCGAGCATCCGCATCCGGCGGCATGCTCCGAATCGGCGCCGACGGAAGAACAGCTGAAGAAAGCAAAATCAAAAGCGGATAAGGCCCGGGAAGCCGAGTCGGCGGCGAGCGTGGCTGCCGGCGGGTGCCTGGCCGCGGCGGAGGCCAAAAAGGAGGAGCTGTGCAAGAAGGCAGCGCTCCACTTCCCGAAGCTCGGCCTGACAGAAGCGAGGATCGCCGCCGGGACAGGCATGGCGGAGATCGAAGAGCGGCTCCGAACGCTGTCGGAAAGCGTCGGGGCGGAAGAAAGGAAAATCAAAAGGAAGGCGGAGCTGGATGCCCTGATCCCGGACACGGAAGCGGCGCAGACGCAGCTGGACGAAAGTCTCCGCGCGCGGGCGGAGAGCCTCGTTTCCATGAAGACCAGCCTGACGGAGCTGGACAAGCAGCTGGAGGCCTATACCGGAAAGCTCCGATTCCCCGGAAGGAAGGAAGCGGCGGCGGAGATAGCGCGGCTGAAAGGGGAACAGCAGCGCTTCAAAGAAGCGCTTGCCAAGGCGGAAAAGGCGCATCGGGAGCAGGCAGAGGCTTCCGCCGAGATCAGCGGGCATGTGCTTCAGCTGAAAAAGCAGCTGGAGGGCATCGAGCAGAAAGACACCGCAGGCCTGACCAAAGAGCGGGACGAGCTCAAGAAAGAGATCGAAAGGCTGGCCGAAAAGCAGCGGCAGCTCCACATCCGAAAAGCCGCAAACGAAACGGCGCTGAAGAGCATTCAGGCAAAGAGCGCGGAACTGGAGAGCCTCGAAGCCAGGCTCACCTGGGTCCGGGCCCTCTCCAATACCGCCAACGGGAATCTCTCCGGCAAGGAGAAGATCATGCTGGAGACCTATGTGCAGATGGCGTTCTTCGACCGGATCGTCAGCCGGGCCAATACCCGCTTCATGGTCATGTCCGGCGGACAGTATGAGCTGAAGCGCTGCCGGGCAGCGGACAACAACCGCTCCCAGAGCGGGCTGGAGCTGGATGTGATCGATCATTACAACGGGACGGAGCGCAGCGTCCGCACCCTGTCGGGCGGCGAGTCCTTCAAAGCGTCCTTATCCCTGGCCCTCGGCCTTTCCGATGAGATACAGGCTTCTGCCGGCGGCATACGAATGGAAACGATGTTCGTGGACGAAGGCTTCGGGTCGCTGGATGAGGATTCCCTGCAGCAGGCGATGAAGGCGCTCAACGGACTGGCGGAGAGCAATCGCCTGGTGGGGATCATCTCCCATGTAACCGAACTCAAGGAGCGGATCGACCGGCAGATCGTCGTAACAAAGGAAAAAAGCGGCGGCAGCCGGGCAGTGATCGTTTTATAGAATTGATGCTCGTCTTCCGCTGTAGCCGGACAAGGAATCGCGAGAAGGATTTGGTCAGCCGGGGCGAAGGACGCGTTTCGGCCTGCCGCCGGGGGGGGCCGGCGAAGGACGGCGCAAGCCGGGGGGGCAGGGACTGCCGCATTTTCACGGAAGAAGCGTATAAATCAGGAATCAGAGAGACCGGCATCGCCGGCCCGGATATGAGGCAGCCCCGGCAGGAATGGGGGCGTGTTTCCCGCGCAAGATCCGGCTCTGGGAGAGGACAAGGCATGAAAACAGCGATCCACCTGAAAAACTGGAAAGCCGACGTCCTCTCCGGCGTCATCGTGGCCCTCGTTTCCATCCCCATCTCCATGGGCTATGCGCAGATCGCGGGGCTTTCTCCGGTATACGGACTCTACGGCTCCCTCCTGCCGATCCTTGTTTTCGCCCTGCTGACGAGCTCGCCCCAGTTCGTCGTGGGCGTAGACGCCATGCCCGCCGTCATGGTGGGCAACGGTCTGGCCGGCCTGGGGCTGACCCTCGGCTCGCCGGAGGCTTCGGCGCTCGTGCCGGTGATCAGCCTGCTGACAGGGGCGTGGCTGCTGCTGTTCTGGCTTTTCCGCGCGGGAAAGGCCGTCAAGTATATCTCCACCCCGGTCATGGGCGGCTTTATCTCCGGCGTCGGTCTCACGATCATCCTCATGCAGCTCCCCAAGCTCTTCGGCGGCGAGCCCGGAACGGGCGAGCTTCCCGCCCTGATCCGCCATCTGGCGGCACAGCTTCCGGCCTTTCATCCCCTTTCCGCCCTCATGGGTTTCGGAACGGTATGCCTGATCCTGATCAGCAAAAAGCTGGCCCCGAAGCTGCCTGCGGCGGTGATCCTGATGCTGCTGGGCGGGCTGCTGACAGCGCTGTTCCCCCTGGACCGCCTTGGCGTCCGGCTGCTGCCCGCAGTGAAGCAGGGCCTTCCCGGACTCATGATCCCCGACCTCCGTCTGCTGGGCGGCAGGGCTTCGGACCTGATCCTTCTGAGCCTGACGGTGGCCCTTGTGGTCATGGCCCAGACGCTCCTGGCCAGCAGCAACTATGCCCTCAGATACGGCGACCGGCTGGACGCGCGGAGGGAGCTGCTTGCCTACGCCGCCGCCGAGCTTGCCGGTTCGGCAGTGGGCTGCTGCCCCATCAACGGCAGCGTTTCCCGCGCCGGGATCGCGGACCAGTTCGGCTGCCGCTCCCAGCTCATGGGCCTGACGGCCGCAGCCGTGATGCTCCTGGTGCTGCTGTTCGGAACGGACCTCCTTCGGTTTCTCCCGGTCCCGATCCTGACGGGGATCGTCGTCGCGGCGCTCATCGGCACGCTGGAAGGAAAGCTCGCCCGGAGGCTCTGGCAGGGCAGCAAACGGGAGCTGCTCATCTTTCTCACAGCCATGCTGGGCGTGCTGCTTTTCGGCACCATCTACGGCGTTGTGATCGGCGTGGTGCTGTCCTTCTTCTCGGTCGCCGTGGGCGCGGTGATGCCGCCCAGGGCCTTCCTCGGCCGGATTCCCGGACACGAGGGGTTTTACGATCTGCGCCGCAACCGCAGCGCCAGGCCGATCAGCGGCACGCTGCTCTACCGATTCAGCGGCAATCTGTTCTTCGCGAACATCGGGGCGTTTCAGCAGGATATCGAGGGCGCGCTCACGCCGGAGATCCGGCAGGTCGTCGTGGATGCCGCCGGGATCGGCAGCATCGACATGACGGCTTCGGAGCGCCTGGCGTCATTGGAAAAGGACCTGCGGAAGAAGGGCGTCCGCCTCTATCTCACCGGGCACGTCGGCGCGCTGAACGATCAGCTGCGGCAGCTGGGAGCCGCTTCCCTCATCGAAAGCGGCGCGGTGCGCCGCACGACGGCCCTGGCACTTCGGGACGCCGGTCTGGACGAGCCCTATCCCCTGTCCGAGGGCGGGGCGGAAGGACGCAGCCAGCGGGATGAGAGCGAGTCGTACGCAGAATTCGAATGGCTCTACGGCTCCCATGCGGGCGAGAAGCTGGAGGCTCTGGCAGGCGAGATCGCGCATCTGCTTGCCGCGCAGCCCGGCCTGACCCTGGCGGAAGCGGAGCAAAGGAGCAGCTGGGGCCGCGTCGGGCTTTTTGACGAAGAGCTCCTGCTGGATTATGTGGAAGTGAATCTTGAAGAAATGGCCGAGGAGGGCGAACTGGAAAGCGGAGCACTGGACACGCTGGAGGAGCAGGTCGAGCAGATGCGCCCGGAGCTGGACGAGGCTATGACGCAGCTCCCGGAGGGGACGCAGGAATACATCAGCGAACACAACGAGCTTCTCCGGCAGCGGCTGGCGCAGCAGCACCCGGCGGAATACGGGCATCTGCTGGAGCACCGAAGCGCGCTGCACCGCGACGGCGGGAAGCCGGACTGAGCGGCATGGCCGCGCTTCGGAGAATGCGTCTGTGGGCGCCGGATTTTGAGAAAACCCGGAGGGAATCATGACATTTCGATTTGCGGAAGAGAAGGACTGCGCGCTGATCCTGGACTTCATCCGCGCTCTGGCGGAGTATGAGAAAATGACGGATCAGGTCGTGGCAACGGAGGCCCTTCTTCGGGAATGGATCTTTGAAAAAAAGATGGCGGAGGTGCTGTTCGTCTGCGAGGGAGCGGAGGCCGTGGGCTTTGCGCTGTTCTTCCACAACTTTTCGACATTTCTGGGCCGCGCCGGCATCTATCTGGAGGACCTGTTCGTGCTCCCGGCGTTTCGGGGCAAGGGTTACGGGAAAGCGATCCTCCGGAAGCTGGCGCAGATCACCGTCGAACGGGGATGCGGCAGGCTGGAATGGGCCTGCCTGGACTGGAATCAGCCGAGCATCGATTTTTACCTGTCCCTTGGAGCAGCGCCCATGAATGCGTGGACGACATATCGCCTGACGGGCGATACCCTGAAGGAAGCGGCAAGGGAAGCGGAGCAGTGAGCTTATAAGCGGAGGTGTGCGCAATGGAATTGATGGACGTCATTTTGAAGAGAAGAAGCATACGGAAATACACGGGTGAGGACATTCCGGAAGAAACGCTTCGGCAGATCCTCCAGGCGGGGCTCCTTGCGCCCACCAGCCGCAATCTGAAGCCCTGGGAGTTTTACGTCGTCAGAGATAAGGACACTCTCCGGAAGCTCTCCGCGGCGAAAAGCGCAGGCGGCGGGATGCTGGCGCAGTGCAGTGCGGCGATCGCCGTGTTCGGCGACAGTGAAAAGGCGGACACCTGGGTCGAGGACTGCTCCATCGCCATGTCCTTTATGATGCTCATGGCTGAGGAAAAGGGCGCCGGCAGCTGCTGGGTGCAGATCCATTTCCGGAAGGACACCGCCGGAAAAGCGGCGGAGGAGAATGTGCGGGAGATCCTGGCCGTTCCGGCCGGATTCCGCATTGCCGGCATCCTGGCCTTGGGTATTCCGGCGGAAGAAGCAAAAGCGCACTCCCCGGCGGATGCGGACTGGGGAAAAGTCCACAGAATATGAGGGGAAGAAGGCAGCGCACATGATCGTCACATTCCAGGGCAAAACGCCGCAGGTTTCCTCCGGGGCCTTTGTGGCAGAAACCGCGGTCCTGATCGGGGACGTGACCGTCGGGCCGGACAGCTCCGTCTGGTACGGGGCCGTGATTCGCGGCGACTGCAGCCGGATCACCGTGGGCCGCGGCACCAGCATCCAGGATAACGCCGTCCTGCACACGGAAAAGGATCGGCCCCTCACTATCGGAGACAACGTCACGATCGGCCACGGGGCGATCATCCACTGCGCCTCCGTCGGCAGCAGCACCCTGATCGGCATGGGCGCGGTCTTATTGGACGGAGCGGTCGTCGGGGATCACTGCGTGATCGGCGCCGGCGCGGTGGTAAAGGAAAGGACCGTCGTACCGCCGGGAACCATGATGGCCGGCGTCCCGGCCAGATGCGTGCGGGAGCTTGGCCCGGAACAGATCGCGCTTCTGGATGCGCCTTCGCCCTATGTCGCTCTTTCCAGGGCGTATGCGGAGGAGCAGGAGGCATAACCGCCTCTTTTGCACGGTTTTGAAGCTGTTGCCCGTCGTTTTTCCCGGATCATCAGGCAATCCGGGAAGGCTCTGCCATCACAGCCGGAGGAGGCGCTCATCGGTGGAAATCAGGAAATCCACGCAGACGGACCTTGACAGGATCATGGAAATCTACGCCCGCGCCCGCCGCTTCATGGCGGAGCACGGCAACCCGAATCAATGGGGGCCGACGAGCTGGCCGCCGGAGGCCCTGATCCGCCAGGATATCGACCGGGGAAACGGCTACGTCTGCATCGACGAAGGAAGAATTGTCGGAACTTTCTTCTTCCTATGGGGGAAGGACGTTGAGCCGACCTATGCGGAGATTGCGGACGGCGCGTGGATGGACGGCAGCCCCTACGGCGTGATCCACCGCATCGCCAGTGACGGCACAAGAAAGGGCGTCGGCGAATTCTGCCTGAATTGGGCCTTTGAACAGCACCCCCATCTGCGCATAGACACCCACGGGGACAACATCGTCATGCAAAACCTGCTGGGTAAGCTGGGCTTTGTCCGCTGCGGCACGATCTATGTGCACGAGGACCGCAGCCCCAGGCTTGCCTATGAAAAAACAAATAGGATGCCGCCAGTCCCGAAACGGGATCCGGCCCGCTCATAGAAGCAGCGGCGGGTTTTGCCCCGAGGCTGTGCTGACCGGCTGCCGGCAGCGGCGTATCGATGCGGGGAAACAAGCAAACCGGGAATTCACCAATCTGAACTCCCGGTTTCTGTATCCTCTGTGATGATTCCATGGCGCCGGACGCTCCCCCTGCCGGACCTGCCGCCCGCGGCGGTCTGCCGCTGATCCGGCTCTCCGGCCCATTCAATCCTGCGCCCACACCTGGATCGGCTGCGCTCCCAGCTTTTCCGCGCACCCCGCCGTCAGGTTCAACCAGCTTTTACAGTGATCCAGGATGATGGAATCGGAGGTGACGACGTTCTCTTTCCCGTAAAGCTCCCGATCGACGTCCCTGCGTATCCGGATATCCAGGGCAAAGGGGTACCCCTCCCCGGCTGCGGCGATCAGCGTTTTCAGGCGCCCTGAGTTGGAAACCGGTTCATCCAGCAGGATATGGACCCTTTCCGCCCCTCTCTCCCGAAGGGCGTCCAGCAGCATGCCGGCTGCGGCTTCCGTCTCCGGGATGATCCTGTAGGTACCCCGCAGTGCCGCCAGATCACGGACCGTACCGTCCATGCCGAGGAACAGAAGCGAACCGCTCAGCATGACCTCCAGCGTGATGATCGTGTTGAAGCCGTCGACCCAGACCTCAGCGCCGGAGGCTTTCTCTTTTTCTCTCCGCGCTTTCAGCTGCTCCTTCGCGGCAAGGCTGCGCATGATCGCAAGCCGCTGGCGCTCGGAGAGAAGAAAATGGTTGCCGACGAAGGTGGACGCCTGTTTCAGCTCGTAGCCTTCGTTGATCAGATACCAGATGTGGCGGGAGGCTGTCCGCAGGGTCTCCAGCGCGGCGGGGGCGAAATTCCTCTCGTCCTCCGGCAGATATCCCCGTTTTGCGTTCATGGTTCCTTCTCCCGCCCTTCCGTCAGGTACGCCCTCAGCACCTTCAGCCCCCCGGAAGGCACGCAGAAACGCTCCCTGGTCCTGTGTATCTCATCCCATACCGCATCGAGATCAAACCAGCGGACCTCCGATACCTCCGATCGCTGAAGGGTCAGCTTCCCGATCTCCACAGGCGCATCATACACATAGACCCAGGTGACCTCATTGTCCCGGAACAGCCTCCCGTGAAACTCCTTCTCATACCGGATACGGAAGGTTCCGGCGTATTTGAGTTCATCAGGCAACGCCGCGATGCCCAGCTCCTCTGCCAGCTCCCGGCGCGCGGAAGCCGGCGGCTCGTCACCGGCCGGAATATGGCCTGCGGAGGATGTATCGTACATTCCTGGGAAGGATTCCTTCTCCTCGCTCCGCTTTTGCAGCAGGATATCGCAGCCGCCGCTTTTGCGCCGGATCACCCAGACATGGGCCGTGCGGTGGAGAATGCCGCTGCGATGCGCTTCCTCACGGGAGACGATTTCCCCGGTCGGACGTCCGTCTTCCGTCACAACGTCAAGGCATTCGATATCCAGCCCCATTTTTTCCGAAAGATCGCGGAGGCTTTTTTCATACTGTCCTCTGGAAATCGCCCCATGCTCCAGAAGCATGATCAGCGTCTGCTTCTGGGAATAGTAGAGCTGTTTCGTCTTGTCCTCATAGGTCAGGGAGGACCATTCTTCTCTGGTCATCGTCCGGATTCCTTTATCAGCTTCAGTTTTTCCCCGCGGGTCATTCGCTTGATGTGCCATTCCCGGCTGAGCGCTTCATGCCGGTCGCTGTGCTCCTCATAATATACCAATTCCACGGGCAGACGGGAACGGGTGTATTTCGCTCCGCTCCCGCCGTTGTGGGCGGCAAGGCGCGCGGCGAGATCCGTTGTCCAGCCGCAGTAAAGCGTATCATCGGAACAGCGAAGTAGGTAGACGTAGTTCATGATCTCTTCTCCCGGAGTTTGCGGCGGAATGACCGGATGCGCGCAGTCGTCCGGTCCCGTGCAGCGCCCCACCCCCCCGCTTTGCGTGGGGGCGATCCCATATGCCGAGCCGCTGCACCTCCGATTATAGCCGAATCCGGCCGCCCGGTCAATGAAGCGCCGGTCCGGCTCCGATGATCATTTCCTGCTTTTTCGCTCATGCTTGCGAATTGAGTTTTTCCGGCGGCTGTGATATATTGGGATCATTCTTCGTTTGATGCACACATTCATCCGATATCCCACGCTTTTCAAAGGGGAAAAAGGAACGGAGGGCAAGGTAATGAAAAAGGTGCTGCTGGTCATAGATATGCAAAACGATTTCATCGACGGCGCGCTGGGGACGCCCGAGGCGGAAGCCATCGTCCCGGCGGTGAAGGAGAAGATCGGAGCCTTTCCTTCCGAGGCGGTCTACGCCACCATGGACACCCATGGGCCGGACTATCTCTCCACCCAGGAGGGCCGCAGGCTCCCTGTTGCCCACTGCATTCGCGGCTCAGCCGGATGGCAGCTGGACCCGGAAATAGCGGCGATGCTGGATTCCCGCCGCATCTATGAAAAGCCCACCTTCGGCAGTCTGCGCCTGGCAAACGATCTGGCGAAAATTGCCGATCTGGAGGAGATCGAAATCGTCGGCCTATGTACGGATATCTGCGTAGTCTCCAACGCGCTGCTTCTGAAAGCGGTGATGCCGGAGATCCGGATCACGGTGGACGCGGCCTGCTGCGCCGGCGTCACTCCGGAAAAACACAGGGCCGCTTTGGAAACCATGCGTTCCTGTCAGATCGAAGTGACGGAGCGCAATGCGCCTTAAGGTGGGGACAGATGCCATTTCAGATCATCCGAAAGGGCATTGCAGAGGCCGTTGCCGGTTCCCCCGGCCCGAAGCCCCGGATCGGGAGCGGCCGCGCCGTCCGTGTCCTCAGCGCGGCCCTGTTCAGGCACGGGCAGCCGGTCCCGGATAGATGACGGGCAATCGTTTTGCCGCGCTTTTCTCCGAACGAAAGGAAGGCGTTTCCTATATGCTGCGGGAGATATCGCATATCTGCCGGCATATGGCGCGGCGCGCTCCGGGAAGCGAAGGGGAACGGGAGGCGGCGGAATACCTGGCCGGCCTCCTGAAAAAGGACTGCGGCTGCGGGGATATCCGCGTGGAGCCCTTCCGGGAGCATCCGGCGGCCTTTTACGGTTACTTCCGCTTCTCCATGGCCCTCGACATCCTGTGCGCCCTGGGCTTCTTCCTGTCGCCCTGGCTGAGCATCCTGTTCGGAGGTCTTGCGCTGTTTTTGTTTATCGCGCAGTTCGGCCTGTATAAACAGATCATCGATCCGCTTTTCCCGGAAAAGGAAAGCGTCAACGTAACGGCGATCCGGCAGTGCGCCGGCGAATGCCGGCAGCGCATCCTCCTGAACGGACACATCGACGCCGCCTGGGAGTTCCCGTTGAATTATCGCTTCGGCGGCATCGCCTTCGAGATACCGGGCGTCGTGGCGCTGATCGGCGTTCTGTTCTATCTCGCGCTGTCTGTCGCTTCCGTGTGCGGAGCCGGCAGCCGGGCGGCCTCTCTTGCGCCCTGGGGGCTGATCAGTCTTCCGTTCTTCCTTCTGGTCGGCTGCACCTATGATCCCAGGCGAACCGTGGACGGCGCAAACGATGACCTTACCGGCTGCTTTATGGGCATCGCGCTCCTGCGGGAGATGGAGCGGCTGGGCATCGTGCCGGAGCACACCGAGCTGGGCGTGATCCTTACGGGCTCCGAGGAAGCGGGACTGCGGGGCGCAAAGGCATGGAGCGATGCCCACAGCGGCGGCTTTCGCGACGTGCCGACGTGGATCCTCTGCTTTGACACGATCCACGACCCGCGGCATCTGATGGTGAACGTCCGTGATCTGAACGGCACCGTAAAAGCAGATCCCCTGCTTTGCAGCGCTTTTCTGAAGGCCGCGGAGGATGTGGGCGTCCCCTGCAGGCGCGGCTGGGTGCCGCCCTTCGGAGGTTCGACGGACAGCGCGGCCTTCTCCCGGGGCGGCTTCCGCTCCGCCGGCATCACGGGCCTGAATCACAAGCTGGAAGACTACTATCACACCCGCAGAGACAGCTATGACAACCTGGATCGGACGGGCCTGGAAAACTGTTATCTCGCGCTGCTGCGCTTCATCGAGAACGCGGAAGAGGGGGGCGGCCCTGCCTGACCGGAGCGGTGGGACGGGCGCGAAGGCCGTTTGCGGCGACAAGGCACGCTTCCCAAAAGGAAACGAAACCGCCGGAGTGAGGACTGCTTATGGAATTGAAGATGCTGCCGTATGATCTCACCGTCTGCAAGCTGACAGACATTGAGGATATTGATCTGCACAGGGATTTCTGCTTCATCGGCCGGACCGATGAGGAGCTCTCTCTGGTATGCCGGACGGAGGACACCCCTCCCGGCGCCGCGGAGCGTTCGGACGGATGGCGGGCATTTCGCATCCGGGGCATTCTGGACTTTTCCCTTGTCGGGATCCTGTCGAAGATTTCGGGCATCCTCGCCGAAAACGGGATCGGGATCTTCGCCGTGTCGACCTTCAATACGGACTACATCCTGGTGAAGGCGGAAGCCTTCGGGCGGGCGATGGCCGTTCTTGCCGAAGCCGGGTACGCCGTATCGTGAATCTGCGCCGAAGCGCCCCGCCCCATCCTGCGGCTCCGTTTTCGCGGAGGCGCCGCTTTAATTGGAGGAACTGCCATGTTCAGACCGATGAGACGTTATAAGCAGCAGCTGAAGGAGGAGGAATGCATTGCCCTTCTGAAAGAAGAGCGGCGCGGCGTCCTCTCCATGCTCGGGGACGACGGATATCCCTATGGGATCCCGATGAACCACTGGTACTGCCCGGAAGACGGAAAGCTCTATTTCCACGGTGCGAAAAGCGGCCACAAGATCGACGCGATCACGAAATGCAGCAAAGTGAGCTACTGCGTCTATGACGCCGGGGTTCGCGAAGAGGGGCATTGGGCGCTGAATGTGAGATCCGTTGTCGTTTTCGGACGCATCGGGTTTGTCACGGACGAAAAGAAAGCCCGGGAAATCGGAGAAAACCTGCTGCGGAAATTCACAGACGACGAATCGTATATCAAAAATGAGATACAAAACGCCTTGCCCAGAGCCCAGTGCCTGGAGCTGGCGATCGACCACATGACCGGGAAAATGGTGAATGAATCCTGACGGCGGGACCCGGCGCGACCGCACCGGACCGGCGAATGCCGGGAAAGCGTTGCGGATCCTGTAAGAGCCGGCAGAGATATCATCCTTAAGGCGATGCAGAGCAAGCACGGGAGGCAAGGTTTGGAATGAAAAAGAGGGGCAGCAATTGGACGGCGTATTACGATCCCGATACCGGCAGATACTTCGCCGAAATCATGTATACCAGCCGCGAAGGACGCGAACAGTATGATTACGAGATCACGCAGGATATGTTCAACCGGCTCGGCACATTCAAGGACGACATCGATAACGAAAGGCTGATCAGGACAGCCAAAATGGCCTATTCCTTTGAAAACACAATGTACGGCACCCTCGGACCGGAGAGAACGGTCTGGGACGATGAAGCCCACGAGGCCATGAACCGGCATGAGAGGAAGGAAAAGGAAAAGAAAAAGGGAAAGGGCCACGGCTGAGCCGGCCCCGGCCTGCCGGGACGAAAACGGGCGCTGAAATCCGATGCCTGATGAGACGCAGTCCGGCAAAGGGCGGCGGGTCCTTTTCCGTGGAACCCGCCGCCCGTTTATTTACTTGTGAAGGAAGCTCCGCCGCGCCCCGGCGTCATTCCCGACGGGCCGCGCCCCTTCCCCGCTGTTCCCGGATCGATCGCTCAGCAGCCGATGTTCCTGGCCGCCGTCCAGGCTTCGCTGGTGGTAGCCATGAGGTTCCTGGCCTTCAGGCAGTCGCCGATCTGATAGAACTCCGGAGCGCAGAAGCGCAGGGTGTCCGCTTCATCCCAGCGCGGCTTCATTCCCAGGGCATTGACGACGGTCTCGCAGGGGATGATCCGCTCGTCTTCCCCGGCCCGGACCCTGACGCCCTCGGGCGTGATCGCGTCGGCCTTTGTGCCGTATTCCACCGTGATATCATACTTTTTCAGCTGGGCGGCATAGGTCCCCGCCGTACCCGCGGCTTCCGCGGCGCTGCGCATCTCCACAATGCGCACCTCTTTCCCCAGGGAGGCCAGGTAAATGGCCAGCTCCAGGCCGGTGGTCCCGGCCCCCAGGATGACGCTCTTTCCCTTTGCGAGGCCGGCGTCCGCAAAGACCTCCACGGCGGTCCGGACGTTTTCCCCCGTGAGGCCGGGGATGGGCGGCGCCGCCGTTTCGGCCCCCAGGGCGGCCACGATGGCGTCGGGCTTTATCTCCGCGCAGAGCTCCGGGGTGACGGGGGTATTGAGGCGCACCTCCACGCCCAGCTTCTCCAGCATGTACTTCTGCCGCTCGATATAATCCCCGATGCGCTGCTTGAAGGGAACATCCTTTTCGCAGAGAAGCACGCCGCCCAGCGCCGGCCCCTTCTCGCAGAGGATCACCTCATGGCCGATGCCCCGGGCGGTGATGGCCGCCTGCATGCCGGCGATGCCGCCGCCGGCCACCAGCACCTTCCGGAGGCTCAGGGGCTGGGGCGGCCTGGCGGCCTCCCGCTCCTTGCCGGAGGAGGGGTTGATGGCGCAGAAGAGCCGCCCGTCCTGGTAGTCCTGGCCCACGCACTTGAAGCAGCGCAGGCACTTCCGTGCTTCCCTCTCCCGGCCGGATTTCGCCTTGATGGGCAGGTCCGGGTCGCAGATCAGGCCCCGGGCCATCTCCACGATATCCGCCTTGCCGGAGGCCACGATCTCCTCCAGCACGTCCAGGGAGGTCAGGGCCCCGATGGTGGCGACATAGGATTTCTTCACATGCTTCTTGATCTCCGCGGCGTATTTCACGTTCATCCCTTCCTCCTGGAAGATGCCGGGATGGGTGTGGAAGTCCGTGCCGGGAGCGAAGAGATTGCCGCAGGAGACGTGGATGATGTCCGCGTGGCCGTCCAGCTGTTTGGCGATCTCAACGCCCTCCTCGATGCCGTAGCCACCTTCGAAGGCCTCGCTGCCGCTGATGCGGACCTCCACGGGGAAGTCCCGCCCGCAGCGCTTGTGGATCTCGTCGATGACCGCCACGGTGAAGCGGCAGCGGTTCTCCGGATTGCCGCCCCACTTGTCCGTGCGCCGGTTGGAGTTGGGACAGTGGAACTGGTGCAGCAGCCAGCCGTGGCCGGCATGGACCGTCACCATGCCGAAGCCCCGGCCCTTGGCGTATTCCGCGGCGGAAGCGTAGGTGTCGATGACGTGGAGGATCTCCTCCTCCGTCATGGCCCGGCATTTCACCCGGCTGTCATAGGGGTGAGGCCCGTCGCTGGGGCTGAGGACCATCATGCGCCCCGGCTCGTCGCTCCTGATCCGGCCGGTCTTCTGCAGCTCGATGGTGGCCACCGCCCCGTTGCGGCTGATGGCGTCGGCCAGCTTCCCCAGAGCCTCCTTGTTCAGCTTGCGCTCGGAGAGATTGGGGACCTCATAGCTGTTTGGGGAGCCGATGCCCTCGTCGTCGATATTGCACTCCCCGATGTTGACGGAGGCACAGCCGCCCTTGGCCTTGCGCTCGAAATAGGCGATGTAGTCGTCCGTGGGCGCCCGGTCGGGGGTGAGGTCGTAGAGCCCGGTGGGGGCGGAGAAGAAGCGGTTGCGGAACACCGTGTTCCCTATGCGCAGAGGCTGGAGGATGTGGGCGTATTTCATGCTGTTTTCCATATGCGTTCTCCTTTGCTTTTTGTGTCTTTTTTCATATCCTATCAGCTTCCCGCGGCTTTGGCAAGCCTGCCCTGCTGGGAAGCCCGGAGCTCTTCGGGCTGTGATCCCTGCCCGAAGCAGGCGATCCCGGCCGGGATGCCCGCCACTTTCCTCCCTCCGGCCGGGGAACGCAGGCAGGGAAGCAGGCCGCGGAGGCCGGGAAGAACCGATGGGAAGCGCCGTCCGGAACGCCCTCGCCCGGTTCCGCGGCGGGGAATACTAGAAGGGAGGAAGGCCATGTCAGGGAAAGCTGCGCAGGAAAAAAGGCAGAAAAGGCCCGATCATCAGGAAGAGGCGGACCGCGAGCTGGCCGGGCTGCTGGAGAAGCACGCCCTTATACAGGCGGAGGGCTTCCGCATCGACCTCGCCTCGGCGCATGAGCAGTGGGACAGGTGCCTGAAGCGGCTGGGGCCGAAGAGAGCCTATGCCCGGATGGCGGAAGCCCTCTGCCGCGCCTACCGGGAGCGTTTCGGTGAGGAATACCTGCTGACGGAGGCATGCGTTGCGTGGGAGATCCGCTATCACGCGGATGCCTATATGGCCGTGAAGGGCTACAGGCAGTATTCCCGCCATGTGACGACGCTGCTTTTTCCCAAACCGTATCTGGAGGAGCACTGCAGGGAGATCGACATCTCCACGGAGGATATGAGCAGCTGGAAGCAGCGAACGATGTTCCGCTACCGGCAGGGCATCCGGGAGCAATACCGGGGAACGGAAAAGGACCCCTTCCGCCGATAAGGGAACAGAAAGGATTTCGGAAACATGATCAGAAATATCGCCATTGTCAGTCTCTCCAGCGGCATCGCCGGGGAGGAATCCGTCCGCTTTGAGGTGGAGATCGGTCTGAGCAGACTGAAAGAATACGGCCTGAAGGTGAAATTCATGCCCCATGCCCTCATGGGTCTGGAATACGTCAGGGCTCATCCGGAAAAGCGGGCGGAGGACCTTCTGGAGGCGTTCCGGGACCCGGAGATCGATATGATCCTCTGTGCCATCGGCGGGGACGACACCTACCGGCTGCTGCCTTATCTGTTTGACCGCGGCGAGCTGGCGGAGGCGGTGACGGACAAGGTGTTCCTGGGCTTCTCCGATACCACGGTCAACCATCTGATGCTCCGCAAGGTCGGCCTCAGGACCTTCTACGGCCAGGCCTTCCTGCCGGATATCTGCGAGCTCGGCCCGGAAATGCATCCGTATACCCGAAGGTATTTTGAGGAGCTGATCGCCACCGGGCATATTCGCCGGATCACGCCCAGCGACGTGTGGTATGGGGAACGGGAGCGCTTTACCCCCGAGGAGGTGGGACGGCCGCTGCCGCCCCGGCCCGATCACGGCTTTGAGCTGCTCCAGGGATCGCCGGTCTTTTCGGGAAAGGTCCTGGGCGGCTGCATCGACTCCCTCTATGACTTTTTCAACGGAGACCGGTATGCGGACATGCCGGCGCTGTGCCGGAAGTATCATCTGTTCCCCGACGCGGAGGAGTGGCGGGGGCGGATCCTGCTGCTGGAAACCAGCGAGGAGAAGCCCGCGCCGGCAGAGTACCGCCGGGCGCTGGAATATCTGAAGGAAACGGGCGTCTTCGACACCGTGTCCGGCGTGCTCGCCGGGAAGCCCATGGATGAGACCTACGCGGCGGAATACCGGCAGCTGCTGGTCGAGGTCATCGACCGCCCCCGGCTCCCCATCGTTTTCAATCTCAATGTCGGCCACGCCCGGCCCCGATGCATCGTCCCCTTCGGCGTGGAGGCGACGGTGGACGCGGAAAAGCAGGTCATCTCCTTTGCCGAAGAATGAGGGTACAGGAACGCCGGCAGGAACCGCAAGGCGGTTCCTGCCGGCGCAGAGCTTTTATCAGCCGTCCTTCGCGGGGTCTCCGCAAAGGCGCGGCGGTGCGATAGTTTCGGGCATCCGCAGGCGTCTTCCTGCCCTTCGCCTGCGGTCCCTCTCTTTTATGATTGCGGGGAAGCCTCCCCGTCGAACAGTGCGCACAGGGCGGTGTATTCCCGCCGATAGAGCATTCTGAGCATTTCGTGGCTGCCGGGAACGGAGGTAAAGGCGGCCTTTGCCTCCGCCAGGGTGAGCCACCGGGGCTCCATCCCGGCCATCGCCTCCCGCTCCGTCAGGTTCTGGGGGCATTGACCCGTCACCGTGCCGAAATAATAGCGGTTCGTGTGCCGGAGATCGAAGACATATTCCTCGATCACCAGGGCGCAGGCGGAGGGGCGGATGAGGAAGCCCGTTTCCTCCGCCACCTCCCGAACGCAGCATTCGGCCTCGTCCTCGCCGGGCTCCAGTCCGCCGCCGGGGATCATCCACAGGCCGGAGCCGGCCTCATGGGACAGCAGGATCTTCCCCTCCCGCAGCACGACCCCGCGGCAGGCCGTGCGCGATCTGGTCCAGCTGCCGGCATAGTTGTCCGCGACGAGCTTGATCGTTTTCATGGTGTCCGGCCCCCCTTTTTTGCAAATCATAGCAGATCGGACTGCCCGATGCAATCGGAATCCGATAACAGCGCGGACAGCCCATCCAGAGGAATCAGAGGGGACCTGCGCCGGCGGGTAATTTGAGGATCGCAATTCTCTCGTTGTCTGTAGAAGGATAATACTGTATAATAGATTTGTCGTTCATTTCCTATGTGAGGTATTGGGTAAAAAAAGATGCGCTGCAGCAAGGCCGGGAAGAAACAGAGCAAACG